>Ga0306923_10002339_pt1 | contig 17307 bp, 11 predicted proteins | sample sta12Can44000108_FD_203841 | JGI IMG/M metagenome (GOLD analysis project Ga0306923, IMG submission 203841) | Lab enrichment of tropical soil microbial communities from Luquillo Experimental Forest, Puerto Rico - statanox.12C.anox.44.000.108 (v2)... | ecosystem: Environmental > Terrestrial >... | reverse complement strand
GTTTCCTCACCGAGGTGCTGCAGGTCGAGCCGAATGCGAAACTCGGCGGGCGTGGCGGCCCGCTCGGCGACATCGGCAACGCGGCGCGCTTCTTGCAAGGAGAGGCGCGTGCCGGCTTCCTCAATCTGCACTTTCACTTTTAGCAGGAGCGGCGTGCCTGGCTTCAAGAGAGTTTCGAGGCGGGCGAAACTTTCCGGGAAGGCGAGCATTTCCTGAACACCGGTCATATCTTGCAAGGTGAAGATGGCCCAGCGCGCGCCTTTCCTTGAGCGCATAGGGCGCGTGCCGACGATGAGCCCGGCGACGGTGACTTCCCTGCCGTTGCGCTGCCCTTCGATTTCTTCCAGGGAGAGAACGCCGAGTTCTTTCAGGCGAGAAACGTATTTGTCGAGCGGATGGCCGGAGACGTAGAAGCCGAGCATGGCGTATTCGCTGGTGAGGCGCTCTTCCTCGCTCCAGGGGGCAGCATCGCGAAGCTCAAAATGCACCTTGGACTCGGTGGCGGCACCGCCAAAAAACAAACCATGCTGGCCGGATTCTTTCGAGCGAGCGGCGCGTTGCAAGGCGTTGATCGCATCGTCCACCGAGGCCAGCATAGGCTCGCGTGGGCCCAGGGAGTCCATCGCGCCGGACTTAATGAGGCTTTCGAAGACACGCTTGTTGAGAAAACGCGGTTCGATGCGTTCGCAGAATTCGTAGAGGGATTTAAACTCACCCTCGCTGGTGCGCGATTCGCGAATGGCCTTGGCGGTGTTCTCGCCGACGTTTTTGATGGCAGCAAGGCCGAAGCGGATGGAGCCGCCGACCGGGGTGAAGTAGAGGTCGCTCTCGTTCACGTCGGGCGGAAGGATGGAGATTCCCATGCCGCGGGCTTCGTTGACGTACTTGACGACCTTTTCCGTATTGCCGGCTTCGGAGGTGAGCAGCGCAGCCATGAACTCCACGGGATAGTGGGTTTTGAGGAAGGCCGTCTGATACGCGAGGAGCGCGTAGGCGCAAGAGTGCGATTTGTTGAAGCCGTAGCCGGCGAACTCTTCCATGAGATTGAAGATGCGCTCGGCCTTTTTCTCTGGGATTTTATTTTTCTCGCAGCCGGCCAAGAATTTAGCACGCTGGGCGGCCATTTCTTCCTTTTTCTTTTTGCCCATGGCGCGGCGGAGGAGGTCAGCTTCGCCGAGGGAGAAGCTAGCTAGAACGTTGGCAATCTGCATCACCTGTTCCTGGTAGAGAATGACGCCGTAGGTCTCTTCCAGGATGTCTTTCAGTTGCGGGAGTTCATAGCTGACCTTGGTTTTGCCGTGCTTTCGATTAATGAAATCGTCGATCATTCCGCCCTGAATGGGGCCCGGGCGATAGAGGGCGTTGAGGGCGGTGAGATCCTCGATGCGCGTGGGGTGATAGCGGCGAAGAATGTCGCGCATGCCATGGGATTCAAACTGGAAGATGGCAGTCGTCTCGCCGCGGGAGAAGAGCTTGTAGGTGGCTTCATCGTCGAGAGAGAGGTTGTCAATGTCCAACTTGATGGCGCGATTCTGCTCGACCATGCGGACGGTGTCGTGCAGAACGGTGAGCGTGGTGAGGCCGAGGAAGTCCATCTTGAGGAGGCCGATACGCTCGAGCGCGTTCATGTCGTATTGGGTGGTGATTTCGTCGCGATTGGTCTTGTAAACGGGGAGGAGCTCAGTGAGCGGCTGCGGAGAAATAACCACGCCCGCGGCATGCGTGGAGGCATGACGAGCGAGGCCCTCCAGACGCAAGGCCACCTTCATCAGGTCACCAAGTTTGTCGTCCGCTTCGATTGCGGCTTTCAATTGTGGTGATTCTTGAAGGGCCGTTTCCAATTCAATGCCAAGAGTTGTGGGAACGAGCTTCGCGAGGCGGTCTACTTCCCCGAAGGGAATGTCCATGGCCCGACCGACGTCCTTGATCGCGGCTTTGGCGGCCATGGTGCCGAAGGTGATAATTTGCGCGACATTTTCGCGGCCGTATTTTTGCGTGACGTACTCAATAAGCTCTCCACGGCGGCGCATGCAGAAGTCGATATCAATGTCCGGCATGGAGACGCGCGCGGGGTTGAGGAAGCGCTCGAAGAGGAGATTGTACTGGAGAGGATCCACGTCGGTGATGCGCAGGGCGTAGCTAACCAAGCTGCCCGCGGCGGAGCCACGGCCAGGTCCGACGGGAACTTCCTGGGCTTTGGCGTAGTGAATGAAATCCCAAACGATCAAGAAGTAGCCTTCATAATGCATCTTCTTGATCATTTCGATTTCGGAGGTGAGGCGCCGCTCGTATTCCTGCAGCGGGTTGCGCAACGCGCCCTGTTGAGCGAGCCGTTCGAGTTGTGGAACGCGCTGGGCGAAGCCTTCGCGAGCCATTTTTTCGAAATAGCTGCCGGGAGTGTGGCCTTCGGGAACTTTGAATTCGGGAAGAGCGTTAGGAATATGGTCAATCCTAACGTGGCAGCGGGCAGCAATGTCCAGAGTGCGACTGAGGGCATCGGGGACTTCGCGAAAGACTTTGGCCATTTCCTCGGCGGTCTTGAAATAGAACTGGTCGGTGGCGAACTTCATGCGATGCGCGTCGCTCATGGTCTTACCGGTCTGGATGCAGAGGAGGACTTCCTGGGCGTGCGCGTCTTCGTGATGAAGATAGTGGCAATCGTTGGTAGCGATCAGGGGAATGCCGGTTTCTTTGGAGAGGCGGATCAGTTCTCGGTTGACGCCTTTCTCGATTTCCAGACCCTGATCCTGAATTTCAAGGAAGAAATTCCCTTTTCCGAAAATGTCACGCAGGCGATAGGCATTCTCCCGCGCTTGATCGAGCTTCTGATCGACAACGGATTCGGTGACGGGGCCGCGCAAACAAGCGGAGAGGGCGATGAGGCCCTTACTGTGCTTTGCAAGAAGGTCGTAATCAATGCGGGGCTTGTAGTAGAAGCCCTCAAGAAAACCGGCGGAAACCAGCTTGATAAGATTGCGATAACCTTCAAGATTCTCGCAAAGCAGGACGAGGTGGTTTGTGCCGCGGGTGCCAGGCTCCATCTCACCGCGTTCGCCGTTGGCGGGGCCAGCGGCGGCTCCAGATTTTTCACCGCGGTCGTGGCGGCTGCCCTTGGCGAGGTAGACTTCGCAGCCAATGATGGGCTTGACGTCGCGCTTGCTCGCTTCACTAAAGAAATTAGCGGCGGCAAAGAGGTTGCCATGATCCGTGATGGCGACGGCGGGCATTTTCTGGCGGGAAGCTTCGTCGAGAAGTTCGGAGATATTGCAGGCACCGTCGAGAAGACTGTAGTCCGTGTGGACGTGCAAGTGAACGAACTGCGGATTGCCCATGGAAGTTGATTGTAAATCGGCGGGAGGAGAAATGCGAACGGGTTTGTGGAGTTTCCCTCAGAGAGGAAAAGAGAAACCCCTTAGGAAAACCCAAGAGCACAGGCCCTCCGCGGAATGGCTCAGGGTGGGCAGGAGTGTCTGTGCCACAAATCTCTATTTTTTGGCTTTGGCCTTTTTGGCGGCGGAGGCCTTTTGGGCGGCCATGAGTTTGTCGCGGGTGCCTTTTTTATCGGTGTGGGTATGCGTACGATGCTTGGCGTGCGCAGCTTCCGGGGCCCCATGTTTTTCGGCGCTTTTTCCTGGCTTCTTCTCTTTTTCTTTCTTCTTGGGCACTTCTTTTATGCCGGAGAGTTTACGGAGCATTTTTACGCGTTCTTCGGAAGTTTTCCCCCGGCCGTTCAATTGGGCGGCAAAAACCTCTTGAACGATTTGATCGAATTTCGGGCCCTTTGGCATGCCCAGGGCTTCGAGTTCCGTGGAGACGACCGGCAAGGCCAAGCGGATGGGCCGCCACTTGTGAAGAAACGCCTTGAGCTTGGAGATGGCTGCGGAGTTGTTGGATTCGGCGAGCAGGTAAGCGACGTACTCCATAGGGAGCTTTTCGATGTACTTGTAGGCATCAATGGGCCTTTTCGTTTTCTTGCCGGCCAGTTCCTTCTGCACTTCAAGCGCCTTCTCGGGAAAGCCTTCGATGGCGTCGATTTCGGCGGAGCGGAAGCCGAGCTTGGAGAGCAGGTGAGCAGCTTCGCGATCCTTGAGGCGGCCGAGGATCGCCAGCATCATCGGTGTGGCGAGCCGTGGGCGGAAGCCGGCCATAAACAAATCATCGCGTACTTTGATGACGCGATTGATGGCTTCGTAGTCGGGATGTTTCTTGGCGAGAAGCGGGTGAACGCGATCGAGAAGATCGTGCTTTTCCCATTCCTTCAGGGTGAGATGCGGACGTTCTTCCTTGGCCAGGGCGCGGAGCTCCTCCCCCGCGTCTTCCGGCGTGATGGTGAGATTCAGTTCGCGTTCGATGGCTAGGTTAAACCATTCCTGGGTGCGGGATTCGAGGTGGAAGCCCATGCGCGCGGCAACACGCAACACACGGAGTAAGCGCGCGGGTTGATTCGTGAAGCTGTGAATGGTAAGAGCGCGGACTTCGCCGTGCTCGATGTCCGAGAGGCCGTTCGTGGGATCCAGAAGGAGGCCGCGGGAAGCGGGATTCAAAGAGATGGCGATCGCGTTGAGAGAAAAATCGCGCCGGCGTAGATCTTCCATGATGGTGGACCAACGGATTTCCGGGCGCGTGCCGGGGCGGACATAGTGATCGTCGCGAGCGGCGGAGATGCTTCCTTCGTAGTCGCCGGCAAAAAGAATCTCGACGTGACGAAGCTTCTCATCCTCGACGATGACTTTGGCGCCTCCCTTTTCGAGTTCGCGAGCCATTTTCGAAGGATTGCCTTCGATGGTGAAATCGAGATCGCGAAGAGTCGCGCCCGTGATTAGGTCACGGACGGTGCCACCGGTGAGATAAACGTTGAAGCCCATGGCCGCGGCAAGCTCCTGGACGCGAAGCATGGCGGCGCGTTGTTCGGGCGAGAGCCGGCTTTCCAACAAGAACATGTAATCTGGCATTGCGCTCCTTCCAGTTCAGGATGGACATTCCGGAGCGGAATGCCTCACCCGCGATTGTTCCCTGCCCGCGCGCTAAGCGCGCGGATGATGAGCCTTGTAAATCTGCTTCAGCCGTTCTTCCACGACGTGGGTGTAAATTTGTGTGGTGGAAATGTCGGCATGCCCCAACATCAACTGGACGGAGCGCAAATCGGCGCCTCGTTCCAGGAGATGCGTGGCAAAACTGTGACGCAGCATGTGCGGCGTCAGCGGGACCCGTAAACCCGCCTGCCGGCCGTAGGCGGATAGAATTTTCCAAACGCCGACGCGGCTGAGGCCCGTGCCGCGGCGATTGATAAAGAGCGCAGCGGCGGTGACCTGCTTGCCCTTGCCGATGAGGTTGGGCCGAGCTTCGCGGAGGTAGCGCTCCACAAGAGCTAGAGCTTTTTTGCCGATCGGGACGATGCGCTCCTTGTCCCCTTTGCCGATACAGCGGACGCAGCCAGCGGAGCGATCGAGATCCATCACACGTAGATTGATCAGCTCCGAGACGCGTAGGCCGGTGGAGTAAAGCACGTCAAGCATGGCGCGGTCGCGAAGGCCAAGAGGCTGCTTTTCGTTGGGCTGAGCCAGCAGGCGCTCGACTTCTTCGAGCCGTAAATAGCCAGGCAGAGAGCGGCGAATCTTGGGCGATTCGAGATTCAGCGAAGGATCCTCTGCGCGCAATTCCTGAATCTGGGCAAAGCGGAAGAAATTCCGCAGTGTAACCAGGTGACGCGCGACCGTGCGGCTTTCGAGCTTCTGGCGATAGAGGCTCGCAAGGAAATCCACCAGGTCATCGCGGGAGACCGCTTCCAGCGAGAGTTTCTTTTTCCTTGAAAACTCGTCGAACTTCGCTAGATCACGGCGGTAAGCGGATACCGTGTTCGGTGACAGACCCTTCTCGACGCGAACGTGAGTGAGAAACGAAGCGATGCCAGCGCTAATGTCCATCAGGAACCCGCCAGTCTTTCCGTGGCGCCGGGACGCCGCATGGCAATGCCGTACACTTCCTCAATTTCCGGACAGCGAATGATCCAGGTGAGGCCCAAATAGAGCAAAGTGGCCCCCAAGATCAGACCGATGAAGACCGGGAGTTGGATCAGGAAAGCCGTCTGGAGTTTCATTTTCAGGTAATAATTGGCGGCCAGGCAAGCGACTCCCATGATCCCCGAACAGAGAGTGATTTTGCTGATGGAGCGCAGGATATCGAAGGTCCCCAGGGGACCATAGCGCAGGCGGAAAATGACGAAGAGCGCGAAGAAGTCAAAGAGCGTAGCGAGGACGGTGGCAAGAGCAGGTCCTCCGTTCTGAAAACGCTTGAAAAAGTATTCGACGAAAATGATGTTGAAGATAATGTTCAGAACGAAAGAGATCAGGGCGATGATAACGGGCGTCTTGGTGTCGCGAGCGGAGTAGAACGCCGGGACGATGAGCTTGACGCAAGCTAGGGCCGGCAGGCCAATGGCGTAATAAAGGAGGGGCCGGGCAGTCAGGCGCGTAGATTCGGCGACGAATTGGCCGTGCTGAAAGAGCACACGAATGACGGGCTCGCGAAGGGCCATCAGGCCCACAGCAGCGGGGATGGTTATGAAAGCGACGATGCGAACCGCAAAGGTGAAGGTTTTTTTCAAGCCGTCGAAATTGTTGGCCGCAGCCTGATGAGCCATCATGGGGAGAATGGCCGTGGCGACGGCGATGGCATAGCCACCGAGGACGAGCTCCATTACGCGGTCCGCGACGTAGAGAGCCGTGAGGCTACCTCTGGGCATTCGTGCGGCTTTCGCGAAGTAGGTGTCCACAAAAAAATTGATCTGGGAAATACCCAGGCCAAAGAAGCGCGGGAAGATGACGCGGGCGACACTACGAATGCCGGGATGCGAAAACGAGATACCGAAGTCGAAGCGCATTCCGCGGCTGACCATTTGGGGGACGAGAACCAGGAATTGCAACGCACCGCCGACGAGTACGCCAACCGCGAGCGAAACCGCGGGGCTATCAAAGTAACGCCAGACCATGGCAGTAGAAAAAATGATGATGGTCAGATTGAGGAAGACGGTAGTGGAGGCTGGTAGGGCAAAATGGTGGAAACTGTTGAGTATGCCCATGCCCAGGGCAGCGAGACCGACAAAGAAGACGTAGGGGAAAATGATGCGGTTGAGGGCGATGGCTTGATCCCAACCAGGGGTAACGTCGGAGGAGGGGAGCGGAGCAATCACATAACGGGAGAAAATGACACCCAGGACGGTGACCAGAGAAAGAACCAGAGCAACAGTCCAGAAAAGCTTGTTGGCGAAGTCCCAAAGCTCCTCGGTGCTGCGTTCTCGCATGTAGGTGGTAAAGACGGGAACGATGGAGGCGGCGACCGTGCCCTCCCCAACCAAGCGCCTGAAAAGATTGGGGATACGATAGGCAAGGACGAACGAATCGGCGCTGAGGGTGGTGCCGAGCAAGAGAGTAATACGCTGGTCACGGAGATAGCCGAGGACGCGGCTGACAATCGTAACCAAGGAGATAATCGAAGCCGACTTCAGAATTTGGTGTTTCTCGGACAAAAGGCGGCCCTCAGGACGCTAAACCCAATAAAAACAGTGACTTGACAGGGAAATCGTGCTTAACATAACATGAAACTAGAGTGTTATGCAATCGTTTCGTGGCAATGAACGGATGAATGCCGCTTGAAGGCAAAAAACCCAGCCTCGACCCACAAGAGGGTGGTTATTGAGCTCCTCGACGCGAAACCGCTGCGGGGATTTCTGAACCCTGCCCGGTTGGGGCAGACGGAGGCGCTGGACTTGTTGACGCCGGATGGCGAGCATGAAGAAGTTCTGCTTTCAAGGGTCCGGGCGATCTATTTTGTGCGCGATCTCGAAAAGGATTTTGCGCCGTCGCGGACGCTATTCTTGAGCCGGCCCAAGATGGACGGCTTGTGGGTAAAGTTGAAGTTTCGCGACGGCGCAGTCCTCGAGGGGGTCATCCCCAATGACCTGCTGACGTTTCTGGACACCGGGTTGCACGTGACGACGCCAGATTTCAATTCCAATACGGACAGGATTTTTGTGCCGCGTTCGGCGCTGGCGGAACTCACCGTACTTGGTGTGGTGGGCATTGCGAGGCGCAAGCCGGCGGCTGCTGCAGCTGGAGCGCAAACGCGCCTCTTTAACGAGTGATTCCGGTATTTTCGTCCTCTACTGGGGGATTTGTCGCCTTCATGTTGGGAGGTAGCAGTATGGCTCTGCGTTACCCGAGATGTGGCAAGGCGTTTTTCAAAGGCCGATGGCACTACAACGGATTCGCACGCAAAATGCCTACATTGCGCCCTGCCCAAATACGCCACCTCATAAACTGCGGACTACAACTGTACTTGCTATAAGACGCTGTGCGAGACTCACTTCTTACTGAAGAGCAAGAGAAGATGCCGGCCTAAAGCGCGGCGCTCCAGCAGCGAGCGGGGCACGATGTATCCTGCCCCTACGAATTGCGGTGTCGGCTCGAAGAGGCGACGAGATAAAACCACAGAATTTGGCGGAGGTTTGTTCATGAGACTGCAGGAATTGGCGGAGAAGCTGGGGTGCAGGTTGGAAGGCGATCCGCAGGTGGAAGTGACCGGCGTGGCGGGGATCGACCAGGCGCAGCCCGGGCAGGTTACGTTTTTGGCGAACCGGCGCTATTCGCCGCTCTTAAAGACGACGAAGGCGGAGGCGGTATTCATTGAAGAGGGCGTGACGATCGAGCGCCGAAGCGAATGTGGGCCGCTCGCCGCGTTGCGGACTCCCAATCCTTATCTGGCTTTTGCGCATGCGATGGAAGTGTTTTACGAGGCGCCGAAGTATCCGCCCCGGACCCATGCGACAGCGGTTATTGCGCCGTCCGCGCGGATTGGGGCTGGGGCGCACATCGGCCCGTATTGTTTTGTCGATGAGCACGTGGAAATTGGCCAAGATGCAGTCTTGCACAGCTTCGTGACGATTTATCGGGGCGTGAAGATTGGCGCACAGTTTTTTGCGCATGCGCACGCGGTGGTTCGCGAGAATTGCCGAATTGGCGACCGGGTAATCCTGCAGAACGGCGTCGTTATTGGCGGCGACGGATTGGGATTCGCGAAGCGGGCAGATGGGACGTGGCACAAAATGGTGCAGTCAGGGCCGACGGTGCTGGAAGACGACGTGGAAGTGCAGGCAAACGCGTGCATTGACCGCGCTACGGTCGGGGAGACACGGATTGGACGCGGCACAAAGATTGATGATCTGGTGCTGGTGGGGCACGCGTCGCAGGTGGGCGCGAATAGCATGCTTTGCGGGCAGGTTGGGCTGGCAGGTTCAACACGAATCGGAGAAAGCTGTATCCTTGCAGGGCAGGTGGGAACGGCGGGGCATTTGACGGTGGGTGACGGCTCCGTCATCACGGCACAAAGTGGTGTGCCGAATGATGTGCCGGCGAGGTCGCTGTATTCGGGGTATCCGGCAGTGGATAACCGGGAGTGGTTGAAGATGATGGCGGCGCTACGGAGGTTGCCAGAGTTGCAGAAGAGGGTGGCGCAATTAGAGGCCGAGAAAGAGAAGGAAGTAAAGAAGTAAGAAAAAGGATAGGCAAGAGTGTCTGTCCCACAAGGGAGGAGAAACCCCAGAGGGCGGCGTAAACCCGCCCTACACGGGGCCGGGAGAGCCGAGGGGGCGCTGATCGGGAGGGAGGCCGGCGGCGAGTTGGTCTTGGAGGCGATCGTTGAGGGCCTCGCGCTGATCGAGCGTATATTGCGTGGAGTCGATGGGGGCGAGGAATTCGACGACGATTTCGCCGGGCTTGATGCTGATTTTGCGTTTTTCCATGATGCGATGAGCGCCGGAACAGGCGATGGGCACAATGGGCACTCCCGCTTTTATGGCCATGACCGCAGTTCCCTTCTTGAATTCCTGCAGGCGGCCGTCCGGGCTGCGGGTGCCTTCGGGATAAATCAAAAACGATTGGCCACCACGAAGAGCTGCGGTAGCTTTTTCTAGGCTAGTGATGGCGGATTCGCGGTTGAAGCGATCCACGGGAATGAAATGCGCCAAATGGAAGGCCTGGCCGACAATGGGCCATTCGAAGAGCGAGCGCTTCAAGAGAATCGCGATGCGACGCGGGATGGCGCCCACAATGGCAGGGGCGTCGGCGGAGCTGGTGTGATTTGCTGCGAAGATGCATGTGCCGAGGGGAATGCGTTCGAGGCCTTTCACATGGATGCGCACACCAACGCAACGGACGAAGAACATGACCCCTTTTACACCACCCCAATACAGGGGATCGACGTGCTTGGTGATAAAGGTGTAGATGAGCAGCGGCGGCCCGACGATGAGAATGTAGAGGGACAGAAAAACGCACATGAAGGCGGCGCGGATCATAGTTGAGTTATACGTTATAAGTTTTTAGTTTTAAGTAAAGCAAGAGTTAGCGATTATGGGCGGTGACGGGATCGGTCGTGCCGTGAAGAAGGCCTTCGCGGATGCGGCGGGCGCGATCGCTGGCTTCGGCGGATTCCGCAATCTGATAAAGCTTTTCGCGGAGCTCGCCTAGGTGCAGCTCGATGTTTTCGTCTTTCTCGCCACGTCGTATGCGGAGGCGGAGCAGTTCGCCGGGCTTTTGCTGATTGAGCCAGCGGGCAAGTCTGCGTGGCACTTCGCTGTTATTCCAGAGAACAATTTCGTCACCCGAGCGCAAACCTGCTTTTGCGGCCGAGGTATCCGCATCTACGCTGGTGACCGTCCATTGGCCGCCCGAATCGCGCTCGGCGGAAAATCCCAAAGTGGCGTGAACGGCTTCGTGGGCGTGAAGTTCCAGACCAGCGCGAGAGAGAACGTCTTTGTAGGGCAGAGGCTCGGCGGCGCTAACGTACTTTGCGAAAAATTCATCGACGGAAACACCTGAAACTTTTTCTGCCGTAAGTCGCACATCGAGGCTGTCGCGATAGTACTTCCCTTCCTTGGCAAAATCGTTGTTCATGGCGCGAAGAACGTCGTCGAGGCTCTTTTGGTTCTCGGTAAGATCACGAATCAGAATGTCGAGGAGAACCCCGAGGATTTGGCCTTTAGTGTAGTAGGAGACGCTGCGGTCGGGCTGATTGTAGAGAGCGTATTTTTCGAGCCAGGCATCGAGGCTGGATTGTTCTGCGCTTTGCCATTGTTCTGCGGGACGAGATTCGAGTTCGCTGATCTGGGAACTGAGGTCCAGATAGAACTCCTGCTTGTTCCAGAGCCCGGTGCGAACGAGCGTATACGAACCGACGGTGTTGGTGACGCCTTCGGCGAACCAGAGCGATCGGGTATACATCTCCTGGGTGTAATCCAGGGGTTCGAGGGAAGCGGGCCGAATGCGCTTCACGTTCCAGAGGTGAAAGAATTCATGTGCTGACACATTGGGCAGAAACGCGCCGGATTGGACATAAATCGCCGTGGAATTGGCGTGTTCCATGCCCCCGCCGGCCCCGTTGGCCGCTTTCCCGATGTGGAAGATAAATGTGTACTGGTTGTAGGGCGCGCCATCCATCAATTTGACTTCGTACACGCAGATCTTGCGGAGAACGTTTTCCACGTCACGCGGCTTATAGCCGTCGCCATGGATAACGACGTGGACCGGCGGCGAAAGATCGTGAATGGTGAACTCTTCAAAATGGGAGGCTTCGATGGGGGCATCGGCCAAAGCATCGTAGCTCGCGGCTTCAAATTCGAAACTCGCATCGCGCGACGCCAGCGGCAGGGCGCGCACGAATGAGGCGGACGCGGCGTTCCAGCCTATCGGTACGCCCGTGAGAGTAAGGAGAGTCTTTTCGGCCCGGCGGTCGGGAACGTACAGCAGGATCATCGCAGGATTGATAAAGCCGTGCTCTTCGTTGAGTTGCGTGTTAAACGGACCGGGGTCATCCCATAACGTGGCGTACCGCACAGTGACCGTGCCGGTGGCATTCAGGCGCCAAGTGAGTTTGTTGAGTTTCTCGATGGGCACACGCTGTCCATTGGCGTAGGCTTCCACTTCCTGGACGTGGCTGCTAAAGTCGCGAATCTCATAGAGAGCGTTCCAGGCGGCCATCTGGAGTTTCAATTCACCGTGGACGTCGGGAACTTCGACAGAGACATGAAAAAGATGCTGCCCGGGATGCGCGATGGAAACTTGATAGTGGATGGCAGCAGCAGACGGCCGGGCCGAACAATGAAGGATGAAGAGAAAGAGGATTGCTGCGCCGAGAAATGTCCTACGGTTATTTAGGGTCACCGTGCCTGAGCCTCGCTGGGAATGCGCCGAGATGTCAACTTCTTTAAAAGTTTATCGCACAAGCCATCAAAACTGCCATTCGACATAACCAGGAGCAGATCACCATGACGCGATTCGGTAGCGAGCAGATCGGCAATGGAATCGGAACCGGAGAGGACGCGAGCGTCCTTGCCAAGTCCGCGGACAGCGGCGGCAACGGTTTCGGGGTCGAGGCGCTGGTCATCGGCGAGCTGGCCTGCACGGTGGACCCTGCCGAGGAGAACTCTGTCGCCGAGGGCCAGGGCTTGCGGGAGAGCGTCCTGAAAAACGCGACGGCGCATAGAATTGGAGCGAGGTTCCAGGATGGCCCAGAGACGGCGGCCGGGCCATCGGAGGCGGGCGGCTTCGATCGTGGCGCGGATGGCCGTGGGGTGATGCGCGAAATCGTCAACGACGAGGACGCCGTCGGGTTCACCTTTGACGTCCATGCGGCGGCGAACGCTGCGAAACGTTTTGAGAGCTTCCTGGAGAGGAGAAACGGAGATGCCGCGGCCCTGGCCGACAACGAGTGCAGCAAGTGCATTCAGGACATTGTGATGGCCAGAAACGGCGAGGTGGAATTCGCCAAAGAATGCGCCTTTGTGAGCGACGCGGAAGGCCATGCCGTCTCCGTCGGATTTAACCTCAGTGGCGACCCACTCGTTGCTTGCTTCGAAGCCGTAAGTGCTAACGGGACAGAAGGCTTTTTCGGTGGACTTGTGCAGCGCTTCTCCGGCTCCACTGTCACCCCAGACCACGATGCTACCGCGTCGAGGGACAAGATTCACGAGACGGCGGAAGGCGAGCTGATAGGTTTCGAAGTCAGCGTAGATATCGGTGTGATCATATTCGAGGGAGGTGAGGATGAGGTCGTCGGGATGGTAGTGGAAGAATTTCGCGGCCTTGTCCCAGTAGGCGGAATCGTATTCATCGCCCTCGAGGATAAATTCCTCGCCGCCGGCGAGGCCATAGCTCTTGCCAAAATTCTCGGCGATGCCGCCGACGAGGAAATTAGGCTTTTTCCCGGCCACATGAAAAATCCAGGCGAGCATGGCGGTGGTGGTGGTTTTGCCGTGAGTGCCGCTGACGACGATAGAGTGCCTTCCAGGCAGGAATTCTTCTTCGAGGATTTCGGGAAGGGAGCGATAAGACAGCTTGCCATCGAGAACTTCCTCCACCTCGACATTGCCGCGGGAAATGGCGTTGCCGACAATAACGAGATCAGGCGCCGGAGTCAGATGCGCGGGATCGAACACGCTGGAATAAGGGATGCCCAGGGATTCAAGGAGCGTCGAAGCGGGAGGATAGACGCCGGCGTCGGAACCGGTGACGCGATAGCCACGCTCGCGCAGCATTCCCGCAAGAGGAGCCATCGCCGAGCCGCCGATGCCGATCATGTGGATGTGCTTCATCGCTTCCCTTTTCGCCAACGCACGGCTTAGTCCGCTACCGCAGGTTCCAGGATCTCGAGCCTGCCTTCGCCGCGCGCAAGCAATTTTGCCTTAACACCTAGAGGCAGAGTGAGCATGGAGCGCTTGGTGTGGCCGATGGGCGCTCCATAGACAATGGGTACACCGAGCGGCCCCAAAATTCGTTCGCAAACTTCGCGGACCGCAGGACTTCCCTTTTGCGGCGGATCGCACTCGGGAAAGTCGCCGAGCACAAAGCCCGCCACTTCGTCGAATTGGGCGGCGTACTTCATGTGCATCAATGCGCGATCTACCTGGTAGGGTTTCATTCCGCAATCTTCCATGACCAGGATGGCTCCGCGGGCGTCCAATTGCCAGTTTGTTCCAAGCGCTGTCTGGAGAAGCGTCAGGCAACCACCGACGAGACGTCCTTTGGCCTCCCCGCTCAAGAGAGTTTCACCTTGTAGAGGAAGCTTCCAGCCCTTACCCATGTGACTGATGGCCTCCAGAAAGGACGCCTCGTCGTAGCCACCTGGCTTTTCCGCGCCGTGGTTGAATCCGGCAGCAACCATGGGCCCGTAGAACGTCACCCAATGACGAATTTGCCAGAGCAACATCTGGATCGAGGTCAGATCGCTGAAGCCGATCATGCACTTTGGACCGTTCAGGCGAGTAGCCAGGCGGTGCTCGATGAGATAGTTTGAGCCGTAACCGCCGCGGGTGGCGATCAAGCCGTCGAGATTCTTGTTCTGTACTGCGGTGCAAAAATCCTTTAGACGCTCTTCGTGGGTTCCGACAAAGTAGCCTTGCGGTTCGCGATGCACAGGCAAGTCCACCTCAAAGCCCAACCTTCGTAGTTCCACCACGCCGGCAAGCACCGCGCTTTGTTCCGCGGGAGAAGCGGTGGAAACGACGCCGATCCGCGCTCCTTTGCGCAAGGGCTTTGGTTTCTCGGGAATGATTTGAGCGCGCTTCATTCGTCGTAACAGGCGCATGGAGCAGCTCCGTCGATCTCCTCGCGCCGTTTACACGGAGAGTTTACCGATTCTAGAGCTTGAATTGCGTGAGTTTCGCGATGTGGCGTGCCCTGGCATGTATCTCGCTCTTTTTTAGGTGCAACAGGCGTTCCAGGCCAAAGCGCTCCACGGCAAAACTACCCATCACGGAGCCATAGACCATGGCGCGGCGCAAGGCGGCATCACCGGTACTGCCGGCACTGGCAAGATACCCCATAAAACCGCCGGCAAAGCTGTCACCAGCGCCTGTGGGATCATGCGGCTCTTCGAGGGGAAACGCAGGCACACAGAATACACCGTCGCGATCCACGAGCATCGCGCCGTATTCACCGCGCTTCACCACCAGCGTGGACGGCCCCATCTTGAAGATATGTTTGGCGCCGCGCAGCAGGTTGTGTTCATTCGAAAGCTCGCGAGTTTCGGAGTCATTAATCATGAGGATGTCCACATGCTTGAGGGTCTCGCGGAGTTCGCCATTGGTGCGTTCGATCCAGTAGTTCATGGTGTCCATGGCGGCGAGTTTGGGTTTGCCCTTAACCTGGTGGAGAACGTCGCGCTGTAGATCGGGCGCAATATTGGCGAGAAAGACGTACTTCGAGGATCGATATTTCTCCGGCAAGCGAGGCTTGAACGCAGCGAAGACATTGAGTTCCGTGGTCAAGGTAACGCGTTCATTCAGGTTTTCGGAATAACGGCCGGCCCAGAAGAAACATTTCCCCGAGGCCCGCTCCAAGCCTTCAATGTCAATCGAGCGGCTGCGAAAGATGGCCTCGTCTTTTTTACTGAAATCCTCGCCCACGATGGCCACCAAGCTCACGGGGGCGAAGAATCCTGCGGCCACGGCAAAATAGGTCGCCGCGCCGCCAAGCGTGCGGTCCACCTTTCCGTAAGGGCTTTCCAGCGCGTCGTATGCAACGGAACCAACCACAAGTAGAGACATGAGCTTCTCCTAGGTGATGTACTTGCCGATAATGGCAGCCAAATTTTTCTTGGTTTTTGTGGGAACGATTTTGAGATCCGTGATCAGGGCATGCGCGAGAGCCGAACCGCACTTGCAGGTACGTGCCGCAGGCACAGTCTTTACCGCTTCGCGAACCACGTTTTGTGCATTCGTGGCGTTTTGCTGCAGAGTGGCCATGATCTGCGCTCCGGTGACCGATTCGTGGCCAGGGTGCCAGCAGTCGAAATCGGTGATCATGGCGATGGTGGCGTAACAAATCTCGGCTTCTCGGGCGAGCTTAGCTTCGGTCACGTTGGTCATGCCGATGACGTCGAACTTCATTGTGCGGTGAAAATGAGCTTCCGCCAGGGTTGAGAATTGCGGGCCCTCCATGCAGATGTAAGTGCCTCTGCGGTGGACGGGGACGGCGGTGGAGACGCAGGCATCGGCGAGAACGCCGGAGAGCTGGGCACAGGTGGGCTTGTCGAACGCGACGTGCGCGACGAGGCCGTTGCCAAAGAAAGTCGAGATGCGCCCCTTGGTGCGATCGAAGAACTGGTCGGGCACGAGAAACTCGCCAGGCCGCAACTGTTCCTGCAACGAGCCGACCGCGCTGACGGAAATGACGCGGTCGACGCCAAGGAGTTTCATGGCGTAAATGTTCGCGCGGTAGTTGAGTTCGCCCGGGAGGAGACGATGGCCGCGACCATGGCGCGCGAGGAAGGCGACGCGCTTCCTTTCCAGCGTTCCGACGATGATGGCGTCCGAGGGATCACCGAATGGAGTTTTTACGCGAACTTCCCGCGTGTTGGTCAAGCCGCTCATGGAGTAGAGGCCACTGCCGCCGATGACACCGATCTCCGCGACGGGGCCCTTGGACTTGGCCCGCACACTTTTCGCCTGCTGTTTTTTCGCTGTTGCCATCCGATTTCTCCTGGGAATTACCGGTAGAGGTCTACCGGCTCGATTTCGATCTTGCCGTTGCGCTCGACCAAGGCCGCAGCAGCGATATCCGGATCATGGCCGAAGATGGCGATCCAGTGTTCGTTCACGATGCGCGGCAGCCACTGCCGTTTTGTCTCCAAAGTCTGGAGCGGATAAAGATCGTAAGCCATGATCCAGGGCAAAGGAATATGGTGCCGGGTTGGCAGCAAATCCGCAACAAAGGCGACAGTCTTGCCGCCGCCAGTGATTTTGACCGCCTGGATGTCGGCATTATGGCCGGGAATGCGCTCGACGGAAATCCCCGGAAGCACGTCCACGTTCCCTTCTATGAGATCCCACTGGCCGGCTTCGGTGATGGGCTGGAAGTTTTCCGGGAAATAGCTGGCGCGGTCGCGCTCGGTAGGGTTCATGGCGTGGGCAAGCTCCGTGCGCTGGACAACGTAACGGGCCCGACGAAAGGTAGGCGCGATGCGGTCGCCGCGAACTTGGGTATTACCGCCGGCATGATCGAAGTGCAGATGGGTGTTGATGACAAGATCGATCTGATCCGGCTCTATGTCTAGTTTGTGGAGAGACTCCAACAGAGGATCGCCGTGCTGAATGGAATAGATCGCGCGCTGCTTGTCGTCCCACTTTGTGCCGTTGCCGGTTTCAACGAGAACGTTTTTCCCCACAGTCCGCACCAACAAGGAGTTGGCCCTCATGCGGATGCGGTTTCTTTCGTCGGGTGGTGATTTTTTCCCCCACAAGACCTTAGGGACAATGCC
>Ga0306923_10002337_pt1 | contig 17310 bp, 15 predicted proteins | sample sta12Can44000108_FD_203841 | JGI IMG/M metagenome (GOLD analysis project Ga0306923, IMG submission 203841) | Lab enrichment of tropical soil microbial communities from Luquillo Experimental Forest, Puerto Rico - statanox.12C.anox.44.000.108 (v2)... | ecosystem: Environmental > Terrestrial >... | reverse complement strand
CCTTCTGCGACGACGAGTCGCTCCTCGGCGCCCGCTTCTACCTGATGGAGCGGGTGCGGGGGGTCGTGCTCCGCGGGAGCGGGCCCCCGCCTGGCGTCGCGCTCCCGCCCGAGCGGATGCGGCGGCTGTCGACGGCGCTCGTCGACGACCTGGCGGCGCTGCACGCCGTGGACGTCTCGCGCGGCCCGCTCGCCACGCTCGGCCGGCCGGAGGGGTACGTCGCGCGGCAGGTCGCGGGCTGGATCGACCGCTGGCGCCAGGCGCACACGGACGACGCGCCCGACCTCGACGAGGCGACCGCCTGGATCGAGCGGCACCGGCCCGGCGAGTCGGGCGCGGCGCTCGTCCACAATGACTATAAGTACGATAACCTCGTGCTCGATCCGTCCGACCCGACCCGCGTCGTCGCCGTGCTCGACTGGGAGATGGCGACGGTCGGCGATCCGCTGATGGATCTCGGCACGACGCTCGGCTACTGGATCGATCCGGACGATCCGGAGGAGGTCCGCGCGCTGCCGTTCGGTCCGACCGCTCTCCCCGGGAACCTGTCGCGGCGCGAGCTCGTCGAGCGTTACGCGCAGGGCTCCGGGCGCCACACCGGCGACATGCTCTTCCAGTACGTGTTCGCGCTCTTCAAGATCGCGGTGATCGCGCAGCAGATCTACAGGCGCTTCCGCGAGGGGCACACGACGGACCCGCGCTTCGCGATGCTCGTGGCGGGGGTGAACATCCTCGGCGCGCAGGCCGGGCGGGCGATCGATCGCGGCCGCATCGAGGCGCTCGGGTGAGGCACGGACGCGATCGCGGCGCAAGCGCCGCGATCGTCCCTCCGGTGCGGGACGGAGCGTGAACGCGCTTGCAGGTGGCGTTGCGTGAGGGCGCCGTCCCCGGTTCCGCCCCCGCGCCGCACAGGCCGTCCCTCCGCCGAGGGACGAACCGGCGCTCCGCCCGCGCCGGGGCGCGCCATGCCACCGCGGCGCCGCGCACACACATGAACCCGCGCGCAGGAGGGCGGGGAGAAGGAGGGGGAGACCCGGGCGTACACCGGCGCCACGCCTCCGCGGGCGCTACACGGCTCCGCGTGCGCGCGCTCATCCTCCTCGCGCCCGGCGCCGGCGCGCCGTCGAGCTCGCCCTGGATGTCACGCTGGGCGGAGCGGCTCGCGTCGCTCGGGGACGTGGTGCGCTTCGACTATCCGTACGTGATCGCGGGCCGGCGATCGCCGGACCGCCTCCCCGTGCTCGTCGCCGCGCACGCCGCGGCCCTCGCCCACGCCCGCGAGGGGCGCGCCGGTCCGGTCGTGCTGGCGGGCAAGTCGATGGGGGGCCGCGTCGGCTGCCACGTGGCGCTCGAGGCCTCCGTGGACGCGCTCGTCTGTCTCGGGTACCCGCTCCGCGGCGCGGCGGGCGCGCTCCGCGACGAGGTGCTGCTCGCCCTGCGCGCGCCCGTGCTGTTCGTGCAGGGGACGCGCGACCGGCTCTGCCCGCTCGACCTCCTGGAGGGGGTGCGCCGCCGGATGACCGCGAGGAGCGCGCTCCACGTCGTGGAGGGCGGCGATCACTCGCTCGCGGTGCCAGCGCGCGCGCTGCGCGAGCAGGGGACGACGCAGGAGGAGGTGGACGGGCGCGCCCTGGCGGCGATCGGGGCGTTCCTCGGCGAGGTGGGGGCGCTGGCCCAGGGGGAGGGCGCAGGTGGGAGAAGGTGATCCCACGGTGAAGTCGCGGCTCCGCTACGATGCGCGGCCGGAGGTCGCCCATGTCCGTGCGGACCGCTGCCCTGCTCGCCTTCCTCGCCGCGGCTTGCAATGCGAACACGACGCCGGTGACGAAGAAGGCCTACGACGGGAAGCCGCCGCTCGGCGCGCCGCTCACCGCTTCGGAGGCGCCCGCCGGGACGTGGAGCTGGGTCCCGTTCCCCGACGCGATCTGCGGCGACGGCTCGTCGACGGGCCTTGGCGTGAACCCGGGGACGGGCGCCGACCTCGTCGTCTTCTTCGACGGCGGCGGCGCGTGCTGGAGCTACGAGACCTGCGCGGCGGGCCTGGCCATGGACCGGAGCTACGGTCCGGACACGTTCGCGGTCGAGGTCGCGAACTCCCTCCCGGGCTTGGTGCTCGATCGTGCGGCGCTCCCGCCGTCGCTCGCGGACGCGACGCTCGTGTTCGTCCCCTACTGCACCGGCGACGTGCACGGCGGAGACGCGGTCCAGACCTACCAGAGCTCGATCACCGGCGCGACCGAGCAGTGGCACCACGTCGGGCACGCGAACGTCATGCGCTTCCTCGAGCGGCTCGCCGCCACCTGGCCGAGCCCGGCGCGGCTCGTCGTCGCCGGGTCGTCGGCAGGTGGGTTCGGCGCGCTCGCCAACTACGAGGCGTTCCGGTGGTACTGGCCGAACGCGCAGGGGTTCCTCGTCGACGACTCCGGCCCGCCCCTCGTGGGCGACGACATCGCGCCGTCGCTCCGCAACGCCTGGTATGACGCCTGGCACCTCGGCGCGTCGCTCGATCCGTTCTGCGTCGCGTGCCGGACGGACATGTCCGCCGGGATCGCCGCGATCGCGAAGGCGCACAAGGCCGATCGCATCGCCTTCCTCTCGCACACGCAGGACCTGACCATGAGCGCGTTCCTCGAGCAGCCGCTCTTCGCGGACGCGCTCCAGACGCTCCACACGGCCGTCTTCGTGCCGACCGACAACGCGCGGATGTTCCTCGTCTCGGGCACGCAGCACATGCTGCTCCCGACGATCGGCGCGCAGGCGACCGGCACGTGGACCCTCCGGGACTGGCTCGAGGCGGACGTGACGGGCGCGACGACCTGGGCAGACGTGATGCCGTAGCGGTCACGCGCTCGCGCGCAGCAGCTCGTCGAGGCGCGCGACGAACTGGCCGCGGGTGAGCACCTCGTCGGCCCCCGCCGCCTCCGCGGCGTCGATGAGATCCCTCTGCAGGTGGCCGAGGAACCCGACCAGGCGAGCGCCGCCGGAGGTCTTCGCGGCGCCGATCTGATCGATCACGCCGGGCTCGTTCAGGTCCACCAGGATCGTCCCGCCGCCGAGCTCGCGCGCCGCCTCCGCGAGCGACGCGCCGCGCGGGGCGAGCTTCACGGGGACCCCGAGCCGGTCGGCGGCGGCCTGGATCTTCGAGCGGAAGACGAGATCGCGGACGGCGACGAGGATGGGCATCGTGGGACTCTTAAGCCGCTGAGCGCGCGGGCGCTGGGCGAACGCCCACCGCCTTGAAGAACGTGTAACAGAAGACGCCGTCCGGTCCGGCGGCCCGGCGAAGCTCGGCGACCCCTTCGTCCCAGACCTGCGGCTCGATGAGGCCGAGCGCGAGGGCCCGTTCCCGCACTCCCTCCAGCATCGCCGTGAACGTGCCCTTCGTGAACTCGTCCACCCACCCCGGTCGGCTCGTGTCGACGTAGACCATACGTGGTGACACGGTGATCGCGCAGAATCCCGCGCTTCTCAGGAGCGGGAACAGCTTGCGCCCGATGAGCGCGTCTCCGCCGGCCCGCGCCTGCAGCTCGACGAGGCACTGGATCGCCCGTCGAGCCTTGGTCCCTTCGGGATGGAAGAGGGTCGAGCCGTGGTCGCCTTCGATGACGGTCAAGGTCCCGCCCGGCTTCAGTCGCGACCTCAGCATCTGCAGCGCACGACCGGGATCCGCCAGATGCTCGAGGACGAAGCAGACGAAGACGTGATCGAAGCTCTCGTGACGGAACGGCAGATCGAAGAGGTCGGCCTGCTGGAACGTGACGTTGTGGATGTCTGCGTCGACCGCGTGGAGCCTCGCCTGCTCCAGCGACCCGGCCGACAGATCGATGCTCGTGAACTGCGCCCCAGGGCTGTTTCGAGCGAGGATCACGGTCTGTGCGCCGACGCCGCAACCCGCCTCGAGCACCGAGCTGCCGGCCGGGTACCGCGTGTCGCCGTGGAGCAGCTCCGCGAGGGTGCTCGCCTGGTCGAGCAGGCGGGCGCCCTCGCGGTCGGAGTAGCCGTGCACGTAGTCGTCGGTCATCTCGGGTCGTCCTCCTGAGCGCACGGGGCGAGCCCGCTGCGGTCTCGAGGGCATCTTGGGTCCGCGAGCGGCGGAGTTATTGAACGGTCTTGCAGGCGACGTCCGTCTCAAGAACGTCCAAGACGCGATCGCGCGGGCACCGGTAGAGTGGCGCGCATGGAGGGCCGTTCGCGGATCCGGATCGACGAGGACCTGGGCGGCCTCGAGCTGATCGAGGCCGTTCACGACCGCCCGTACTTCGCTCGCCATGCGCATCCCACGTACGCGCTCGGGCTCGTTCAGTGGGGAGCGAACCGCTTCCGCTACCGCGGCGCGTTCCACACCGCGGCCGCAGGGGCGCTGTGCACGGTGACGCCCGACGAGGCGCACGCGGTCGAGCCGGCCGGCGACGCGGGCTTCGCATATCGATGCCTCTACCCTCCGCTCGAGATGGTGCAGCTCGCGGCGGAGTCGTTGGGAGGCAGGCGGGTGACCGGGACGCTCGCGCTGCCTCCAGTGATCGAGGACGCTGCCGCGGCGCGATCGATCCGCGCTCTGTTCGAGGCCGAGGAGGCGGGGGCTCCACGGCTCGCCCGGGAGACCAGGCTCCTCACGCTCCTCGGGCGCATCGTCGTTCGCCACGCGACGGCGCCAGTCGTGCCGCGCGTGCGCGTGCCCCCGGGGGCCGCGCTCGCGAGGGCCCGCGACTACCTGGCCGAGCACTGCTCGGACAACGTGAGCCTGACGCGGCTGGCGGCGATCGTCGAGCTCGATCCGTTCGCGCTGCTTCGCGGCTTCTCCCGCGCGTACGGGGTCCCGCCGCACGCGTGGCTGCTCCAGGAACGCGTGCGGCGAGCGCGGTCCCTGCTGCGAACGGGGCGGCTCCCCGCCGACGTGGCGGCAGAGGTCGGGTTCGCGGACCAGAGCCACCTGACGCGACACTTCAAGCGCATCGTCGGCATGACCCCGGGTCGGTACCGCGCGGCGGCGCGGGGCGCGAGTTCGTGACGAGGCAAGATGGCCGTACCGCGGCGGGAGCTCGCCGGGCGCGGACGCGAGCGCGCGCGGCGACGCAGGTAAGATGTCGGCCATGTCCCTCGACCTCTCGCCGACGGAGTTCCAGGACCTCGCGGCGCAGGTGGCGCGCCTCGCGACCGACTACCTGCTGCGGCTCGACGACCGCCCGATCCGACCGGACGTGACGGGCGAGCGCCTCCTCGAGCTGCTCGGAGGGAGCGCGCCGCAGCGCGGGCGGCGAGCCAAGGTCGTGGAGCTCCTCCGGCGCGTCGTGGACGGCTCGCGGACGCAGAACGGACGGTTCCTGGGGTACGTGATGGGCTCCGGCGAGCCGGCGGGGGCGGCGGCGGATCTGCTCGCGAGCGTGCTCAACCAGAACCTGACCGCGTATCGCTCCTCGCCGGCCGGGGTGACGGTGGAGCGGACGGTGGTGCGCTGGCTCGCGGAGGCGATCGGCTGTGACGGGTTCTCCGGGAGCCTCACCGGTGGTGGATCGTCGGCCAACCTGATGGGCCTCGCGATGGGCCGAGAGGCGAGGGCGGCCGCGAACGAGCGCGGCGCCAGCGCCGGGGTCGTCTACGCGTCCGAGCAGGTGCACATGTCCATCGGGAAGGCCGTCGCGCTGCTCGGCCTCGGCCGGGAGAACCTGCGCCTCGTCGCGACGGACGCGGACTTCCGGATGCGCAGCGACGAGCTGGAGCGCGTGATCTCGCGAGATCGGGCCGCGGGCCTGAAGCCGGTGGCGGTGGTCGCGTCGGCCGGGACGGTCGCGACCGGAGCCATCGATCCGCTCGCCCGCATCGCGGACGTCGCGGAGCGCGAGCAGCTCTGGATGCACGTCGACGGCGCGTACGGCGCGCTCGCCGCCATGGTCGTCCCCGAGCGGTTCGAGGGGCTCGCGCGCGCCGACTCCATCTCGCTCGACGCGCACAAGTGGCTGTATCAGGCGGTCGATTGCGGGTGCCTGCTGTTCAGGGATCGGACCGCGGCGCGCCGCGCGTTCTCCCACACCGGCGATTACACGAGATCGTTCACGGACGATCCTCTCGAGGGGTTCGCATTCTTCGAGGAGTCGATGGAGCTGTCGCGGCGCTTCCGTGCGCTGCGGCTGTGGACGTCGATCCAGTTCCACGGCCTCGAGGCCTTCCGGGACGCGATGAGGCGAGATCTGACGCACGCTCGGACTCTCTCGGAGCGCGTCCGCGGCGAGCCCGCCCTCGAGCTCCTCGCGCCCGTGGAGCTGAGCGCGGTGTGCTTCCGGCATCGGTTCGAGGCGTCGGCCGACGCGCGGAACCTCGCGCTGCTCGAGGCCGTGAACCGGCGCGGGCGCGTCTACCTGTCGAACGCCACGATCCGCGGAGCGTTCGCCCTGCGGGCGTGCTTCGTGAACCACCGCACCACGGACGCGGACGTCGACGCGGTCGTGGACGAGGTCCTGGCGGCGGCGCGGGAGATGGGCTGAACGGGGTACGAGCGGCACTTCGAGAAGATGCCTGCTTGACGTTCGGTCGCAGTCCGTAGACACTACTGAGCATGCTCAGTAACGTTCGCCGTCCTCGAGCACACCGGCGCCATGCCCCCGGGGCCGGTCGCGTCCGACGGCGAGAGCGAAACAAGGAAAAGAAGCTCGAGTCCATCGTTCGGGCCGGACGCGCGCTCTTCATACAGAAGGGATTCGACGCGACGACGACGCGAGCCGTCACCGCGAAGGCGGGCGTCGCCACCGGCACGTTCTTCCTCTACTTTCGCGAGAAGCGAGATCTCCTGTTCCACCTGTTCCGGGAGGACGTCTCCGCGGTTCAGGAGGAAGCCTTCGCGTCGCTAGCGGTCGATACCCCGGTGGTCGACCAGCTCACGCACGTCGCGGCTCACCTGTACGCCTATTACGCCCGCGACCCGCGGCTCTCGCGCATCTTCCTGAAGGAGCTCCTGTTCCTCGAGGAGGGCGAGCGCGACGACATGATGGCGCTCACGATGGCCCACGTCGTACGTCTCGCGGAGCTCGTCGCGCGCGCGAAGGAGCGAGGCGAGGTCGCGCGCTCCGTCGATCCGATGCAGGTCGCGACGCACGGGTTCGCCCTGTACCTGTTCGGCCTCATCGCGTGGCTCAACGGAGGGGTCGCCACCCCTGAGCTGCTCGAGGCGCAGCTCGGGGCGCAGCTCGCCGCGCTGATGCACGGCATCGGTCACGAGTGATGACCGCGCCCCTCAAGATCCGCGCGCGGCACCGCGCGAGCGTCGGGGGGTGGGCGTGAACGCCATCGTCCTCGCGCTCCTCCTCTCAGCGGACGCGCCGCAGGGTTCGGAGGGCGGGTCAGGGGCGCTCGCGTTCCGGGGTCGCCTCGAGTGGATCACGGCCGGCGCGGCTGCGGTTCCGCGCGACACGCCCGTGAACCCCGACAATCGCGTCCTCCTCGTCCCCCGGGTCGCCGCGTCCTCGGAGCTCAGGCCCGACTTGCGCGTCGAGTACAGGAAGGAGCTCCAGGGGATCGTCCGCCCACGTCTCCTCGTCGAAGCGCAGCGGCCGTACGCGGGCGGGGCGTGGCAACCGGAGCGGTCCGATGCGCGCGCCGAGTGGATCGAGCTGTACGGCAGCTGGAAGCTCGACGACCGGCTCACGATCGCGTACGGCCTCCAAAACTTCCAGTGGGGCCCGGCCGAGCTCGCGAGTCCATCGAACCGGATCTTCCATGAGACCGGCTTTGCCCGAGATCCGCTCTATGTCGTGTACGGGAAGCACCTCGCGCGCGTGAACCTCTCGTTCGGCCGCGAATGGAGCGCGGTCATGCTCGCCGAGGTCCGGCCGAACTCCGCCGCGCCCTTCATCGCCGGGGAGCCGTTCGAGCCGAAGGGACAGGCGAAGGTCGAGTGGTCGGCCCCGAGCGGGAAGGGGTATGCCGCCGTGACCGGAGGGGCCGGTGGCCGCTCCCGCGGCTTCTTCGGTGAGTACGCCTCCGTGTCCCTCACCGACGGCTTGTCGATCTACGCCGACGCGGTCCATCAGATGGGCTCGCCGGCCTGGTATCCGGTGGACGATGGCGCGGGCGGCGCCTCGTTCGCTCATCCCGCCACCGGCCGGGGGCTGCGGACCCTCGCGCTCGGCGGGATCCGCTACACGTTCGAGGGCGGCGCCGACGCGAGGCTCGAGTACCTCTTCGACGAGGCGGGCTGGACGAACGCGCAGCTCGCGCTCGCGTCGCGCGCCGCCTCGGCCACGCCGACGGGCGCGCCTTCCGCGCAGGCGATCGCGGCGTGGGTCGACCCCGGGTTCGAGATCCTCGGCCGCCAGCACGCGTACGTGTCGGTCCGGATCCCCGACTTACCGCCGGGCAAGCGCGTGGTCCTCCAGCTCCGGTACCTCGCCGCGCTCGAGGACGGCTCGGGAACGGTCTTCGTCACCGCGAGCTACGACGCGACGGACTCGGTGGTGCTCTTCGCTTCCGCCGCGGCGACGTACGGATCGGATCACGGCGCGCTGTCGCGCCTCGGGCGGGCGACGGGGGTCGCAGGGGCGGGCGTCAACTGGTGAGGAGGGACCATGGGGAACGGGAATGAAGCGCTCATCCGGCTCGAGGACGTGCATCGCACGTATCGTCTCGGCGAGACCGATGTCCGGGCGATCCGCGGCGTCTCGCTCGAGCTGCGCGCGGGGGAGCTCACCGCGCTCGTCGGGCCGTCGGGCTCTGGAAAATCCACGCTCCTGAACCTCGTCGGCTGCATCGACGAGCCCGACGCAGGGCGCGTCGTCGTCGAGGGCGTGGACGTCGCGACGCTCTCGGACGACGCGCGGAGCCGACTCCGGAACCGGAAGATCGGCTTCATCTTCCAGTCCTTCAACCTCGTGCCGGTCCTCGACGTCCGCGAGAACGTCGAGTTGCCCCTGCTCCTCCAGGACGTTCCGGCCGCCGAACGTCGGGCCCGCGTCGCGCAGGCGATGGCGGACGTGGAGCTGTCCGACTTCGCCCGCCATCCGCCGGACAAGCTCTCCGGCGGGCAGCGCCAGCGCGTCGCGATCGCGCGCGCGCTCGTCACGCGTCCCCTTCTGGTCCTCGCCGACGAGCCGACCGCCAACCTCGACTCGGATACGGCGAAGAGGATTCTCGACCTGATGGTCGAGCTGAACGCGCGCCGGAAGGTGACGTTCCTCTTCTCGACGCACGACGAGAAGCTCATGGCGCGCGTGGGCCGCCACGTGCGCCTGCGCGACGGGCTCGTCGTCGACGGCGGGACGGAGGCGGTGGCGTGACCGGCGCGTGGAGGCTCGCCTTCAGGAATCTGCGCCGGCACCGGCGCCGGAACGTCGTCACCGGGGTGGCGATCGCGCTCGGCTACATGGGGCTCGTGGTGCTCGGCGGATACGCTGGGTGGGCCGAGCGGTTGATCCGCACCGGGTCTGTCTACATGCAGCACCGCGGCCACCTCGCCGTCTACGCGAAGGGCGGCCTCAAGCGCGCGGAAGCGAAGCCGTCGGCGTACGCGCTTCCGCCCGAGACGCAGGAGAAGATCGTCGCCGCGCTGCGCGCCGACCCCCGCGTCGCGCACGTCGGCCGGTACCTCATCGGCAGCGGCATCGTCGGGAACGGCTGCAAGAGCTTCGCGATGCGCGCGGTCGGCGCGGAGCCGGACCTCGAGCGCCGGCTCGCGTCGCATCCAGAGATGATCGCGATCTGGGGGCGCGCAACGGGGCCCGTCTCGGGGCGGGCGTTCTTCGACGCGCCCGGTGCGGAGGCGCCCGTCGTCGTCGCGCCGCGCCTGGCCCGCGCCCTCGAGAAGGCGAGGCCGTCGCCGGGAGGCGTGCCCGCGACGGCGGACGCGCCGCTCGATTGCGGGGCGCCCGACGTCCGTCAGCGACTCGCGGCGGATCCGTTCGTCCAGCTCGGCGCCCGCACGGCGGACGGCAGCTTCGGCGCGGCAGAGGCCCAGGTCGTCGGCCTCTACCGTCCGGCGTCGACGGAGGAGGACAAGACCGCGCTCGTCGCGCCAATCGAGCTCCTCCAGCGGCTGTACGACACCGATCGCGTCACGTACGTCGCCGCCTTCCTGCGCGATCACCGCGACCGCGCCGCGGTAGAGCGGGACCTCGCGGTAAGGCTGCGCGACGCGGGCGTGGACGTCTCCATTCACCGCTTCGACGATCCCGTCGCGAACCCGTTCTACGCCGGCACGATGGCATTCCTGGGTGCGCTCGTCCTCTTCGTCGTGCTGCTCGTCGCGAACGTCGTCGCCTTCTCCGTCCTGAACGCGATGACGCTCGCCGCGATCGAGCGGTCGCGCGAGATGGGAACGCTGCGCTCGCTCGGGTTCACCCGCACCCAGGTCCGTGGCCTGTTTCTCCGGGAGTCGGCGCTCCTCACGATCACCTCGGTCCTTGCCGGCGCGGCCTTCGCGGCGGCTGCGGCCCTCGTGGTCGAAGCCGCCGACGTCCGGTTCGAGCCACCTGGCTCTGGTACCCCGGTCCACCTACAGTTCATGCCCGCGCCCGAGGTCTTCCTCGGCACGGGGGGGCTCTTCCTCGTCCTCACGCTCGCCGCCACGTTCATCGCCGTGCGCCGCAAGGTGCGAACGCCTGTCGCCGAGCTCCTCGTGGAGGTAGCGGCATGACTTCGGCATTCTTCGCTCTCTTCGCGGCGCTCACCGCCGTGGCGCCGCCGGGCACCCCCGACGCAGCGGCCCTGCTGCGCGACTCCGACCGCGCCCGCGGCGGCCTCGCGGAGGGCGTCTCGTGGACGCTCACCGTCGAGTCCACCGAGGAGGGCACGAGCACGCGCCGGACCATGGACGTCCGCGCGCGAAACACCGACGCGCTCGCCGAGACGACCGCCCCGCCGCGCAAGAAGGGCGAGGTGATCCTCTTCAACGACCGGAATCTCTGGTTCCTGAAGCCGGGCCTCCGCCGGCCCGTCGCCATCTCTGCCCGCCAAAGGCTGCAGGGCGAGGCCTCGAATGGCGACGCCGCCAGCACGAACTACGCGCGCGACTACACGGGGACCGTCGTCGGGGACGAGATCGTCGACGGCGAGCCCGTCTGGAAGCTCGATCTCGTCGCGCGGTCGAAGGACGTCACCTACGACCGGATCCGCTACTGGATCTCGAAGCGGCGCCGCCTCGGCGTCAAGGCGGAGTTCCTCACCGTCGGCGGCGACCTCTTCAAGACCGCCACCTTCGAGTACGGAAACCGCGTCCGGATCCCGGGCGGCCAGGAGATCGACTTCGTCTCGAAGATGACGATCCGGGACGCGATGGGCGCCGGCGGCACGACGGTGCTCACCTACGAGTCGCCGCGCGCCGAGACCCACGCACCCTCCGTCTTCAACGTGAACAACGTCGTGAGGTGACCGGAATGCCCCCGTCGCCGCCGCTCCTCCGCATCGCCGCGCGAAGCGTCCGGAAGAATGCTCGCCACAGCGCGGGCTCGATCCTCGCCATCGCCGTCGGCTTCGTCGCGCTCGTCCTGTTCGACGGGTATCTGTCGTACATGGAGCGCGATCTCAGCGACGCGCTCGGCGAGCGGCTCATGGTGCGGGACGTCATGGTCGAGCGCCCAGGTGCCGCGGACGCGCGCGAGAGCGGCCGGCCCTTCGAGGACGCGGTGCTCGGCGACCGCGAGCAGGCGTTCGTCGACGGGTACCTCGCCGCGCATGCGAGCGAGGTCCGCGCGCACGCCCGATTCCTGTATGCGTGGGGGTCGGCGAGCACCGGCAAGGCATCGGCCCCGTTCATCGCCCTCGGCTATGACGTCGAGGACGGCGCGCGCCTGCGTGGCGCGTACGCCTGGGACGCACTGGCGGGCCGACCGCTGCAGCGCGCGAGCGGGAACGCGGTCGTCCTCGGGCGCGGCCTGGGCGCGCGGCTCGACTGCGAGCCGGTCGGGAGCCCGCGCCTGTTCGGAAGGGACGGCCTCCCGATCGAAGAGGAGCGCCCGTTCGCGTGCCGCCGCCCGCGGGTACAGCTCGTCGCGAACACCGCGTCCGGCCAGCTCAACGCGATCGAGCCCGAGGTGGTGGGCCTCATCGACGGCGGGATCGTCGAGTACGACTCCAAGTACGTGAACATGTCCATGGCGCTCGCGCAGCGCCTCCTGGATACGCGCGCGGTGTCGCTCTACGTCGTGCGGCTCGCCGACTCGTCCCGCGCGAGCGCCTTCGCACGCGAGCTGAGCAGGGCGGCTCGCGCGCAGGGGCTCGACGTCACCGCCCTGCCATGGATGGAGCACGGGAGCGCCGAGGAGAGCCGGCGCTTGCAGAACGTCCTCGGCGTCTACCGCATGCTGGTGGCGCTCGTGGTCGTCCTCATCGCCTCCATGTCGGTCCTCACCACCATGGCGAAGTCGGTGAGCGAGCGGGCGCGCGAGATCGGGACGCTGCGCAGCCTCGGCTTCCTGCGCCGTCACGTGATCGCGCTCTTCGCGCTAGAGGCCGCGCTCCTCGCGATCGTCGGGACCGCGATCGGCGCGGCGCTCTCCCTCAGCGTGTCGATGCTCGTGAACCGAGCCGGGATCACCTACGACGGCGGGCTCGCCTCGATGCCGATGCCGTTCAAGGTGTCCGTCCTCCCGGCAACCTACGCGGTCTCGGCAGCCTTCCTCGCGCTCCTCGCCGCCCTCGCGGCGGTCGTCCCCGCCCGCCGAGTCGCTCGCACCCGCATCCCCGACGCGCTCACGCACGTGTGACGCAAGCATGCGTCGCGTATGGACTTCACTCTACATCACGAGCACCGCCGCCCCCTCCACCTTCCCTTCCCGGAGCGCCGCGAGCGCCTCGTTCGCCCGCTCGAGCGGGAACGTCTCCACCTTCGTCCGCACCGGAACGCGCGGCGCGAGCGCGAGGAACGCCTCGCCGTCCGCGCGGGTCAGGTTCGTGATCGAGCGAACCGTCCGCTCGCCCCACAGCAGCGCGTACGGGAACGAGGGAATGTCGCTCATGTGGATGCCGGCGCAGACGACGGTCCCGCCGGGCGCGACGGCGGCGAGCGCGGTGGGGACGAGGGCGCCGACGGGCGCGAAGAGGATCGCGGCGTCGAGGGGCTCCGGCGGGCGCTCGCCCGAGGTGCCGGCCCACTCCGCGCCGAGGCTGCGCGCGAACCGCTGCCCCTCGGCGTCGCCCGCGCGGGTGAAGGCGAACACGCGCTGGCCGGCGTGGCGCGCGAGCTGCGCGACGATGTGGGCCGCGGCGCCGAAGCCGTAGATCCCGAGCCGGCGCGCGGGCCGGACCGGCGCCCAGGAGCGGTACCCGATGAGCCCGGCGCAGAGGAGCGGCGCGGCCTCCGCGTCGCCGTAGTCGGGCGGGAGGGGGAACGCGTAGCGCGCGTCGGCGATCGTCTGCTCGGCGTAGCCGCCGTCGCGCGTGTAGCCCGTGAACTGCGCGTTCGGGCAGAGGTTCTCGCGGCCGGACCGGCAGAACTCGCAGACGTCGTCGGTCCACGCCAGCCACGGGACGCCGACCCGGTCGCCGAGCGCGAAGCGGGTCACGCCCGCGCCGAGCGCGTCCACCCGCCCGACGATCTCGTGGCCGGGGACGATCGGCCGTTTCCCGTCGGGGAGCTCGCCGTCGACGACGTGGAGATCCGTCCGGCACACCCCGCACGCCGCGATCCGGACCCGGAGCTCGCCCGGCCCGGGCTCGGGAGGCGGGCGCTCCTCGAGCCGGAGCGGCGTCCGGGGGGCGTCCTGCACCATGGCGCGCATGCCCCGAGCACAACGCGGGGAGCACGCGGGGTCAAGACGACGGGCGGGGCGCGCGCGCCGCTACTCGGGAGGCGTGAGCAGCTCGGCGGCGTCGTCGTAGGCGAACAGGTTGCCGTAGCGCCCCCAGGCGACGAAGCGCGCGAACGCCGTGTCGTAGTCCTCCTGGGGCATCGCCATCGCGATGAGCTCGAGCACGAACTCGCGCGAGACGCGGTGGCGCTCCGAGCGGTCGAGCGCCTCGGCGATCTGGCGGAACAGGCGCAGGCGGAGCACCTGGTCCCGCCAGATCGCCGGGCGCTCGGCCGGGCCCGCGCGGACGAGCCGGCGCCCGGGCGCGTCGAGCAGGACGGTGCGCTTCGGGGTGTCGACGAGATCCAGCATCTCGGCGGCGTTCACGACCGAGATGAGCTTGTCGAAGGCGTGCCCCGTCTCCTCGGCGATGCGGAACACGTCCTCCCGCCCGCCGCGCGCGTCGAGGTACTCGAGGAGGCCGATCACCTCGCCGGGCGTCGCGTCCGGGATGGGCTCGAACGACGCGGCCGCGGCCGGCGGCGCCGCGTCCGGCATCTCCATCCCGGTGATCACCTCGTGCAGCCGCTCGACCATCGCGAGCAGGCCCGGGGAGCGGTACACGCGGGGCCGCGGCAGGTCGTTGCGGATCTCCGTGCGGATGCGCCCGGGGTTCGCGTCGAGCACGACGATCCGGTCGGCCATGTACGCGACCTCGGCGATGTCGTGCGAGACCAGGACGATCGTCCGCGGGTTGCGCTCCTTCTCGGACCAGATGTCGAGCACCTCGGCGCGCAACCCCTCCGCGGTGAGCGCATCCACCTGGCTGAACGGCTCGTCCATGAACAGGAGCTCGGGCTCGAGCGAGAGAGCGCGCGCCATGCCCACGCGCTGCTTCATCCCGCCCGACAGCTCCCGCGGGTAGGCCCCCTCCGACCCGGCGAGCCCGACGAGCCGGATCACCCGCTCCGCGCGGGCGCGGACCTCGTCCGGCGGCTTCCCGGCGGCGACGAGCGGCGCCTCCACGTTCTCCTCGACGGTCATCCAGGGGAAGAGGGCGAAGCTCTGGAACACGAAGCCGACGCCGGGGTTCAGCCCCTCGAACGGCGCGCCGCGGTAGAGCACCTCGCCGGACGTGGGCTTCGCGAGCCCGGACAGGACGCGCAGCAGGGTGGACTTGCCGCAGCCGGACGGACCGAGGAGCGCGATCACCTCCTCCGCGCCCACGGCGAAGCTCACGTGGGCGAGCACCTCGCGGACGCCGCCCGAGGGCTGCGGGAAGGAGACGGAGACGTCGCGCGCCTCGCAGAGCGGCTCGGCGCCGTTGGGCCGGGCGGCGGGACCGGGGAACTCGGCGGCCATTGGGCTCCTGACCTGGGCTAGCGGACGAGGGAGAAGCGCGTCTCGGCGAGCGCATGGAAGCGGCGCCAGACGAGCCGGTTGAAGGCGACGACGAGCGCGGCCATCACCGCGACCGACGCGGCGAGCACGCCGAAGCGACCCTGCGCGGCGGCCTCGCTGATGCGCGAGCCGAGGCCGCGTCCGACGAGGGTCTCGCCGCGGAAGGTCACGTACTCGGCGACGATGCTCGCGTTCCACGCTCCGCCGGCGGCCGTCACCCAGCCGGTCACGAGGTGGGGGAAGACGGCAGGGAGGTAGAGCGACCGGAAGCGCTGCCAGCGCGAGAGCCGGAAGAGCGCGCTCGCCTCGCGCAGGTCTGCGGGGATGGCGGTCGCCCCGGCGACGACGTTGAAGAGGACGTACCACTGCGTGCCGAGCAGCATGAGGAGGACGCTCCCGAGGCCGAGGCCGATGCCGAGCGCGTGGAGCGCCGCGACGACGGCGGGGAAGAGCATCGGCGCGGGGAACGACGCGAGCACCTGCACGATCGGCTGGAGCACGCGTGAGACGCGCGGGTTCAGCCCGATGGCGAGGCCGGCCGGGAGCGTCCAGAGCGTCCCGAGCGCGACCGCGGCGAGCACCCGCGCGAGCGTGAGCCCCGCGTCGATCAGGATGGACCGCCACTCCGCTGCGGGGACGCCGCGGATGAGCGCCGCCGACGCGATCGCCGCCCACGCGAGGAGCCCGGCGAGCACGGTGAGGAGCAGCGCCGGGAAGACGCGCGTAGTCCAGGAGCCGTCGGCCGGGCGCGGGCGCGGCGCGCGGCGCGGGCGGGCGGCGCGATCGGTCGCCCGGCGCCGCGCCGCCTCGAGCCACGCCACGAGCCGCGAGCGCCGCAGCGCGTCGTACACCCACGACGAGGCCTCGTCGGCGCGCCCGGCGTCGTCGAGCCGGAACCGCTGCGACCAGACCACGGCGGGGCGCCAGATGAGCTGGTCGAGCAGCACGATGAGCGCCGCCATCGCGACGACGCTCGCCGCCATCGCGCCCCGGTCGCCGCGCGCCGCGGCGACGCTCATGTACGAGCCGAGCCCCGGGAGCCGGAAGTCGTGCGTGCCGAGCACGAACGCCTCGCTCACCATGAGGAAGAACCACCCGCCCGCCATGCTCATCATGCTGTTCCAGACGAGCCCGATGACCGAGAACGGCAGCTCGATCCAGGCGAGCTGGCGAAGCCGGCCGAACCGGTACAGCCGCCCCACCTCCGCGAGGTCGTGCGGGACCGTGCGGAGCGAGTGGTAGTAGCTGAACGTCATGTTCCAGGCCTGCCCCGTGAAGATCATGACGATCGCCGCGAGCTCGAGGCCGACGTTGGAGCGCGGGAAGGCGGCGACGAGCGCGAGGACGACCCCGGGCATGAAGCCGAGGACGGGGATGCTCTGGAGCACGTCGAGGAGCGGCACCAGCACCCGCTCCGCGGCGCGGTCCTTGGCCGCCCAGTATCCGTAACCGAGCGTGAACGCGAGCGACAGGGCGTAGGCCGCGACGCCACGGGAGAGCGAGAGGAGGGCGTAGCGGGGGAGGGCGGAGAAGGAGAGGTCGATCTCGACCGCGGGCCGGTACGCCCCGCTCCACTGGCGCGCGAGCCCGGCGACGCCGGCCGCGATGCCGACGATCGCGAGCACGAGCACGAGATCGATCGGCCGCAGCCGGCGCGACCGGTCGAGGAAGGCGAGTGCGTCGCCGAACGCGGTGTTCCTCTTCGCCAGGCATCCCTCCCGCGCCGGCGCTCGGCCGTGCGCGAGCCGAGAGATGCACCGACCCGCGGCGCGGCGCAAGCGAACAGTCGCGGGCGGACCGGAGTGACGCTGCCGCGGCGCGGTCGGATCTCACCGGCGCCGGGAGGGCGCGCGCGGGGCGGGCACGACCAGGAGGGGGATGAGCACGACGACCGCGAGGACCAGCAGCTCCCCGAGGCCGATGCGGCGCGCCAGCACGCCGAGCGCCACGACGAGCGCGACCGCCACGAGGAAGAGCCGGCCGCGCCGCCAGAGCCCCGCCTTGGCCACCCAGGCGACGAGGACCAGCGCGAGCGCCGCCAGGGCGACGACGAGGAGCTGCTTCGCGGCCACGGCGCATGATAGCGCCAACCGCGCGGGTCGAGCTGCTGCGGTCGTCATCGAGACCACGCGCCCCGGGCCCCGTCGACCCGCCCCCCCCCCTGTGGGCGGGGCCCCCCCCCGCCCCAACCCACCCAAGG
>Ga0306923_10002335_pt1 | contig 17318 bp, 18 predicted proteins | sample sta12Can44000108_FD_203841 | JGI IMG/M metagenome (GOLD analysis project Ga0306923, IMG submission 203841) | Lab enrichment of tropical soil microbial communities from Luquillo Experimental Forest, Puerto Rico - statanox.12C.anox.44.000.108 (v2)... | ecosystem: Environmental > Terrestrial >... | reverse complement strand
ATGTCGCCGGCACCGGCGATTGCGTCGAACGGAGCTTTGCCATGACCGCCATGCCAGGCGCCGCCTCCGGTCCGAGCCAGTTTACCTCGCCAAGCGACAGCCTGGTCTCGGCCAGCGCTGCCCGAGGACCGACGACAACACGCCGCTCCTCGGGATCGAGACGCAGCACGTAGAGAGGCTCCGACGCGGCGATACCTATCCCCTTTCTCTGACCAACCGTGAAATGCGCGATGCCGCGATGACGGCCAAGCATGCGGCCCGCCGTATCCACGATATCCCCGGGCTCACCAGCCTCCGGCCGCAACCGCTCGACGAGGCGCGCATACGATCCCTGCGGAACAAAGCAGATATCTTGGCTATCGGCCTTGTCGGCGACCGCCAAGCCAAAACGCCGCGCCAGCGCTCGGGTCTCCCGCTTGGCAAACCCACCCATCGGAAACCGCAAGAAGTCTAGCTCCGCGCGAGTGGTGGCAAACAGAAAGTAGCTCTGATCGCGTGCCCCGTCCTGCGCCCGATGCAGCTCGGGGCCATCGGGCCCCGCTATTCGGCGCACGTAATGCCCAGTGGCAAGCGCCGAGGCGCCGAGGTCGCGCGCAGTGCCGAGCAGATCGCGAAACTTGATCCGCTGGTTGCAGCGAATACATGGAATCGGTGTTTCGCCGCGGCGATAGGTTTCGGCGAAATCTTCGATTACTTCCTTGTGAAACCGGGTTTCATAATCGAGCACGTAGTGCGCGATGCCGAGCCGGTCGGCAACGCGCGTCGCGTCGCCGATGTCCGCGCCGGCGCAGCACGCGCCCTGCCGCCCGACCGCGGCGCCGTGATCGTAGAGCTGCATGGTGATGCCGACGACCTCGAAGCCGCGCTCGACCAAAACGGCAGCGGTCACCGACGAGTCGACGCCGCCGGACATCGCTACGACGATCCGGTGGTGGGCCGGGTTGCCGGCCAAGTCGAGATCTACGGGTGTCATGGCTGCGCGTCGAGACCCATCTGCCAGAAATCGGCTTCAAGCCCCGTGGCGAGAGCGAAATTGGCGGCCAGAGAGGCAAAGCGCCCTTCCCCGCCGCGCCTGGCAAACTGCTCGTCAAGCGCCGCCTCGGCCTCGCGCGCGAGACCTTGATACTCCGATCCGGAATATATCTCCAGCCATTCGCGGTACGGGTTCCCGTCGAGCCGAGTTTGGGGGTCGGTCATTCGCTCGGTGGCGATCACCGCATAACCGACGACGCAAGGAGCAAGAGCGACCTCGAGGTCGAGCCGGTCGCCCGCCAGACCGCGGTCGAGCACAAACCGGGTGTAGGCGACCGTCGCCCGCTCCTCGGGTGCCGCGGCGAGCGCCCTTTCCGAAAGACCCCAACCGCGGCAATAGTCGATGTGAAGCCCGATCTCGACATCGAGCGTCGCCGTGACGAGGCGTTGCGCCCGGCGCATCTCGGGCAGCGTATCCGATTTGTAGACCGCCAATCCCCAGGCGCGTGCAAAATGAAGCAGGAACAGATAGTCCTGAACGAGGTAACGCCGAAAACACACCTCCGGCAGCTCACCGGCGGCGAGCAGCAGCACGAATTGATGCCGAATGTAGGCGCGCCACCCCTCCTCTGCGGCCTTGACCAGGCGTGGAAAGAGCACGGGCACGTGTCGGGATCAGCCGAAGAGGAAATTGCGGGTGGCTGCAGGCAGCCGCACCGTCAGCCCGTCGAGCTCCTCGGTGATGATGATCTGACAGCCAAGCCGCGATGTCTTGGTCAGATTGAAGGCGAGGTCGAGCATGTCGTCCTCATCCTCGCTCGCCTCCTTCAGCAGATCGTACCAGTCCGGATCGACGATGACATGGCAGGTAGAGCAGGCGAGCGAGCCTTCGCAGGCACCTTCGATGTCGATGTCATGCTGGCGGGCGACTTGCAGCACCGAGGCGCCGAGTGGCGCGTCGACTTCGCGCCGGGTTCCGTCGCGCTCGACGAAGGTCATCTTCGGCATCAGCCGGGATCCGGCGCTGTGGCGAGTTCTGGTCGCGGCGCCAAATCCTCGGCGAGGACCGCCGCGGCGAGCGCCGCGGTTGGACCAGCCGACAATTCACCGCGGCCGGCCAGTCGCAACACCTCGAGCCCCGCACCCTCTGCTGCCTGCCGAAAATGAGTTGCGGCGTTCGCGTCCGGGGCCACTGCGAGCACGACCACCGCGTGTGTCACTGGTCGCGCGAGAGCGCGCTCGGCGCGCATGCGGGCGCCTTCGAGCAGTTCTTGCCAGACCGTGGTCTCGGCCCCTATCGAGGGGACCGGAAGCTCCTGCTCGAACCCCGGGCGATCATCGAGGACGAGGGCATTTCCACCAACCGAGAAGGCTACCTCGGCATGAGCGCCCCCGGCGTCGATGCCGATCGCGGCTCCCGGTTCACTCGGGTCAACCGGTCCGCCGCCCGGCTCCTCGATCTGGAAGAGCTTCACGCGAGCCTGCTCTGTGTGTCTGCCCGCGCTGTACTAGACGTGGAAGGATTCGCCGCAGCCGCAGCGGCCTTTCTCGTTTGGATTGCGGAAGGTGAAGCCGCTCTGCAGCTTCTCTTCGACATAATCCATCTCGGTGCCGAGAATGAACATGACCGCCTTTGGATCGACCAGGATCGTTACGCCTTTGTCTTCGACGACCTCGTCGTATTTGCCTTTCTCGTCTGCATATTCGAGCGTGTAGCTGAGCCCGGAGCAGCCGCGGGCCCGTACACCGACCCGCACGCCGATCGACGGCTTGCCGCGCTTGGCGAGCAGGGCCTGAATGCGCTCCGCCGCGGCGTCGGTTACTGACAGGGCGTGCTTTCTCGCCAACATCCGAGCTTCTCCAAGGGAGAATTCCATACCATCGGCCCGCGCCGAGATGTCAATTCTTTATATGGGTGCGCCACCCTGCTCCGCCACCGCTTCGGTAGCGAGCCGGCCGGCAGCAGAGGCCAGCGCGTCGATCGCGAAATCGACTTCTTCCGATGTCGTAAAACGGCCGAGGCCGATGCGGATCCCGCTATTCGCATCCGCCTCCGAAAGCCCGAGGGCGCGCAACACATAAGAGGGCTCGACACTCGCCGAAGTGCAGGCCGAGCCGGTCGAGATCGCTATCCCGGGGCAGGCCTCGATCAGCTTGATCGCAGCAATTCCCGGAAAACAGAAATTGAGGCTTCCCGGCAGACGGCGCTCGACATCGCCGTTGAGGCGAAGCCCAGAGACGCGCCGGCCCAGACCCGTTTGCAGCCGGTTTCTGAGCCGCCTTAGCCGGGCCGCTTCATCCATCATCTCCGCGGCCGCGATCGCCGCAGCACGGCCGATCCCGATGCAGAGCGGCGTCGGCAAGGTCCCCGACCGCAGGCCGCGCTCCTGGCCGCCACCGTCGATCAGCGGCAACAGGCGCGCGCGCGGCCGCCTCCGGACATAGAGCACACCAACGCCTTTGGGTCCGTACACCTTGTGGCCGGAAATCGACAGCAGGTCGATCATCATCTCCTCGACGTCGAGCGCGATCTTGCCGAAGGCCTGGGCCGCGTCGCTATGAAACAGCACGCCCCTGGAGCGACACAGCGCGCCGATCTCGGCAAGTGGTTGGACCACGCCGATCTCGTTGTGCGCAGCCATGACCGAGACCAGCAACGTCCGCTCGCCGAGCGCTGCCGCTAGCCCGTCGAGCGAGACGAGGCCATTGGGTTCGACCGGGAGATAGGTGACTCGAAAACCCTCGCGCTCGAGCTGGGCGCAGCTTTCGAGCACGCATTTGTGCTCGGTCGCCAGGGTTACGATGTGGTCGCGAGGCCACCCGCTCCGCGGATAAAGTCGGGCGAAGTGCGCGGCACCCTTAATCGCCAGGTTGTTCGACTCGGTGGCACCTGAGGTGAATACGAGTTCACGCGGATCGGCGTGGATCAGGGCTGCGATTTCGCCTCGCGCCTCTTCGATCGCCTCGGCCGCAATCCGCCCATAGGCATGGCCGCTGCTCGACGAATTGCCGAATTGCTCGGTGAAATAAGGGAGCATCGCCTCGAGCACACGCGGATCGACGCGGGTCGATGCCTGGTTGTCGAGATAGATCGGCATCCTGTTGGGTCGCCGGGGTTCGCTCATGCCGCGCACGCCTCCAGTGCCAGACCGCGGCAACGGCGGTAGAGCGTGCTCCAAGCTCTGAGAAAATGAGCGACATCGGCCTCGGACGAATCCCAGCCGAGGCTCACCCGGATCGTGGAGCCGACGAGATCGGGGCCTACCCCCATCGCTTCCAGCACATGGCTCGGCCCGACCTTGCCCGACGAGCACGCGGCGCCGGCACTGGCCATGACGCCGTCGAGATCGAGCGCGATGACCTGGGTCTCGGCAGCGACACCTGGCATCGCGATCGTCGTGGTGTTAGGCAAGCGCGGCGCTGACGCACCGAGCACCACCGCCTCGGGTGCTATTGCGGCAACCCCCGCCTCCAGCGTGTCGCGCAATGCGCGGACATGGTCGTAGACGGCGAGCTCCTCCGCCGCGGCAACGGCGGCGGCAGCAAACCCGGCGATTCCAGGCACGTTCTCGGTACCGGCGCGTCGTCCGCGCTCCTGGCCGCCGCCACGCAATAGCGGTATCAACTCGAGCTCGCCCGTAACCACTAGCGCGCCGATACCCGGCGGACCGCCGAGCTTGTGAGCCGACAAACTGACGAGGTCGGCGCCGATTGCGTCGCAGTCGAGCGGGATCTTTCCCGCCGCCTGCGCAGCGTCACAATGGAGCAGCGCGCCGTGCGCTCGCACGATCGCAGCGATTGCGGTCAACGGCTGCAACACACCGGTCTCGTTATTGGCGAGCATGACCGAGACGAGCGCCGGGCGCGGATCAGCGGCGAGAAGGTCGTCAAGCGTATCGAGAACAACGATGCCGTCGCGGTCGACCGGGATGCGCTCGGCTTCGGGGACGGCACGGAGAACCGAATCGTGCTCGACCGCAGAGACCAGGAAGCGTTGTCGTCGGCAGCCCAACAAGGCGAGATGGTTTGCTTCGGTGCCGCCGCTGACGAAGACGACACCCTCGGGCGGCGCATTGAGCAGCGCCCCAACCGCGGAGCGCGCGCGCTCTACCATCTGCCGCGCTGCGCGGCCCCAACGGTGAACCGAGGACGGGTTGCCGCAACGGGCAAGCATGGCGGACATCGCTGCCGCCGCTGCGGGCCGCAACGGGGCGGTGGCGTTCCAATCGAGATAAGTTTCGGTTCGAGCCGTGACGCCACGGTGCGCCCGAGCGACTTCGTTCATCACGTCCCCGTTGCGGCGGCGGCGCTGCCAAACGTCTCGCGGTGGAGCCGACCGCTGCTCCCGAGCACGCGCTGCTCGCATACATCGGCGAGCGAGACCGAGCTCAGATAGAGGTGGATCTGATTGCCGAGCTCCTCCCAGAGATCGTGGGTCGCGCAACGGGTCTGATTGCCGCGGCACCCGACCGGGGCGCCGGGGGTACACCGCGTCGCACGGATCGGCTCATCGACGGCGAGGATGATGTCGGCGATGCGGGTCTCGCCGCGGTCATGGGCGAGCAAATAGCCGCCACCCGGGCCGCGCACGCTCTTGACGAGCCCGCCTTTGCGCAGCATGGCGAAGAGTTGTTCGAGATAGGACAGCGAGATCTCTTGCCGATCGGCGATCTCCGCAAGCGAGATGGGCTCGCCGGAACTGTGTTGCGCCAAGTCAACCATTGCCATCACAGCATAGCGGCCTTTTGTGCTCAGCCTCATCGTCCGATCCTCAGGCTACGCGTTCCTTGTCGTCCACCCCGTTGCCGTGCTGAACCTCCACCGCCTCCCCAGCGGCGCCGGCTCTTGCCGTCTCGCGCTTCTCAAGCTCCGCCAAACGCGCTCTCAGGCTGGTGACCTCGTCGAGCAGACCATTCAGCGCACGCGCGATCGGGTCGGGGATATCTCCGGTGACGCCGTAAGGCTCGAACGACGCCCTTCTCTCGTCCAACGTATCGCGCCGGGCGACTTGGCGTGCCGGGTTGCCAACCATCGTGGCACCGTCCGGTACCTCACGCAAAACCACCGCAGCGGCGCCGACGCGAGCGCAATCTCCGACGCGGATTGGTCCCAGCACTTGTGCACCGGAACCGACGATGACGTCATTGCCGAGTGTGGGATGACGCTTCTGACCGCTCTGCTCGGCCGATGGCCGCGTCCCGCCGAGAGTGACACCGGAATACAGCGTGCAGTCGTCGCCGATTTCGGCGGTCTCGCCGATCACCACTCCCATCCCGTGATCAATGAACAGGCGTTTGCCGATGCGCGCCCCGGGATGGATCTCGATGCCGGTCAAGATCCGCCCGACATGCGATACAAAGCGGCCAGCGAGCAGCCAACCATGCTGCCACAGCCAATGGGCGAGGCGATGAAACAGCAGCGCGTGAAAACCGGGATAACACAGCACGACTTCAAGGCGCGAACGGGCAGCCGGGTCACGGGCGAGGGTTGCGTCGATTTCGTCTCGCAGGTTTCTAAAGAGCATCGCTGTCACTATATGTGTTAAGCCTTGATGCCGCGTGTCCGGGCGCCGCGGTCGCGGGTGGCGTGAGGAAAACATATAATTGTCCGACGAAAATGATCAAGAATTACGGACTTCCGGTTAGCAACCGGGCTGCCGATACCCAAGCGGGTTGCTGGGATTTTGGCTGCGTCGGCCGTGCCTGACGTTATCATCAACGGCCCGGAGGGACGGATCGAGGCGCGCTATCATCATGCCCGCGCGCCCGCGGCGCCGATGGCGATTGTCCTCCATCCCCATCCGCAGCATGGCGGGACGATGAACAACAAGGTTGTCTACACCTTGTACCAGTGCTTTGTGCGCCACGGCTTCTCGACCCTGCGCTTCAACTTCCGCGGCGTCGGGCGCAGCCAGGGCAGCTTCGACCGCGGCGAGGGCGAGCTGTCCGATGCCGCCTCGGCGCTCGACTGGCTGCAAACCTACAACCCGAATGCGCAATACTGCTGGATCGCCGGTTTCTCATTCGGCGCCTGGATCGGCATGCAGCTTTTGATGCGGCGGCCCGAGATCGAAAGTTTTATCGCCGTCTCGCCGCCGGCCAATGTGTACGACTTCACCTTTCTTGCGCCCTGTCCGTCATCGGGCCTGATCCTGCAAGGCGATCAGGACACCGTGGTCCCGGTCGAATCGGTGCAGCGGCTGGTCAACAAGCTATCGCACCAGCGCGACATCAAGATCGATTTTCGCAAGATCGCCGGCGCCGATCACTATTTTGCCGATCGGCTGGAGACGATCGCCACCCATGTAGACGGCTACATCGACGAGCACGCCCGCCCTGGCAGGAACGCTGCCGCGCCGCAGGCCCGCGGCGTCCGGTAGGTCCGGCCTCGCCTTTTCGGGTCAATCGGCGAAGGGGTCGCGCACCAGCACGGTGTCCTCGCGCTCGGGGCTCGTCGACAGCAGCGCGACGGGGGCGCCGATTAACTCCTCCAGCCGCACTATGTATTTGATCGCGGTGGCCGGCAGATCGGCCCAGGAGCGTGCACCGCGGGTGCTCTCGCGCCACCCCTCGGCGGTTTCGTAGACCGGCTCGAGCCTCGCCTGGGTGGTCATCCCAGCCGGGACATAGTCGTAGGTCTCGCCGCCGCGGCGATAGGCGGTGCAGATCTTGATCTCCTCGAAACCGTCGAGGACGTCGAGTTTGGTCAGCGCGATGCCGTCGATGCCGCCGGTCTTGATCGCCTGACGCACCGCGACCGCGTCGAACCAGCCGCAGCGTCGCTTGCGGCCCGTCACGGTCCCGAACTCGCGGCCGCGCTCGCCGAGCTTTTCGCCGATCACATCGGTCAGTTCGGTCGGGAACGGGCCGGCGCCGACGCGGGTCGTGTAGGCCTTGGTGATGCCGAGCACATAACCGATCGCAGCGGGCGCGATGCCCGACCCGGCCGCGGCTTGCCCGGCCACCGCGTTCGACGAGGTGACGAACGGGTAGGTGCCGTGATCGACATCGAGCATCGCCCCTTGCGCGCCCTCGAACAGGATGCGGCGGCTGGCGCGGCGGGCTTCGTCGAGCAGCCGCCAGATCGGCGCCGCATAGGGCAGGATCTTCGGCGCCACCTCGCGCAGCGCGGCGATCAGCTCGTCGCGGTCGACCTCCCGTGCGTCGAGCCCACGGAGCAGCGCGTTATGGGTCAATAGCAGATCGTCGACGCGGTCTTCGAGCGCGGCCGGATCGCCGAGATCGCACACCCTGACGGCGCGGCGACCGACCTTATCCTCGTAGGCCGGGCCGATCCCGCGCCCCGTGCTGCGCGTGCCGAGCTTCTTCTCGTTCTCGCCGCGTCTCTCCTCGCGGGCCCGGTCGAGCCGGCCGTGCGACGGCAGGATCAAGGCGGCGTTGTCGGCGAGCTTCAGGTTGTCCGGCGAGATCGCCAGCCCCTTCTCGCGCATCGCCTCGATCTCGGCGGCCAGCGCCCACGGATCGACGACGACGCCGTTGCCGATGATCGACAATTTGCCTGGCCGCACGACGCCGGACGGCAACAGGCTCATCTTGTATTCGACATTGCCGACGACCAGCGTGTGGCCGGCATTGTGGCCGCCTTGAAAGCGCACGACGACATCGGCGCGCTCCGACAGCCAGTCGACGATCTTGCCCTTGCCTTCGTCGCCCCACTGAGCACCGACGACCGTGACATTGCCCATCTCGCACCTTCCTCAGCCGACCGCCACCGGATCGTCTCCCCGCAGGACGTGGGTGCAACCGAGGCGCTGCGCCTCCACCCGCCAGTCGCCGGCCGGCTCGAGCGCGGCGACTGTGACCCAGCCCGCCGCGCGCAAGGCGTCCGCCCGCCCGCGATCAACGCCGAGCGGCAGCAACACGCTGCGGGGTGCCGGCGCCTGCGGCAACGCCTTGAGGATCGTATCCGTGTACAGAGTGAACCCGGTCGCCGGCTCCGCGGATGCCCGATCGCCGGCGTCGTAGCGGCCGCCCCGCCCGAGCTCGCCGAGCGGGCCGTGGGTCGCGGACCCGCCGGCAAAAAACGTAAAGCTGATCCCGCTATGGTATTCGAAGCCGCGGTTTTCGACTGGGTCGACCGTCACCTTAAGTTCGGGAGCCACGGCGGCAAGCCCGTCCAGCACGGCGCCGAGCCGTGCCCGCTCGGCGCTCGCCCGCGCGGGCAGGTCGAGGCGGTCGAGGGCCGCCAGCGTCGCCGCGGCGGGACCCGCGGCAAGCAGCAGCCGCTCGAGCAGCTTGCCTGCCTTCCCCGCGAGCCCAGTAACCGCAGCGGCATCCTTGTGGTCGAGTGCGGAACGCAAGGCTGCCGCGGACTCGCCGCCGATGCCGTAGGCCTCGGCGATCGCCGGCACCAATGTCGGCAGCGTGATGTCGACCGTGAGGTGCGGCACGCCGAGTGCGGCGAGTGCCGCGCCGGCAACCGCGATCGCCTCGACGTCGGCCGCCGCCTTCGCCGCACCGATCAGTTCGGCGCCGACCTGACCGATTTGCCGCTCGGGCCGGATCTCCGAGCCCCTGACCCGCAGCACCTGGCCGGCATAGCTGAGCCGCAGGGGCCGTGGCGCGCTGCCGAGCCGAGTGGCGGCAATGCGTGCAATCTGCGGGGTCATGTCGGCGCGTACACCGATCATCCGGTGCGAGACGGGATCCATCAATCGGAAGGTCGAATTCGCCATCGCTGCCCCGGCACCGGCAAACAGCGTCTCCTCGAACTCGACGAGCGGCGGTTTGACCCGCTCATAGCCATGCACAGTCAATGTCGCCATCAGCTGCGCCACGACCGCTGCTTCGACTTCGGCCTCGGGCGGCAACAAATCCTGCATGCCGGTCGGCAAAAGGGCCGGGTGAGGTGCCTCGCTCATAGCGTCGGTAGTGTAGCGGAGCGGTGCGGCGTCTAGAAGCGCATCGCCTTGACCTGGATCACGTTGGGCAGAGCGCGCACGGTGTCGAGGATCGCCGGGGTCAGCCCCTGGTCGACCTCGACGAGAGCGATCGCCTCCCTGCCCGGCGCGGTACGGCCGAGATGAAAAGTGGCGATGTTGACTGCCGCCGCGCCCAGCGCCTGGCCGAGCGCGCCGATAAACCCCGGCTTGTCGAGATTGCGGACGAACAACACGTTGCGGCCGAGCTCGGCTTCGAGCGCGATGCCCTCGACCGAGACGAGGCGCGGCTTGTCGCCTCCGAACAGGGTGCCGGCGACTTCACGGCGCCGGCGCTCGGTCTCGACGACGACCCGGATCAGGGTCTGGTAATCGACCGGCTCGGCGCGCCGCGTCTCGCTGACACGAATGTCGCGCTCGCGGCAGACGACCGGCGCGTTGACCATGTTGACGGCGGCGAGCTGAGGCGAGAGCAGCCCGGTCAGCGCGATCGCAGTCAGCGGCTTGACGTTGAGCTCGGCAATTGCCCCTTCGTATTCGACAGCGACCGCTTTGATGCCCGTCTCGGTCAGTTGACCGGCGAAGCTGCCGAGCTGCTCGGCGAGCTTCATGTAGGGGCTGAGCCGCCGGGCCTCCTCGGCGGTCAACGACGGCATGTTGACCGCGTTCGCGACCGCACCCGTCAACAGGAAATCGGCCATCTGCTCGGCAATCTGCAGCGCGACATTTTCCTGCGCCTCATTGGTCGAGGCCCCCAGATGCGGGGTGGCGACGACATTGTCGCGGCCAAAGAGCGGGCTTCGGGTTACCGGCTCTTCGGCGAAGACGTCGATCGCCGCACCGGCCACGTGGCCGCTGTCGAGGGCGGCAGCGAGAGCATCCTCGACGACAAGACCGCCGCGCGCGCAATTGACGAGCCGGACGCCGGGCTTCATTGCGGCGAGCGCTCGGCTGTCGATCAGGTTTCGGGTCGCCTCGGTCAGCGGCGTGTGCAGGGTGATGAAGTCGGCGCGGCCGAGCAACGCCTCGAGCGCCACCTTTTCGACGCCGAGATCGCGAGCCCGCTCGGGCGACAAAAACGGGTCGTAGGCGATCACCTTCATGCGCAAGCCGAGGGCGCGCTCGGCGACCGCGGCACCGACATTGCCACAGCCGATCACGCCGAGCGTCTTGCCGCTGAGCTCGACCCCCATAAAGCGCGACTTCTCCCATTTGCCGGCCTGGGTCGAGCGGTCGGCGGCCGGGATCTGCCGGCACAGCGCGAACAGCAGGGCGATCGTGTGCTCGGCGGCGGTGATCGAGTTGCCGTAGGGGGTGTTCATGACGACGATGCCATGCTCGGTCGCCGCCTCGACATCGATGTTGTCGACCCCGATGCCGGCGCGGCCGATCACCTTGAGCTTCGCGGCATGAGCGAGCAGTGCCTTGGTGACCTTGGTCGCCGAGCGCACCGCGAGACCATCATAAAGGGCGATGCGTTGCTTGAGCTCGGCGGCCGGCAGGCCGGGCAGGAAATCGGCATCGATCCCGCGCGCGGTCAGGATCTCGGCGGCGCGCGGGCTTAGCTCATCGGCAATCAGCACCTTTGCCACTCACGGCCCCGGCTATGCGGCCTTGGCCGAGCGGCGCTCTTCGTCCCAGGCCCAATCGAGCCAGGGCAGCAACAGCGCCACATCAGAGGGCTCGACCGTAGCCCCGGTCCAGATCCGCAGGCCCGGCGGCGAGGCGCGGTGGCTGGCGATGTCGTAGCCTGCCCCCTCCTCTTCGAGCCGCTTGGCCATCGCCCGCGCGACACGGAAGCGGCCTTCCCAGTCCATCCCGGCAAACCATGGGTCGACGATCTCGAGCTGCGGCGAGGTCGACGAGATGGTGGCCGGGTCTTCGGCGAGAAACCGCGCCCAGGGGCAGGTTTCGACCCAGGCTTTGATGATTGCGAGGCTTTTTTCGGAGCGGGCGATGAGCCCGTCGAGCCCGCCGATGCTTTCGGCCCATTTGAGCGAATCGAGCGCATCCTCGACGCACAGCATCGAGGGCGTGTTGATGGTTTCGCCGCGAAACACGCCGTCGATCAATTTGCCCTTGGCGGTCAGCCGGAAGAGCTTGGGCAATGGCCAGGGCGGGGTGTAGCTCTCCAGCCGCTCGACCGCGCGCGGCGACAATGCCAGCATGCCGTGGGCCGCCTCGCCGCCCAGCGATTTCTGCCACGACCAGGTGGCGACATCGAGCTTGTCCCAGGGCAGCCGCATCGCAAAGACCGCCGAAGTCGCGTCGCAAATCGCCAGCCCTTTGCGGTCGGCGGCGATCCAGTCGCCATTCGGCACCCGCACCCCGGAGGTCGTGCCGTTCCACGGGAAGACCACGTCGCGCGCCGGGTCGACTTGCGACAGGTCCGGAAGCCGGCCATAGGGCGCCTTCAGCACCCGGACATCGGGGAGCTTCAGCTGCTCGACATCGGTGACCCAGCCTTCGCCAAAATTCTCCCAAGCCAGCATGTCGACGCCGCGAGCGCCCAACAGCGACCACATCGCGATCTCGATCGCCCCGGTGTCCGAGCCGGCGACGATGCCGACCCGCCAGTCGGCCGGGATGCCAAGGATCGCGCGCGAGCGGTCGACGACCTCGACGAGCCGCGCCAGCCCGACCGCCGAGCGGTGCGAGCGCCCGTTGAGCGCCCCGGCGAGCACGGCCGGCGACCACCCCGGCCGCTTGGCGCAGGGGCCGGACGAAAAGCACGGGTTGCCGGGGCGCCGGTTCGGCTTCATCGCAGTGTTCCTCGAAGGTTCGCCGGCCGGAACTTATGGAGGCGGCCGCAACGCGTCAATGCGGCCGGCCGGCGCGGCAACGTTCCGGCGCCCGGTTCCCTGGTCAACGGGAAGAAACTGTGAATCCGCCGGTTCTGCCGCCCAAAACCGCCGCTACGAGCGACGCAAGACGCTGTAATTCAAGGGTTTGCCGAGCCAATTCCCTAGATGAGCGAACAGGGATTTAATTCGGCCGATCAGGGAGCCCTTTCGGCCGATCACCGAAGCACCAGGGATGCGACCGCCGACGTCCGATCCAAGCACACGCGCTCGTCGAGAGCTCTCCTTGCCCCGGGGTGGGGACGGGCGGCCGGTCGTCGCGGCTGTTTTGAGCGCCTCGCAAAACTTCACGCCGAACTCGGCCGGGTCGTCGTCTCTGGATTTCAACGTCGGTGACCTTGCCGGCGAGGAGGCAGAGCATCGGCCCGGTCGCCTCCCCGGTGCCCGGATCCGTAGCCGAAGCAGATCAGGCGGGTTCGACACTTACGACCAATCTGCGCCCCAGCACGGCGAGGACCGCCTCGATCTGCTCGAGCCGCGTCTTGTGATGAATGCTGAACAAGCGGTTGATGTCTTTCGGCGCAGCGCCGAGGCGACGAGCCAATTCGGCCTTGTCAATCCCCGCCCGGCGCATCGCTCGATACAATTCGGCCTTGGCTGCGACGAGCGGCGCCAGCCGCACAAGCGGCCGCCCCCGCGCCGGCGACGGGTCGGGCAGGTCCCAGCCTTCGGCCATATAATTGGCGACCATCGTCTCGAGGAGATCCGCCGCCTCCACGAGCGCCTCCTCCCGGTCGTTCCCCTGGCTCCACCCCTCCGCAAAGTTCGGAAAGTTAACGATGAAGCCACCCTCTTCGGCAGGCTCGAGCCTCACGGGGTAAAAGAGGACAAAGGGTGGGCGCGCCATCAAAACGTCCTCACTAAAGATCCTGTCGGCTCAGACTGAGTGCTCTGAGGATACCCAGCAGTGTGCCCCTCTTGATATCACCACTGCCGGCGGGTACGAACGAAGTAGGGGCACAGCAACCCCGTTGTCGCGATCGGCAACCATTTCCGCGGCGAATTCGCCGCGGCCTCATTGAAGTGCTGGGGTCGGGCTCGCTGCCATTGTCAGCGCGGATGCGCTCAATTGCGTCGAGGGTGGCCGAGATCCGGTCGAGCGCGCGTCTTGTGACGAATGCCAAACAAACGATCGACATCTTGCTTCCGATATGATCTTGAATCCATATGAACTGCAAGCCATAATTTCGTGGTGGAATGGAGCGTTACTCTCGCCGACGAGTTCGAGCCGGAATTCGCTGCGTTGCCAACGGAAGTCCAGGATGAATTGTTGGCGCAGGCTCAAGTGTTGGCGCGATTCGGACCAATGACGAGGCGCCCGGTGGTCGACACCCTAAAGGGATCTAGGCATGCCAACATGAAAGAGCTTCGCTTCGATGCCGCTGGCGGAGTTTGGCGTATCGCCTTTGCGTTCGATCCTCGGCGCCGGGCGGTTTTGCTCTGTGCCGGCGACAAGTCGGGCGGATCTCAGGCGCGGTTTTATCGACGGCTGATCGCAACAGCCGACCGCCGGTTTGACGCACATCTGATGCGGCAACGGTTGCGAGGAGCGTGAAAGATGGGACGAACGATCGACGAAGTGCTCGACACGCTGCCCCCCGACCGCCGGACCAAAGTCGAGGCTAGGGCTGCCGAACTGATCGCGGAGGAATTGACGCTTCAGGAGCTCCGCAAGGCGATGCGGCTCACCCAGGCGGAGCTGGCCCGGCGGCTCGGTGTGGGCCAGGACACGGTCTCGCGCGCCGAGCAGAGGGCCGACATGCTGCTGTCAACCTTAGAAAGTTATGTCGAGGCGATAGGCGGCCGGCTTGCTCTCGTCGCCGAGCTCCCGAACCGCCCGCCGGTGCGGATCAAGGGATTCAGCACGCTCACTGGCGATATCGACGACCTCAGCAAGAACGAGCAATCCTCGCCCAGCCGGGACAGCGCCGCCTAGAGAATAGAAAGCGATAAGTGAAGCATGCCATCTCGCTCCAAAAGGTTCAGCGCAGGTAAAATTCCTGAGACGGTTGAGGCTGATGCGCCGTGGCTCCCGCACGTGATCCACGCGGCGAATTCGCCGCGGCCTCATTGACACTCCCGGCCTCACGTCGAGCCGGAGGCGACCTCGACGAGCCGCCGGGTGGCGCAATGCCCGGTCGGCGACCCGTTCTCGAAACCGGTTGCCTCGGAGACCCCGGCCGGCGAACAATGCCTGCCCGGAGGTTTGGAGCACCGTCGGCGTCGACGGTCGTGAGGAACGAGAATGGCGGGCAAGAATTGGCAGATCGAAGGTCGGTACGTCGAATATTGCAGCTGCGACCACGGCTGCCCGTGCGAGACCATGGCCGACCCGACCCATGGCGATTGCACCGGCCTAGTTGGATTCAAGATCGACAAGGGCCATTGCGAGGATGTGCCGCTCGACGACCTGGCCGTGGTCGGCACCTTCTATTTCCCGCGGGCGCTTCATCACGGCCACGGCGTCTTTCAGCCGATCCTCGACGAGCGCGCCGACGAGGCCCAGCGCAACGCGCTGTTCTATATCCTCTCCGGCGAGGATCAGCCGGTCGGCACGATGTTCCAAATCTTCTCGGTCGCCATCGAGACGATCAAGGACCCGCTGTTCGCGAAGATCGAGTTCGAGTGGGATCTCGACAAACGCCGTGCGCGGGTCGAGGTCGCCAACGTCGTGCGGGCGCACAGCGAGCCGATCCGCAACCCGGTGACCGACCGGGAAGAGCAGATGATTTTGGTGTTGCCCAAGGGTTGGGTGTTCCACGATGCGGAAAACGCCTCGGGCTTTGCCAAAGGCTTGGGTGCAATCAAATTCGATTTGCATGGCCGCCACAGCTCGTTGGCACATATCGCCTGGAACCAGAACGGTCTGCTCCACACCTATGACGAGTACAAGCGCAAGTTTGGTCGACCCTGATCGCCGGAGCGAGGACGTCGTTGGCGGTTACTGAGCCGACCGTTCTCGAAGCCGTGCTGCGGCGCGACCGTTTTGTCGTGATCACGGCCCTCGTCGCGGTCATCGTCGCCGCCTGGGTGTGGATCGCGCTGGGTGCGGGAACCGGGACGAGTGCGGTCGCGATGACCCAGATGGCCGGCATTCCCGGCATGGACATGATGATGGCGCGGGCGGTGTGGACCCCGGCCTACGCCGCTCTGATCTTTGCCATGTGGTGGGTGATGATGGTGGCGATGATGCTCCCCGGTGCCGCAGCGATGCTGCTGCTCTTCGCCCGCGCCAACCGTGCCCAGAAGGCCCGCGACCGGCCGTATGTCGCGACAGGCATCTTTGCCGCCGGCTATCTCGCCGCCTGGGGCGGGTTCAGCGCGCTCGCTGTCGGATTGCAGTGGGGCTTGGAGCAGCTCGACCTGCTGGGGCCGATGATGACGGCGACGAGCTGGTGGCTCGGCGGGGCGATCCTGCTTGCCGCCGGCCTGTGGCAGCTCACCCCGGTAAAAAGCATCTGCTTGCGACATTGCCGGTCGCCGTTGAGCTTTCTCGCCCACAAGTGGCGGCCCGGCCGGCTTGGCGCCTTCTACATGGGGGTCGAGCACGGCACCTTTTGCCTCGGATGCTGCTGGTTTCTGATGGGCCTGTTGTTCTTTGGCGGCATCATGAACCTGTTCTGGATCGCCGGTCTCGCCGCCTACATCCTGCTCGAAAAGACGATCCCGATGGGCCATTGGCTGGCCCGGATCGCCGGCATCGCGGCTGCGGCCTGGGGTGTCACGATGCTCGCCGGCGCTGCGAGCGGCTGACAGCCGTACTTGCGGACGTGGCGCGGGTCACGGCAAGCCGCGGGACAGCACGCAAATTCCCGGAGGAGAATGATGCGATGTCTCGTCATCGAAGATGAAGCGGATACCGCCCGCTATGTCTGCAACGGCCTCGAAGAGGCCGGCCATACCATCACTCTGGTGTGTGACGGGGTCAACGGGCTCCATCTGGCCGCAAACGAACGGTGGGATGCGATCATTCTCGACCGCATGCTCCCGGGCGGCGTCGACGGATTGTCGATCGTCTCCACGATCCGCGACCTCGGTAAGACGACCCCGGTGCTGATTCTGAGCGCGCTGGCGAGTCTGGACGAGCGCGTCCGCGGGTTGCGGGGCGGCGGAGACGATTATCTAACCAAGCCTTTCGCGTTTTCCGAATTGCTCGCGCGAGTGGAGGCTCTGCTCCGCCGAGCCACGACAGGCGAAGACAATCGGGAACTGTCGGTTGCCGATTTGCGGCTGGACCTACGCACGCGGCGAGCGGAGCGCGCCGGCAAGCCGATAGCCCTTCAGCCGCGCGAGTTTCGGCTTCTCGAATACCTTGTGCGGCACCGGGGGCAAGTGGTCACCCGAACCATGCTGCTCGAGTCGGTCTGGGACTATTATTTTGACCCGCAGACCAATGTCATCGATGTCCAGATCAGCCGGCTGCGCCGTAAAATCGACAGGGACTTCACGCCGCAATTGCTCCATACCGTTCGCGGCATCGGCTATATGATCGCTGGCGATGCCTAGGCTATGGGGCCACGTCGCATTCCGGTTGGCGCTCGGCTATGGGTTGCTGGCGCTGGGCTCGATCTGCGTAGTGTCGGCGG
>Ga0306923_10002334_pt1 | contig 17322 bp, 16 predicted proteins | sample sta12Can44000108_FD_203841 | JGI IMG/M metagenome (GOLD analysis project Ga0306923, IMG submission 203841) | Lab enrichment of tropical soil microbial communities from Luquillo Experimental Forest, Puerto Rico - statanox.12C.anox.44.000.108 (v2)... | ecosystem: Environmental > Terrestrial >... | reverse complement strand
AACTGCCCTTTGCCATCAGGTAAGCAAATGGAAGGAAGCAAATAGCTAAGTACCGGCAACGGGTTTATTTTTATAACCTGGCTGTTAATAACACTTCTGCAACCTGAGTCAGATATTACTTTTAACTGAACCGCATAACTTCCGTAACTATTAAAAGCATGCGTTAATACCGAATCTTTGTAATAAACTGTTGTGTCTTTCCCATCACCAAATATCCAGTAACGTTTAGCAATGTTTTTATAATTGGCCACAGACGAATCTGTAAATGTGATACTATTTTTTTCACAATCGGGCCAATTTATCCCCCATTTAGCAACAGGCGAAGGCCAAACTGTTAAAGATTGTGTAGACGAATCTCTACAACCATAGGGTGTGATCACCCTAAACATAATCGGATAACTTCCGGGAATTACAGTTTGAGGGTTGTATATTCCTGTAGTATCTACACCTGTGCCGTAAAAAGCTTTGGAAATAAAATCAACACCACCGGTTTCAATAGCTGCCGATTTTATAGATTGAGGTGTGGTGTCGTTACAAATGCCTCGCAAGGAATTAAATTGAACTATAGGACTTTGATGAAGTGTAATTGTTTTAGTAACTGTATTTACGCATACCGGAGATTTACCGGAATGAGCTATCATTTTAATTTGAATTGATTTTGATTTTGGTTGAGCAAAATTAGTATACGAATGAACATAGCTTTTCTTAAAATAAGGATTATCGTCAATACTATCTGCCGCAGGAACAGCAGCCAAATCCCAGTAAATTTCATTTTTTGTAACACTGCCAAAATTAACCCATGATGAATCTATAATTGTAATAGCCTTATTGCTGCACAAAATTGAACTGTCTGATACAATAAAATTTGCTTTTGGCGTAGAACCATTTACAGTAAATGGTTGACTTAAAACAGAATCGCAGCCAAAGGATGTTGTTACTTTTAAGGACACCACATAGTTGCCATAATTTTTATATGTGGTAGCACCGTCTTTAGCTGTTGAACTTGTAACGGTAGGTCCTGGTGTTACTGCGGGGGTGCCCACATTATAACCCCATAAATAGGACGAAGCAGTACTTCCGTCAGGAATTGTTGTTGTATCAGAAAAGTTAGCAACCGCATCATCTAAACATATTTCAGGCAATATAAATCCAACTGAAGGCAACCCGTGAATATTTAATACGGAAGTTACCGTATCACTTTTACAACCCAAACTATTTTCAACCATCATCCGCACATTATAATTTGAAAAGGAAGGATAATATTCATAAAAAAACGTATTTAACCCTCCAGCAGATAAATTTCTGGTATTACCATTACCCATATCCCAATACCACCGGGTTAATGATGCTGCATTGATTGATTGGTTTTTAGCAGTATCAATGAATTGGATGGGTTTTCTTTCGCAATAATTATCAAGGGCTACAGTTTTAAAACCGGCAATGGGCAATGGATTTACAACTGTTATTTTAATAGCGGTATCACTTAAACAGCCTTTATCCGTTATAATAGAAAATTTAACCGTATCAGTTCCCGCAGCAGCATATAAATGTTTAGGCGTTTGTACAGAATCAATTCCTCCGTCACCAAAATTCCAAAACCGTTTTGCTATCGTTACATTATTTCCAGTATAGGTTACTGAAGATGATGTAATAAGGGTTGTATCGTGTAAGCACACCTGATTTAAAATGGTAAAATCCGTTTTGGGTTGAGGATAAATATTGCTTAGCACTTTGCTACTGTCTTTCATACACCCGTAACCCGAGATAGCAGTAAGTTTAACTGTATAATTTGTTGTTGCGGTATAATTGTGAACCGGGTTTTGTACAGAATCAATTCCCCCGTCACCAAAATCCCATCTCCATATTTTAATAGAATTACCCGCATCAATGGTAGTAGAATCCACAAAATTTGCAAAACCAACCGGCAGGCAAACAGCATTGGGCAAAACAAAATTGGTTTTTGGTAAAGGACGGATTGTGATGTTTTGAATAAAAGGATTACTCTTACAACCAGTATTATTTTCTACAACTAAACTAACTGCATACATTCCTGTTGCATTGAATGTTTTAGTTCTTGGCGTATTTGCGGTAAGTGTATCTTTTGTTCCATCACCATAATCCCAGTACCATTTTACAATTGTTCCCACTACGATGGATGAAGAATCTGAAAAAGTAATTGTTTTGCCAACACAACTATCGCTATAGCCAAATTTTGGTATTGCAGCAGAAGCAATATCAAAAGGAATAGTAGTATCTCCTATACAACCAAAGTCAGTAATAGGTTTATATCTGATATTATATGTTTTGCCTACAGGGAATTTGTGAGCAGGATTTTTTAAACTGTCTGTTGTTCCATCATCCCAATTCCATAATCCGTTTATTACAGTAGAAGTACCTAAATTGGTAGATGAATCGGTAAATTGTATAAACTCAGAAATACATTTTGTTGATCGCACAGAAAAGTTGGCCAACGGTATCGAATTAATTACAACAGGTATATCGTATTCTGCATTAGAACTGCTACACCCGTCGGGGGATGGATTAGTCGCAAAAAGCTTTATTGTATCTACACCGGGATTTTTATATGTAAATGTTTTTCCTCCGGCAACCCCGTTTGCCGGACTATAATAATACAAGTTTTGCCCACCAATACTTACCAGGCTATCTTCTTTAGGAGTAACCGGACCAATTGCCGTACCCGGAGAAATATTGCCCGTAGTTCCAAAATCCCATGTAAGCGAAGTAGGCTGATAAGACAATGGCACCGAAAACTGAAACGGCGTTCCTACGCAAGTTGCAGCAAAACTTAAACGGGCATAGGGGTTTTGAAAAACAGGTGTATATAAATCTTTGATATTGGTACCTGCATTATATCCATAACTTTCTGCACTTCCAAAACCATAAGCGATTGAGTTAAAACCCGTATCAGAATAAAGTGCATGAGAACCTTGTGTAACCTGAAAAATTGCATAAGAATAAGAAGCATCTTGTGGATGCGGTTTAAAACTACCTGATTTAGAAGCCCCATCCAACGTAAAGCTGTTAACACCTCCTTTTTTAATGACCACATTAATAAAATGCTGCGTAATAGCATAATGCGGCGTAGAATTAAGCGTTATTTTATTGATGGTTTGTTCTACAGGACTTAAATAAATCATTTCTGGGTCTCCTGGCGATGAAGGATTTCCATCCATACCTTGAGTAGTACAATATTGTGCAACATTGATAGGCTTATCGGATTCTATTAAATTATATACTCCCGATGTATTAGCAATACCGATACCATTTCCCGGAGTAGATAAAACCGTTGAATTCTTTAGCTCATAGAAAAAACTTCTTTGTAAATAGGTTGAAGGAATTTGAACCCCATTTAATTTTACAACTGTTGTTGGATCAGTTACGCAAATCCTAAAATAATTATTGGGTTGCGAGCCCGTTGGTGCGGTAAGATATTTTAGTCCCCAAGCACTTGCCGGCAGAGATTGAGCAAACGTATTATCTGCACTGCCTGTTTGATTGTTGTTGGCTGTAGTACCTCCAATGCTCAGTTTACCTGCACCACAAAAAACTGCAATTTGTTTACACGATCCTCCACTACTTATGGTCCTAATTCTCGTTCCGGTTAAATCTGTTCCAACGTATGGAGATGCAGTAGTTCCTACACCACTTGTAGTTCCCATTAAGCTATATATCTGCCCCTTATTCAATGTTACCAGAAAAGGCGTTGAGGCTGCTTTGTTGTTTTTATTAATAACGGAAGGAGTTATTTCCACTGTTGTATTATCTTCTACCGCAACAACAAATGCAAACGAATTTGCTTTATCTGCATTAGAAGATTGATTATAACTGATTACATAATAATCTTTTCCTAAAGTATTGGTAGGGAACAACAGCGAAGCTCCAGAAACACTGGAATTATAAATATGAGCATACGCTACAATATCTGCATCGCTGGTAATATGAATACCCCGATTATAATAACCTGTATCATAAACTCTTGCATCCTGAGTTCCCGATTTGGGGATTGCAGCAGTTTCAGTAACCTGGTTGGCAAGAACCGTATATGTTTTAGTATAATTTATACCAGGTATATCAACAGTAACATTTGCGTTTTTGTCTGATGTAAAGTATAGAACCATTTCCTGAGAACCACCACCCGCAGGGTTCCCTGCCATGTTCACATGATAACCATAACCTAACCAAAAATCTTTTCCTTTATTTGAAAAATTTTGAGCTTTCACAGAGAAAAAGCATAGCAAAAACGACAAGCAAAAAAATAAAAAATACTTCATCTGCGGCTCTGTGTTGGGGGATTATTATAAGCTATAAATGTATTGATTGCAATTTAGTCTAAAGAAGCATAACTTATTCATTTTGTTGCCTAAGAATGTGAACAGAATTAGGCCCTTCGCAAAAAAGCAAATCCAAAATACTTAAATTGGGTTGAAAGCCTGTTTTCTCACCGAACAACTGAAAATATTCAGGGCTTCCTTTTTCTTTCTGAAAATTCATAGGTATCCATTTATTGCGGTAATCAACAATACCTGATTCTGCTTTCCGCTTATACTCGTTTGTCAACACCGGTACAACATCAGATTTAAGCACTTTTAGTACCCAACTCAATATTTCCAAATTCATATCGAACAAAAATTCAAATTTTCGTTTCATAAAAAAATCTTCTAACCAAAAACGATAATATTCAAAAAAAGGAGCTTTCCCGTAACAGGAAAAAAGTGTTCGCCAATGTTGTTTTTGCCAATTATCCATATTATTGACCCGAACATCTTTATATAAACATTTTTGATTTCTCCCTTGTGAAACCGGAACAGACAAATGTATCAATCCGTTGCTGCCTGAAACGATACATCGGTTGCGAAAACTTCTCTTTTCCCAATTTTCAAATTGTTCTATTCTATTATTTATACTTTTAATTAATAATGAATAATAATTAACACATCCAAAATATTGATTTTCAATCAAAATAATATCATCTTTCATTTCATCTAATTCATTTTATTTTTTACTGCAAAAAACAACAAAAATTGCAAAAAAATAGGCTTATTTATATTTAAATAATTTACATAAAAAATTTATAGTCAATTATTTATAATAAATTAATAAAACTAAAAAATAGAGCTTGGTTTTTTAATTCTTTTTTTGTCCGATTACTAAAAATTTACGCAAGAAAAACATTCAAAAAAGGGGTAACTGCTCACATGTTCCCACAAGCCATTTCTTCCATTTTTAGCATTTACTCCTACCCTGCTAATGTAGAATAAACCTGCTGAAAATAAAATTCCTTATGACATAATTGCAATCCGGCTAATTTATTTAGAACGTTAATACACATAAAAAAGGGGAACAGCTCAGAAGTTCCTACAACAATTTTCTAACCCGTTTAGCACTCAATATACAACATGTAATTTATTGCTCATTTCTGCAAGATGAGTCACAACAATTGCAGTTACACCTTGGGACATTGTATTAAGCAAAAACATCTCTCTTTGCTACAATAAAAAAGAAACGAATGAAGGTGAAGCAAGTTTACGAGGGGATTATCCGGCTACACTATCGTTCAAAATACTGGAGTGAGATAGATAATATTCATCCGGACTATACATAAATAAAGTACTGCCGTTTTTAATCTTTTCGATAATTGCTTTATGCACTTTTACCGGAATTGCGGGACATCCCAAACTGCGTCCGATAAAACCCTGAGATCTGATCATACTTTCATTTACATAAGGAGCCGCATGCATTACAATAGCCCTTTCGGCAGCATTATCATTAATACCCTCTTCTTCACCCATTAATTTTAATGAATAACCATGTTTACCACGATAGGTTCCGGATGTAATATAAAAGCCCAAACTGCTTTTTAAACTGGAAGGATTATTAGAAAATTCCGTAGCCATATTTTTACCGGAATTACGCCCATGGGCTACATAAGTATTAAATAATAATATTCCTTTTTGTAAATCTAACACAAATAAGCGTTTTGCATTTGACGGTAGGCTAAAATCAATAATAGAAATTACCATATTATTGGCAATTTGCCCTGTAGTTAAAAAATACCGGTAACCTTTCATCGCACAATCGTAAGCCGCTTTAGACAAGCCTAATGAATTCAGCCCAAGGCTATCGTATAAAGTAGCTACGGCAACAGTTTCATTCCCTGTTTTTACCGAAACCTTTAAGCCAGAAATTTTTTTTCCAACAGATGCTGAAAATGAAAATTGTATAAGTATTACTAACCAAACTACTATAATTCTGGCTACTTTATTATTCAGCATTTTTCTATTTTGCTTTTAATTGTGTACTTGGCAGGCTAATTCCTGTTAATTTAAAAGTGCACAAAATTACACTTCAAAGTCTTAAAATTATGATAACGTTCTTTAATCAATTATTAAAAGCTTGTCATTTTTATAGTTTTATTTTTTTATAGTTGAACATCAATTGTTTACCTATATTCAACATTTCATTTACTTTGCAAAAACTTGTACGTTGAAAAGAATAGTGCTTTTTCTCACCATTATTACTGCATTTATCGCATGTAAACAGCCCCAGTCTTTCGAATACCGTGATGTAAAAAATATTCAAATCGGCAAATTAGGATTCGATAAAACCCGCTTATCCATGGATCTGGTTTATTTTAATCCCAACAACTTTGGTGTAGACCTTAAAAAGATTGATTGTGATATTTATATAGATCAAAAATATTTGGGGAAATTTTTATTGGATACAACGATGCGTATTGATAAAAAATCGGAATTTACAGTTCCGTCCAATATTGATGTTGATATGAAAAATGCTTTCAGAAACGGTTTTAATCTACTGTTTAGTAAAGAAATTCTGTTAACTGTTAAAGGAACCTGTAAAGTAGGCAAACAGGGTATTTTTATAAATTTTCCTGTAAACTACGAGGCAAGGCATAAGCTGGATTTCTAATTAGTTTGAATTGGGGGAATATGGCATGGCTTACTTTTTTGCGGGCCACCACCATCTTCTGCACGTTTACAAATAGGCGGCAATTTCTTGTACGAATCTTCTTCAGCTTTTTCATCATCCGCATCAAAACCAGCGTTATTCATAGCAACACGTATTTCATCCGGCGTAACTCTGTCGGGATTATATTGAAACCTTATTTCGCCAATTATCAAATTAAATTTCCACTGCAAAAGACCGTTCTGCATATTAGAATAGTTGGCTTCTTTTAAATAGCCTTCCAATCTCACTTTACATTCCCAGCACTTTAAATTGGCAGATTTTATAGTAATCCATTGTGCTTTAGATGCCATCACCTGAGCATTCAGATTTGTACTTATAAAAAATATTACAACAGCAAAAATTATCTTTTTCATATTTATAAATGTATAAAGTCAAGAATTGAATAAATGGCATCGCCTGTTGTGTCACTCACTTGTACGTTCCTTTTTCATCGCAACTATTTACTTCTCCATGCAGCCGGATTTTGCCTCCACTCCTGCAACAATGCTTCCGTATCTTTCGAAACAATTCCTTTCTCAACTGCCAACTCGATCAGTGTTGAATAATTAGACAAAGAACGGAACGGAACATTTTTTGCAGCAAAAGCTTCATCGGCATGTGTAAATCCATAATTAAAAATAGAAACCATTCCATCCACTTGCACACCTGCATTGCGTAAAACATCCACCACCTGCAAACTACTTTTTCCGGTAGAAATCAGATCTTCCACAACAACCACACGTTGCCCAGCTTCATAAAAACCTTCAATCTGATTTCCTAAGCCATGCTCTTTTGGTTTTGGGCGAACATAGATATACGGCAGTTTTAATTGATCTGCTGCCATCGCCCCCCAGGCAATTCCTGCAGTAGCAACGCCTGCCAGCATTTGAGCATCCGGAAAAAATTCAAACGCCACATTGCATAACTCACTTTTAATAAAATCCCTCACATACGGAAAAGAAAGTACTTTTCTGTTATCGCAATAAATAGGGCTTTTCCATCCGCTGGCCCAGGTAAAAGGTTCGTCAGGGCTTAATTTTATAGCTTGTACTTGTAATAATTTTTCTGCAACTGCTTTTTCGTTTGTCATATTGCGAAGATAATTTTATTACACGAATTAGATCGAATTAAACGAATTGCTTACAAACATTAAATTAATCATTAAAGCAATTTGTTAGCATTAATGAAATTACTTTTGAAAAAAATTATTGCCAACCGAATTAAACGAAATATTGCTTTAGAAAATATTTATATCAATTAGCAAACAATTGCCAGGAACCTTTATTGCAATAGTTCTTATTAAAACGGTAAAACGTAATTTTAATATTTAACAGGCTTTACTGAAAAGATAATTCGTGAAATTCGTAAAAATCAGTGTAATTACTTATGAAAAAAATTATTGCAGCCGGCGGATTGGTTACCAATACAGATGAAAATATTTTAATGATATTCAGGCGTGGTAAATGGGATTTGCCAAAAGGAAAATTAGATAAAGGTGAAACCATTGAAGAATGTGCAGTTCGTGAAGTTGAAGAAGAAACAGGTTTAAAAAATATTATACTCGGAGATTTTTTACTGGTAACAGAACATCAATATTTTGATCAGTGGATCAAAGAAGATGTGCTTAAAAAATCTCATTGGTATAAAATGAACATCACAGATGAACAAAAACTTGTTCCCCAAACAGAAGAAGATATTACAGAAATTAAATGGGTTAATAAAGATGAATTAGCCAAGTGCCTTCTGAATACTTACCCCAGTATTATAGAAGTTATCAATAAATATTTAGAATAAATGGCTATTGTTTTTTCATATACTTTTTAACCGCATTTGCCACTTGCTTTGGCAAAAATAAAGATGCATCTCCGCCATTACGAATAATGTCTCTAACAATGGTAGATGCTACGGAAGTATATTTAGGCTCGCCGGTTAAAAAAATGGTTTCAATATTTCTTTCCATTGTTCTGTTAGCATCTGCAATGGTTTTTTCGTACTCAAAATCGCTCACATACCTAATGCCACGCAAAATAAATCTGGCTCCAATTTCCTTGCAATATTCAATGGTTAATCCATCATAAATCACACTTTCCACTCTTGGTTCATCTTTATAAATTTCTTTTACCCATTTCATTCTTTGTTCGGCGGTAAACATAGGGCCTTTAGAAGAGTTAACACCAATTCCAACATAAATTTTATCGAATAGCGGAAGAGCCCGGTTAATAATATCTACATGGCCAAGTGTAACGGGGTCGAATGTTCCGGGAAAAAGGCAAATACGCATATTATTTACGATTTTTGATTTACGATTTTTGACATGAATGTAATTTGCAATTCCGTACATCGTATATCTAACATCGTAAATTATTTTAGTTTTCTCTGTTTGCCAATAAATACAATACAGCCATCCTTACTGCCACGCCATTTTCCACCTGGTTTAAAATAATGGAATATGGCCCATCGGCAACATCGCTATCCAATTCAACACCACGATTAATAGGCCCGGGATGCATAATGGTGATTTCTTTTCCTAAACTTTCCAATAATCTTCTATTGATTCCGTATGCTAAATTATATTCACGCAAAGAAGAAAATAAAGGTTGGTTTTGCCTTTCTAACTGAATACGCAAGACATTAGCAACATCACACCATTGCAATGCTCTCTTTACATTATATTCAACCCTTACACCTAATGCTTCGGTAATATATTTTGGAATAAGCGTTGGCGGCCCTGCAACAACAATCTCTGCCCCCATTTTAGTAAGCAAATAAATATCACTCAATGCAACACGGCTGTGCATAATATCTCCAATAATTGCAACTTTTAATCCTTGCAGTTTCCCGAATTTTTCTTTCATTGAAAATGCATCGAGTAAAGCTTGTGTAGGATGCTCGTTAATACCATCTCCTGCATTTACAATTGCCGCAGGAATATGTTTTGCAAGAAAATGCGGCGCACCGCTGGCACTATGGCGCATTACCACCATATCTACCTTCATGCTTAAAATATTGTTTACAGTATCTAATAATGTTTCTCCTTTTGCAGCCGATGATCCGCTAACGGTAAAATTAATGGTATCTGCACTCAATCTTTTTTCTGCTAGCTCAAAAGAGATTCTGGTACGGGTAGAATTCTCGTAGAAAAGATTCAGAATAGTTACATCACGTAATGAAGGAACTTTTTTTACCGGTCTTTGTAAAACATCTTTAAATTGCTGTGCAGTAGAGAGAATGGTTTCTATATCCTCTGTTTGGAGGTCTTTAATACCAAGTAGGTGTTTGGTAGATAGTTTCATTAAAGTGCGAAGATAAAGGATTAACCAATTAAGAATCTAATAATTCTATACATTCTTTTTCATCTTTTTCTTTCCAATACACTTTTACTTTCTGAGAAATAAATGTATCAATTGCTTCTCCGCAATAATCTGGTTGAATTGGAAATTCTCTGCTGAATCTTCTGTCTATCAAAACACATAATTCTACTTTTGCCGGTCTGCCAAAATCGAGTAAAGCATCTAAAGCCGCCCTGATGGTTCTTCCCTTATACAACACATCATCAATAATAATCACATTTTTATTTTCAATGTCAAAAGGTATATCTGTTTTATTGGGTACATGCAGTTGCTTTCTCACATCATCTCTGTAAAAAGTAATATCCAATTTACCGTATTTTATTGCGGAAGGGTTAGCAATTTGTTTTAATTCATTCACAATCCTGTCGCTGAAAAAAATACCTCTGGGCTGAATACCCAGTAAAACCGTATCTTTTAAATGCAAATGATTTTCGTGAATCTGATGCGCTAAACGTTTTACGGTTAATACAATTTGCGGCCCGGTTAAAATCGTTTTCACTCAATAAATTTTTATAAAAATACGGTTTATAATTATTGAAGAATAATTTGAATTTTTAAATCTGAGATTTATTCTTGACATTTTACTTTTTACATTTCACTTTTGGCTTTTCATTTTTAGCCTTACTTTGCAGCACATGTTCTCTATACAAAAAATAACACTGTTTCAATTTAAAAATTATCTTAAAAAAGAATTTTTTTTTGATCAGAAAGTAGTGGCTGTTTGCGGAATGAACGGAAGCGGTAAAACCAATTTATTGGATGCTATTTATTTTCTTTGTTTTACCAAAAGCTATTTTAACAGGCAAGATGCACGGATAATTAACCAAGGCTCAGTTGGATTAAGGTTAGAAGGGAATTTTTTCAAGAGCGATGCGCAACACGAAATTGTTGCCGTAATAAGAGAAAATAATCGCAAAGAGTTTTTGATAGATCAATCAGAATATAAAAAATTCTCTGAACACATAGGCAAGTTTCCTTGCGTGATGATTGCACCCGATGACGTTTTCTTAATTACAGGAGCCAGTGATGAAAGGAGAAGGTTTATTGATACAATTCTTTCGCAACTTAATCCTATTTATCTGCAATATCTCATTGATTATAGTAAAATAGTACAACAACGCAACAGCTTATTAAAAGCTATTAACGAGCATCAAAAACAAGATGATTTTTTATTAGATACATTAGACGATCAATTGATAGAAAAAGGCAATTTTATATTTACCGAAAGGCAAAAATTTTTTGCAACCTTTTTACCTATTATTCAATCATCTTACCAAACCATCGCTCAAAAAACAGATGAAATAGTTTTGCTATACGAATCGCAATTACTCCATAATTCTTTTAGAACCTTATTGAACCAAAATAAACAAAGAGATATTTATTTACAGAGAACAGGTACAGGCATTCATAAAGATGAGATTGTTATTACCATGAACGAGCAACCTTTTAAAAGCATTGCATCGCAAGGCCAGAGAAAAAGCCTGTTGTTTGCTTTAAAGTTGGCAGAGTTTAAAATTTTGCAGCAACAAAAAGGGTTCTCTCCCATTCTTTTATTAGACGATGTATTTGAAAAGCTCGATGCAAAAAGAATGCATCATTTGCTGCATACTGTTTGTGTAGAAGAAGACGCTCAAGTTTTTATTACTGATACACACGCAGAACGATTATCAGAACACCTTGTTCATCTGAATATTCCGTATCAGTTAATTCAATTGGCATGAATTCTTCTTGTCAATATCTTTCAGCACTTTATCTTTGTAATATGGGGGAATATTCTTTAGGCGACGCGTTAAAAGGCTTTATCAATAAAAGCAGATTAAAGAATGGCGTTCGTGCTGTTCAGATAGGTGAAGTATGGGAACAACTTATGGGTAAAACCATTGCTAAATACACAGAAAAAATTGAAATTATTAATCATACGTTATTTATACATACCAATGTCGGGCCTCTTAAACAGGAATTGCAATATCAGAAACCCCAGATAATTGAACGTATTAACGAAGCTTTTGAAGAAAAAGTTATTAATCAGGTTATTATTCAATAACTAAATCCAGTATTGTTGCTGGCCGGCACTGTTGCTTCTTTTGATTTGTTCTTTCTCTTTCAGTTCGTCTACAGTGGCATGTAACAAATCCTGCAAACTCACAACGCCTTTAAAAGAAAAATCATTAAATACAGGTAAATAAAATGTCTTGAAAGCAAGCATTAATTCTTTGCATCTGTCTAACGATTCATCAATATTTACAACAGGAACATCGTTAGATAAAATTTCTTTCACTTTTGTTTGATGTGAATTTTTACCTGCAAGAACCACTTTCTGAGAATAATCTCTTTCGCTCATGATACCTTTATAATTACCATTATCCATTACAATAACATAACTCATGTTTTCCGTTTTCATTAAAGCCAATGCATCTATTACGTTGGCATCTCCATTAATGGTATTAAAATGTGAAGTGGATTTTGCGAGAATATCTTTTATTGTTTTCATAACGATATATTTGATGTTAGATAAGTATAAACGCTGTAAATAACCACTTTTACAAGTTACAAAATAAAAACGACAATTATCATTTCTTCATTATTTATTAACAGCAAAATCAGTATACTATTTCAAATGCAAGTTTTTGCAAATTGTTAATCGGTTACATTGCAATATTTTTGCGTGTTACATTATTTAACCTGCAAATTATTGCGTTGTTTAAAGAAGAAAAACAGTTTATTTAGTTAAAAGCACAGACATATCTTGTTCTACCAAATCTAAATCTGCAAAACTGTGCTTACCTAAAATGGTAGCTTTATTTAATAAAATATAAGTTGGCTGTACTCTTGCGGCTGTTTTAATTACTGTTGCATCGGCTTTTAAAATAGTGATGTTGTGGGCAGAAAATAATTCACTTGCTTTTTCGGGCAAAGCCGTAACAATATAAAACGATAAGTGGTTTAGTTTGCAAATCGAATCCATTTTTATTACATCATCTTTCCATAACCTTAGTGGCGTGTCAAAATCTTTCAACATTACCAAAATAGCTTTTTCATTTAAAATTTCGGCAGTTGTATCGTTACCTGATAATGTATGAAGCGAAAAATCAACAATTGCAGGTTCTGCATTTCCTTTTCGTATTAATTTATCAACTCTATCAACATATTCGTACGTAGAATCAAAGTCATTCGGAAAATTATTTTTATCAAACTCAACTATTTTGCCGTTTTTTTTATACCTGAATGTAATGGCAAAACTATCTGGCAACGCATCTTTCGGCACCTGCATTTGTGTTAAAATATTATTGCCTTTTTTATAAGGCAAACAATCTACATAAGGCAAATGACGCAAAGCATATATTTGAATACCGATTGTAAAAGAAACTGTAACCAATAGAAAAACAATAGAAGCATAATTGGTTAAACTCCGTATAAAATATTTTACATTAAAGAACAATATCAAAATCATTATCAGTAACACAACATCTTTTACAAAAGTATTAATACCACTCAATGGTATACAATCGCCAAAACAACCGCATTCTTTAATTTTCCCGCTGAACAAAACATAAGCGGTTAAAAACGTAAAAAAACTAATGAGCAATAATAAAAACCAATTGAAGATTTTAATTTGCCAACCAATAATTAAAGCAACACCGGCAAGCACTTCGCAAACATTCATTGCGATGGACGCATACAAAGTAAACCCGTCTAAAAAATGCCAACCCCATGCTTCAAAAAATTCAAGCATCTTATAACTCAACCCCAAGGGGTCGTTTGCTTTTATCAATCCCGAGAAAATAAAAAGCAATCCAACTGTATATCTTAGTATGTTTATTACAACTTTCATGAGAAAAAATAAATAGAAGGTTAGTGCTTTCCTTCCTGCATCAGGATCAAAGCAAAAACAGCATAGTTTAATATATCAACATAATTGGCATCAATACCTTCGCTAATAATTGTTTTGCCATCATTAGCCAATATTTGTTTAATGCGGAGCAGTTTCACTAAAATTAAATCTGCAAAACTTTCCTGGCTCATATCACGCCAGGCTTCACCGTAATCATGGTTTTTATCCTGCATTGTTGCTTTTGCAAGAGCAACATGTTTCGCATAATTCTCATTCACCTGTTCCACAGGCAAATCTTCAACCTGCGGATTATTCAATTCCAATTGTATCAAACCAATCACCGCATAATTAATAATGCCTTTAAATTCCGATGCAATATCATCACCAACCCTTTGTGTTTTTAAATCCTGGATAGTGCGTATCCGCAAGGCTTTAATAAAAATCTGGTCTACCACAGATATTGTTCTTAACACACGCCAAGCAGTACCGTAATCTTTCGTTTTTTTTATAAAAATATCTTTACATAATTGTATTGCCTCGTCGTATTGCTTATTTGTATGTATCATTTTTTGTTACCGGCTTTTGATTAACTATTTTGCTTCTGTTGTGTCACTCACTTGTACATTCTGTTCTTTATTGGGCAAAGAAATAAAACAGTTTATAAAACATTAAACTTTTAAACTTCATAAACCACTCTTCAAACTTCTTTCCTGTTACCTTTGACAGTAACGCAAGATAAATCAAACTGCACAAATGTTTACACTCAATTGTAAAGGAAGAATGTTAATGATTAATGCCCCCGTTGTAATGGGCATCATCAATATAACCCCAGATTCGTTTTATAGCAACAGCCGCCAATTCAATGTACACGCAGCTTTGCTTAAAGCAGAACAGATGATGCACGACGGTGCAACCATCATAGATATTGGTGGGCAAAGCACCCGCCCCGGAAGTGAAAAAATTTCTGTTGAAGAAGAGTTAAATCGTGTAATTCCTGTTATTGAAAACATTCATAAAGAGTTGCCCGAAGCTTTTATTTCCATCGATACTTATTATGCAGCAGTTGCTCAAAAAACAATTGAAGCCGGAGCTGATATTGTTAACGACATCAGCAGCGGCGATATAGATGAAGCAATGATCGCAGCCGTAGCCGCTTTAAAAGTGCCTTACATCAGCATGCATATGCAAGGCAATCCCCAAAACATGCAGCAGCAAACATCATTTTATAATAATGTAACTAAAGATGTACTGGATTATTTTATTACAAAAACAGAAGAATGCAGGCTGGCTGGCATCAACGATATTATTATAGATCCGGGGTTAGGCTTTGGAAAAACCATCGAACAAAACTTTGAGTTATTGAAAAATTTATCTGCTTTTAAAATATTGCAAAAACCAATACTACTAGGGCTTTCCAGAAAATCTATGATTTACAAAACACTTAAAACAACGCCCGAAGAATCTTTAGCAGGAACCATTACACTCAATACCATCGGTTTAATAAATGGTGCAAATATTATTAGGGTACACGATGTAAAAGAAGCAAAAGAAAGTATTCAATTATTTGCAAAATACCAGGCATAAAAAATCCGTAGTTTGCTATTGTTATCAAACTACGGATTTTTATAAAATCACACCATTATTAATGATGTTGTTGTTGAGCCTGTTGTTTTAACTTATTGATCTGTTCTTGTAATGCGGGATTTGTATTAGGATCTGTTCCCGGTTGAACAGTTGCAGCAGGTGCTGGAGTTGTAACATCTGCAATTTCAATTTCAAAAACCAAGTTTGAAAAAGAAGGAATTGCAGGTGGCATTCCCTGAGCCCAATAAGCTAAGAATGCAGGAATATATAATTTTCCTTTCCCGCCTTTGCCAAACATTTTTAAACCTTCTTCCCATCCCGGAATAACACTGTGAGAACCTATAACAAGATTAAAAGGCTGTCCTTTAACACCGTTCTTAATATTAGAATCAAACTCTTTTCCATTTTCTAAACTTCCTTTATAATAAACAGAAGCTTGTTTTCCGGAATCAATTTTATTTTGACTATCACCTGCATTTTCAATTTCAACTAAAACACCGGCCGGTGTTTTTTGTGTTTTAATGCCTTTTTTGGCTACAAAGGATTCAACTGCTTTTATTTCTTTCTGTTTTTCAGTTTCAATTTCTTTCTGATAATCTGCATTTACATCCGGTTCGGTTGCAAACACTTTAATAACCTCAACTCTTCCTTTAATAACACCGCCTTTGGTAAAAATATTATTATAATCAGGAATCATTTGTAATTTCTTCAGGGTATCTATACTCATTACAAAGTCAAGTTTATCTCCCACACCCAATTTTGTAATTACTTCAGGAAAATCATGTTTTCCGCCCCTTGCAGAGTCTACCTGAATATATGCAGGAATATGATCGAAAGTTGTTTTTAAGATTGAATCTTTAGAGCCAACTTTCATTTTGTACTCTATGTTTAATTTTACAAATTGACCTTGCTTTAATTTTTCTTTACTGCTGCCTGTAATTTTATAGGCAAGTCCTGATTTTGTTTTTTCATATTGGTTACAAGAAGCTAATAAAACTGCTGCAGCCAAAATCGTGTTGATAATTTTCATTTTTAATTATTGAAGTTGTTGTTCATATTCTTTTATCACCTGATAAAATTTGTTTACTGTTTTTTCTAATGGATCGCTGCTTCTTCCTCCGGCAGCATTCAAATGTCCGCCACCTTCAAAATGAAGACGTGCAAATGTATTAACATCAAAGCCACCTTTGCTTCTAAAACTCCATTTTCTTTCCTCATCCCTGTCAATAACTATTGCAGCAAATTTAATTCCTTGTATGGTGAGTAAATAATTAACCAGCCCTTCGGTATCGCCGGTTTTTATATCAAACTTATATATATCCGCTTTCGGAATAGACATGATGGCCGTATTATATTCGTACAAAACGTCCATTCTGTTTAACAGTGCATTCCCTATAAACCGTAACCTGCTCTCTAAAAAATTGTCATAAATATTTTCGTGAATAATGGTTTGATGTAAGCCTAATTCAAGTAAATGGGCTATCATTCTGTGAACAGATGCTTTGGTAGAAGGAAAACGAAAAGAGCCGGTATCCGTCATCACTCCTGTATACAGACAAGCTGCAATAT
>Ga0306923_10002329_pt1 | contig 17329 bp, 16 predicted proteins | sample sta12Can44000108_FD_203841 | JGI IMG/M metagenome (GOLD analysis project Ga0306923, IMG submission 203841) | Lab enrichment of tropical soil microbial communities from Luquillo Experimental Forest, Puerto Rico - statanox.12C.anox.44.000.108 (v2)... | ecosystem: Environmental > Terrestrial >... | reverse complement strand
CGGGCTGTCGGAGAAAACCGCAACCATTATCGGGACCGGTGTCGGAGGGCAGAACACCCAGGACGACAACTACAAGCGCCTTTATGGCGAAGGCGCGATGCGGTTGCACCCGCTGACAATTCCCAAGCTGATGGTAAACGCGCCGGCGAGCCAGGTCGCCATGCACTGCGGTTTGCGCGGTCCGGCGTTCGCGGTTGCAAGCGCGTGCGCATCGGCAACCCACGCCATCGGGATGGCGTTTCATCTGGTGCGGTCCGGCGCGGCCACCTGCGCCGTTACGGGAGGCGCGGACGCCTGCATCACCTTCGGGACCATGAAAGGCTGGGAAGCCATGCGTGTGATGGCGCCCGATACCTGCCGGCCGTTCTCCCGCGCCAGAAAGGGGCTGGTGATCGGGGAGGGCGCGGCGGTAGTGGTGCTGGAAAGCCTGGAGCATGCGCGCAGGCGCTCGGCCTCAATTCTCGGCGAGATCGTCGGATTCGGCATGACCTCGGACGCACACGACCTCACCAGTCCCGACGCGGGCGGCATGGTGCGGGCGATCGAGAGCGCGCTCGCAGATGCCCGCCTCGCGCCGCAGGACATTCAATACGTCAATGCCCACGGCACCGGCACCGCCTCGAACGACCGGGTTGAGACGATCGCTATCAAGCGTGCCTTCGGCCGGCACGCTGCCAGGCTTGCGATCTCCTCGAATAAATCCATGGTCGGTCACGCCTTGGGTGCGGCCGGCGCGCTTGAGCTGGTGGCAACCCTGATGTCCCTGCGCGAGGCCGTCGCGCCGCCGACCATCAATTATCTTGGACCCGATCCGGCATGCGATCTCGACTACGTGCCGAACGAAGCGCGGCCCCTGTCGATGCGCGCGGCGCTGTCGAATTCCTTTGCCTTCGGCGGCCTGAATGCGGTGCTGGCAGCGCGACGCGTGTCTTAAGACTGAAATAAGCGAAAGGCCCGGGTATGCGCCCGGGCCTTCCGGTACCACGCAACAGCAGGATGATCAGAAATCCATCCCGCCCATTCCACCGCCGCCTCCGGGCGGCATGGGGGGCGGCTGCTTCTTCGGCACTTCGGCGACCATGGCCTCGGTGGTGATCAGGAGGCCCGCCACCGAGCTGGCATCCTGAAGCGCAGTGCGCACGACCTTGGTGGGATCGATGATGCCCTTGGAGACCAGGTTGACGTAGTCGCCGGTCTGGGCGTCGTAGCCGTAGGCGTACTGGTCCTTCTCCAGGATCTTTCCGACCACGACCGAGCCGTCGTCGCCGGCATTGATGACGATCTGGCGCGCCGGCCAGGAGAGCGCCTTGCGCACGATCTCGACGCCGGTCTTCTGGTCGTCGTTCGTGGTCCGCACCTTCTTGAGGGCATCGGTTGCCCGCAGCAAGGCAACGCCGCCACCCGGCAGGATGCCCTCCTCGACGGCGGCGCGGGTCGCATGCATGGCGTCATCCACGCGATCCTTGCGCTCCTTGACCTCCACCTCGGTCGCCCCGCCGACGCGGATTACGGCGACGCCGCCCGCGAGCTTGGCGAGCCGCTCCTGCAGCTTCTCGCGGTCGTAGTCGGACGTGGTCTCCTCGATCTGCGCCTTGATCTGGGCAATGCGGCCCTCGATATCGGACTTCTTGCCGGCGCCGCCGACGATGGTGGTGTTCTCCTTGTCGATGGTCACCTTCTTGGCTCGGCCGAGCATGTTCAAAGCGACGTTCTCGAGCTTGATGCCGAGATCCTCGGAGATCGCCTGACCGCCGGTGAGGACTGCGATGTCCTGCAACATCGCCTTGCGGCGATCGCCGAAGCCCGGCGCCTTGACGGCTGCGACCTTGAGGCCGCCGCGCAGCTTGTTGACCACCAGCGTGGCCAGCGCCTCGCCCTCGACGTCCTCGGCAATGATCAGAAGCGGCTTTCCGGTCTGCACCACAGATTCCAGCAGCGGGAGGAGCTCCTGGAGGCCCGAGAGCTTCTTCTCGTTGATGAGGATGTAGGGATCCTCCATCTCGACCCGCATCTTGTCGGCGTTGGTCACGAAATAGGGTGAGATGTAGCCGCGGTCGAACTGCATGCCCTCGACCACGTCAAGCTCGGTCTCGAGCGACTTTGCCTCTTCGACGGTGATCACGCCTTCGTTGCCGACCTTCTTCATGGCCTCGGCGAGGAAGCGGCCGATCTCCACGTCGCCATTGGCCGAGATGGTGCCGACCTGGGCAATCTCCTCGTTGGAGGTGACCTTCTTCGAGTTCTTTTTCAGGTCCTCCACGATTGCGTCGACGGCGAGGTCGATGCCGCGCTTGAGATCCATGGGGTTCATGCCGGCCGCGACGGCCTTCGCGCCTTCCTTCACGATGTGGGCGGCGAGCACGGTCGCGGTCGTGGTGCCGTCACCCGCTATGTCGGAGGTCTTGGAGGCGACCTCACGCACCATCTGGGCGCCCATGTTCTCGAACTTGTCCTCGAGCTCGATCTCCTTGGCGACGGTGACGCCGTCCTTGGTGATGCGGGGCGCGCCGAACGACTTGTCGAGCACGACATTGCGGCCTTTGGGGCCGAGGGTCACTTTTACCGCGTTGTTGAGAATGTCGACGCCGCGCAGCATCTTGTCGCGGGCATCGACCGAGAATTTGACTTCCTTTGCAGCCATAGTTGCTTTCTCCGAATGTTGTCAGCTCAGCCGAATGCGGTCCGTCAGGCCGCTTTTCTCTTGGCGGCGCCTTCCTCGATGACGCCCATGATGTCGCTCTCCTTCATGATCAGGAGTTCGTCGCCGTCGATCTTGACCTCGGTGCCGGACCACTTGCCGAAAAGGACGCGGTCTCCGACGCGCACATCGATTGGGATGAGCTTGCCTGCCTCGTCGCGTCCTCCGGGACCCACGGCGAGCACTTCCCCTTGGGAGGGCTTTTCCTTGGCCGTATCCGGTATGATGATGCCGCCGGCGGTCTTCTCCTCGGCGTCAATGCGCTTGACGACAATGCGGTCGTGAAGCGGACGAAACTTCATAGTGTCCTCCTAAATTACTGCCAGGATTGGTGATTGTTCTTCGAGCTGGATGTCGACAAAGAGGGTTTGCCGACGGTTCCAAGGCCGACATAAGGGGTTAAATTTCAACCCACAAGAGGCGGCGGGAAAAAAACTAGCACTCCATGAAAGCGAGTGCCAACAGCTTTTACTGGGTCGCCCGTCTTCATTTGCCAGATATGCTTAATGACCGGTTCTGTCAGCACTCCTGTCCAATTGCTGCTAACGCCTTGATACTGGGAACAAATTCTAATTTTTGTGCTTGTGTGTGTGGGAGGTGACAACGCAAACTCATGCCCGGGAATCGGAGGGCACACACATGGCATCCAAAGACTTTCGGCGCCAGCTCGAAGGATACGGTCTGACGACGGCACAAATCCTCTATCGGTTACCAGATCATCCATCGCTCCTGCAAACTTTCGTATGGCAGGACTACGATCTCTGCCCGAAGTTTCCGATGCTCAACAAGTTTCTGGCCTTCTGGCTCGAAACTCTGGAAGGACCGCTGCATTCGGTGACGGTTGCGCATTCGCGGCTGATCCGGCCTGCGGAAATCCGTGCCGTCAACGGCGAGTTCCGGCTGCACTGATTTTGATACGGCGGTCAGGCCGGACGCCTGCGCGAAGGATGCTACCTTTGCTACCCAGGCGCGCGCCAAGGTTGTCTTTTCTGCATACTGCGCGTTAACCGAGTATTTTGACAAAACAAATTCCACTACCCCGTCAGGACGCCGACCATCGCACCAATAAGGCAGGTCGCGAGCGTCCCCGAGACGATTGATTTGAGGCCGAGGGAGACCACGTCCCCCCGCCGTTCCGGCGCCAGGGTGGAAAGGCCCGCGATCATGATCCCGAGCGAGCCGAAATTGGCAAAGCCGCACAGCGCATAAAGCATGATCAGGCGCGAGCGCGCGTCGAGCGCGTCGGGGGGCAGCTTGGAAAGCTCGATATAGGCGATGAACTCGTTGAGGATCGTCTTCATCCCCATGAGGCTGCCGGCGGTTGCGGCTTGCTCCCACGGAACGCCCATGAGCCAGCACACCGGCGCCATCGCGGCGCCCAGCATGCGCTCGAGTGTGACAGGTGCCCCGCCAACGCTCGGAAGCGTGCCGATGATCGAATCGGCGAGATGCACCAGGGCCACCATCACGATGAGCATCGCGCAGATATTGAGCAGCAGCTCGAGCCCGACGGCGGTCCCTTTGACGATCGCATCCATGGTGCTCGACGCGATCTGCCCGATCTCGATCGATGGACGGCCGGTATGCTTCTCGCTGCGGTCCGGCACCATGAGCTGGCTCACAAGAATGGCTGCCGGAGCGCCCAGCACCGAGGCGATGACGAAATGCGCAGCCGCATTGGGAACGACCGGTCCGAGGATGATTGCGTAAAGCACCAGCACGCTGCCTGCGATTCCGGCCATTCCGCCGGTCATCACCATGAACAGCTCGCTGCGCGTGAGGCTTGCGAGGTAAGGCCGGATGAACAACGGGGCCTCGACCATGCCAAGAAAAATGTTCGCCGCGGTCGAGAGCCCGACCGCCCCGCCGACATTGAGCGTGCGCTCGAGCAGCCAGGAGAAGCCGCGCACTATGGGGGGCAGAATGCGCCAGTAAAACAGGAGCGTCGTGAGCACGCTCATGACCATTACGATCGGAAGCGACTGCAGCGCCAGCACGAACTCTGCGCCGGGTGCCTTCAGCTCGAAGGGAAGGGGCCCTCCGCCGAGGTAGCCGAACACGAAGGATGTGCCGGCACGCGTTGCGGCCGCGATGGCATCGACCGCATCATTGACGGCCCCGAACAGCCGCGCGGCACCCGGCGTCTTGAGCATCACCACGGCGGTGACAAAGGTCGCCAAAAGCGCGGCGGCGGCGTGCTTCCACGCCACCGATCGGCGATCCTCGCTCACGCTCCAGGCGAGCGCCAGCAGGACGAAGATGCCCAGCAGTGACTGCAAGTTCTGCATGGAGGAGCGGTTCGTGGCAACTTATTGAAAGGATCAGCGCCCAGCAGCGCCGTTTCGTGCCGGCCGCGATATTATGCGCGGCCAGCGGGTACTGGAGGAGAAAAAAATGTCGCGTATTCGGTTTGATTTCGCAATGCTTACGCTTGAGGCCGAGCTCCTCGACACGCCCACGGCGCGCGCGATCGCGGCAGCGCTGCCGATCTCATCCTCGACGCTTACCTGGGGCGAGGAGGTTTATTTCGAAGTGCCGGTCAAGATGCCCGCCGAGAGCGATGCGCGCGCGGTGGTCACCCCGGGTGAGATTGCGTATTGGCCGGAAGGTCACTGCATCGCGCTCGGCTACGGCCGCACCCCGATCAGCCGCGGGGACGAAACGCGTCTCGCCAGCCCGTGCAATATTTTCGCGCGGGCGGTCGGCGACGTGAAGACCTTGGCAGTGGTGAAGGCAGGGACGACCGTCAAAGTAGCCGGAGCCGGATGAGACGCTCAACTAGGAAAGCGTTGAGCCTCCGGCCTGCCCTGCGCCACCTCATCCCCGGCCTACGAATGGCATCAGGTTGGCCATCACGGTCATGAACAGCACATTGGTGTCGAGCGGCAGACTGGCCATGTAGACGACCGCCCGGCCGACTTCATCGGCCTGCATGCGAGGTTCCATGGCCATTCGACCATCGGCCTGCATGACGCCTTGCCCCTGCACCATCCGCTCGGTGAGGGGGGTTGCGGCATTGCCGATGTCGATCTGCCCGCAGGCGATGTTGTAGCTCCGGCAATCCAGCGAGGTCGATTTCGTGAGCCCGGTCACCGCGTGCTTGGTGGCGGTGTAGGCAACCGAGCGCGGGCGTGGGGCATGCGCGGATATCGACCCGTTATTGATGATGCGTCCGCCGCGCGGGTCCTGTGCCTTCATGATGTTGATCGCTTCCTGCGTGCACAGGAACATTCCGGTCAAATTGGTCGCAACGACCTTTTGCCATGTCTCATAGGGCAACTCCTCGAGCGGTACCGCAGGCGCGCCAATTCCGGCGTTGTTGAACAGAAGGTCCAGCCTGCCAAAAGCTTCCTTGGTCCTGGCGAACAGCGATTTGACCGATTGAGGATCGCTCACGTCGGTTGGAACGATGATGCTCTTGGCGCCGGTCGAGCCTCCCTCGCTTGCGGTCTCCTTGAGCTTCTCGGTTCGGCGGCCCGCCAGCGCCGCGGCGTATCCCTCTCGCATTAACGCCAGCGCGACGGCTTTGCCGACGCCCGTTCCGGCACCGGTCACCACGGCGACTTTTTGCAACCCGGCCATGGCAGGCTCCTTCCTTCTGAGATGACTTCACATCCAATGTCGGGGCGGGACATTCAGCGCACATTTTTGTACGGCGGACGCGGTATCCCCGCATGGGCTGCGCGCAAGGCCGCCGACCAGCGCTCCCGCAGATCGTGGAAATAGGGCTCGCCGGGCTCGATGCGGTAGTTGAGCTCGGCGTCACAAGCATCGCGTCGGGCAATGAGAACATCGAGCGGCAAACCGACGCTGAGATTTGAGCGCATGGTGGAATCCACCGAAACGAGCCCGACCTTGAGCGCATCGTAAAGATCGATGTCGTATGTAATGGCGCGATCGAGCACAGGCTTTCCGTATTTGTGCTCCCCGATCTGCAGGTAGGGGGTATCCTGCGTGCACTCGATGAAATTGCCGGCGGAGTACAGCATGAACAGCCGCGGGCGCTCGCCCTTGATCTGGCCGCCGAGCAGGAAAGAGACGTCGAACTTCACCTCCGCCTCCTCCAGCGCGCCGCCCTCGACATGGTGAATCTGCCGGATCGTGCGCCCCACCCGTAGGGCTGCCTGGAACAGCGTGGGCGCATTCATCAGCGTCTCAGTCTCCCCGGTATCGGGGTTTTCCCAACCTTCCCTCAGCATGCTGACCACGGATTGGCTGATCGAGAGATTCCCGGCTGATGCGATCGCCATGATGCGTTGGCCGGGCTGGGTGAATATGTGCAGCTTGCGGAAAGTGGAGATGTTATCGACCCCGGCGTTGGTGCGGGTATCTGCAAACATCACGAGGCCATCTCGAACCAGAATACCACAACAGTAAGTCATGCAGAGGTACCACCTCGGGAGCCTGGCTCGGATTTATAACCGCGTAGCTGCCGCATGGGCAATGCGGGCTCAATTCTGCGCTTGGTGCGCCGCCTGGGTGACGCGGACTTGCACCGACAGCGCTTCGCCGCGACCTCCATAATGCGCACCACGCAGCGGGGCTGCGCCGAGATAATCGAGTCCCGCCGCGACCCGCACATGCGCATCGGTGCCGCAAATGCCATTCGCCGCGTCGAAAGCAACCCAGCCAAGCTCAGGCACGCACGCCTCCGCCCAGGCATGACCAGCCTTTTGCTCGGTAATGCCGTCACCGCGAAAAAAATAGCCGCCGACATATCGCGCGGGAATGTGGAGATTGCGCGCCGCCGCTATGAAGATATGGGTGATATCCTGGCACACTCCGCGCTTGAGCGCGAAAGCTTCCGCCGCGGTCGTCGCAGCATGGGTGGGGTCAGTATCGAACGTCATTTCCTCGTTCAGGCGCTCCAGCATCAGATGCAAGGCCTTGAGCGCATCGTCTCCGGTTGCGTCGCGACAGGCGGCCGCAAAATCGGCGATATTCGCATCCGCGCTCGTCAATGCCGTATCGCGCAGGTAAAGGCTCGGCGGGAACCGCTCGACGGCGCCGCGCAGGATGCCCTGAGTGTCCCGCGTCTCGACTTCGCCCTCCGCCATCACCGCGAGCTCTCGAAACGAGCCTTCCGCAGTGAATGCATGCGTGATATTTCCGAACGCATCCTCGTGCTGATGCAGCCAGCAGTCGGTCGAGACGTCGATGCGCCAGTGCGCGACATATTGGCTCTCATTGTTCCGTGGAGTGAGCCGCAGCAGCTGGCTGATGCTCGTCGTCGGCGCGTCATAATGGTAGCGGGTCAGATGCGAGATGCAGAGGCGCATAGCAGAGGACGAAGATCAAGTCAGATACTGCTCGCCGATAGCAACACCCAGACGGTTATTGTCCGAGATGAACTCGCTTATGAATTCATGCAGGCCGGTCTGAAAGATTTCCTCCATTCGGCTGTTCTCAATACGGGCTCGTACAGCACGGGCCTGGCGTTGGGCCGGGCCCTGCCGACCATATGCGCGCGCTATATGATCGAGATAGAGCACGAGATTCTGGTAACAGCTTGCGAGCGAGCGCGGCAGCTCATCGCGCAGGATGAGCAAGTCCGCTATGAGCCATGGCTTCACGTTCTCCCGGTAGACCCAATGATAGGCGGTGAGCCCCGAGACCGACCTTAGAATAGCCGCCCATTGGAAGTAGTCGAGCGGTCCGCCAACCCGTTCGTGCGCAGGCAGCAACATATGATATTTCACGTCAAGAATGCGCGCCGTGTTGTCGGCGCGCTCCATGTATACGCCGAGCCGGGAGAACCAGTAGGCATCGTTGCGCAGCATTGTGCGGTAGGCGGAGCCGTCGAAGCGCAGCGAGCTTTCCTGTACCCAGCGCAGGAAGCGCATGAACTCCTCGCGTGAAGTGGCGCCGTTTCCAAAGCGCTTAAGCTCCAGCCAGGTGCCGTTGATGGCATCCCACATTTCCACGGTCAGAGCGGTCCGCACAGCGCGCGCATTGCTGCGCGCAATCTCGAAGCAATTGCGAATGGAAGACGGATTGGCGCTTGAAAAGCAGAGAAAGTCGGTGACGTTTTCCTCATTCGCGTCGGGGTAGGCGACAGAAAACGCATGAGCGCAGCCGGCCGTGGCAAGCGCCGATTCCCACTCGTTCGACGAACCGGCGTACGAGAGCGGCAAGGTGGTCAGTCGCTGAGTAACCTCGAGGATGCGGGCGAGGTATTCGGCGCGCTCTACGTATCGCGCCAGCCAGTAGAGATTATCGGCTGTTCTGGACAGCATGTCAGCGAAAAATCACGAATAGACTCATCGATCCAGCACCCAGGTGTCCTTGGTTCCGCCTCCCTGGCTGGAATTGACAACCAGCGAACCCTTGGTCAAAGCGACGCGGGTGAGGCCGCCGGGGACGATGCGAATGCGGTCGCGCCCCGTAAGCACAAAAGGACGCAGGTCGACGTGGCGCGGTGCCACGCCCTCCTCGACGCAGGTCGGGCAGGTTGAGAGCGCGAGTGTCGGCTGCGCGACGAAGTTCTTGGGGTTCGATTTCAGCTTGGCGCCGAAGGTCGCGATCGTTTGCTTGTCGGCCTTCGGCCCGATCAGCATGCCGTAGCCGCCCGAGCCGTGCACCTCCTTGACGACCAGTTCGTCGAGGTGATCGAGCACGTAGGCGGCATGTTCAGGTTCTCGACAACGCCAGGTCGGAACGTTCTTCAGGATCGGCTCCGCGCCGAGGTAGAATTCGACGATTGCCGGCATATAGCTGTAGACCGCCTTGTCATCGGCAATGCCGGTGCCGACCGCGTTCGCAAGCGTTACGTTTCCCGCCTGGTATGCCGACATCAGCCCCGGCACGCCGAGCGCGGAATCTGCTCTGAAGACGAGAGGGTCGAGGAAGTCGTCGTCGATGCGTCGGTAGATGACATCGACCCGCTTGGGCCCTTCTGTCGTGCGCATATAGACGAGCTCGTCCATGACGAACAGATCGCGGCCCTCGACGAGCTCGACGCCTAGTTTGTCGGCCAGGAACGAATGCTCGTAATAGGCGGAGTTGTAGACACCGGGAGTGAGCAGGACAACGGTCGGTTCCGTGCCGGTGCTGCCCGGTGCCACGGAATTCAGCGTTGCCAGCAATTCGTCGGGATAGTTCTCGACGGGCGCGATACGGTGGCGAGCAAACAATTCCGGAAACAAGCGCAGCATGATCTCCCGGTTCTCGAGCATGTACGAGACGCCGGAGGGGGTCCGGGCATTATCCTCGAGCACGTAGAAGGTCTGCGGGTCGATACGAATCACATCGATGCCGGCGATGTGGACATATATATCGTGCGGCACCCTCTGACCGTTCATCTCCGGTCTGAACACGGGATTCTGGAACACGAGATCTTCCGGAACGATGCCGGCTTTGAGGATCTCGCGCCGGCCGTAAACATCCCGCACGAAGTGGTTGAGCGCATTGGCACGCTGCTCGAGTCCTGCGCGCAGGATATCCCATTCGGTCGCGGCGAGGATGCGGGGCAGAACATCGAATGGGATGAGCCGCTCCTGTGCGTCCGCCTCCCCATAGACCGCGAAGGTGATGCCGATGCGCCGGAACAGAACCTCTGCCTCTCGCCGCCGGAAATCGAGTATGTCGGGTGGGATCTGGGCGAGCCAGCGGGCCAGCTCGCTGTAGGAAGGCCGTATCGCCCCGTCTGCGCCGGTCATTTCATCGAACGCAATCGTCATCCCTTGCTCCGGGCCGGCGCGTGATCGACGGGGCGAGACCGCGCGACCCGATCCTAGCTGCAAGCCTTGCGCCAACCCAAGGGATTTCGATGCCCTTGGCTCGGTCTGTCGATGGTGTGCTCAAGTTTTGCGCGCCAGCTGATCAATTAGCTGCTTCGAGTCGGCTCTTGGTGTTATGGTTTTCCTGAGTACCGAGATAACCGGTTACCAAAGCGGGGTTCGGTCGAATGGAATCAGAGATCGTCATGACCGGGCTTGTCCCGGTCATCCACGTCTTGGTTGCGGCACGAAATACCCGCAGCGACCAATGCTCTGTGCCGGCTGTGCGGCGACGATCAGCGGCAACCCTGACAGGGCGCAGATGAGGACGCCTACCAATACCCTACGGAATTGGAACGCCTCCGACATCCTTCGGCACCTTGTAGCCCTTCTGCACGGCCGGCCGCTGCGCAATTGCTACATACCAGCGCTTGACCGCGGGGTATTTGTTGAGGTCGACCGTTTGCCATTCGAAGCGCGAGACCCATGGCCAGATTGCGATGTCGGCGATGGAATAGTCGCCGGCTACAAACTCGCGGTCTGCGAGCCGCCGGTCGAGCACGCCATACAGGCGATGCGCCTCCTTGAGATAGCGCTCCTCGGCGTAGGGCGCCTTGCCCTTGTTGTATTTCACGAAATGGTGGACCTGCCCGAACATCGGTCCCGGCCCGCCCATCTGCCACATCAGCCATTCCAGCACGCGGTAGCGTGGCTCGCCCTCCTTCGGCAGCAGCTTGCCTGTCTTGTCCGCGAGATAGATCATGATCGCGCCCGACTCCATCAGGCTGATCCCGGTGTCGCGGTCGACGATGGCCGGAATGCGATTGTTGGGGCTGATCTTGAGAAACTCCGGCTTGAACTGCTCGTCCTTGCTGATGTCGACGGCATGCGTGGTATACGGCAGGCCGATCTCCTCCAGCATGATGGAGGCCTTGCGGCCGTTCGGGGTGGTCCAGGTGTAAAGATCGATCACGGTTGGCCTTTCGGTGCTTGCAACGGCTGTTCGCCGGAATGCACGTTCTATCGTTTGTGGCCGATGTCCACCACCTCAACCTCGACCGATCGCTCCTGCCCGTTACGGGTGACCTGCAGCGTCACGCGCTTGCCCACGCCGATGCGCTCGAGCTCGTCGGTCAGGTCCGGCAGCCTGTGGACCGGCTTGCCGCCGGCCGCCACGATCACGTCGGCGATTCGGCCTCCGCTTGCTTCGGCGCCCTTGAGCCCGGCGCGCTCGGCCGGCGAGCCCGGGGTCGTGGCCACCACGGCAACTCCTTCCACACCGGCGCGCGTTGCGGCCGCCTCGTTCGCCGCGACGATTCCTATCCCTGGAGTCGGCACATAGCCCTTGCCGATGATCTCGGGCACCACCCGATTGACCACGTCGATGGGGATCGCAAAGCCGATGCCCGCGCTGGTGCCCGATGGCGAGAGGATGGCCGTGTTGACGCCGATCACCCGGCCCGCCGAATCAAGCAGAGGGCCGCCTGAATTACCCGGGTTGATGGCGGCGTCGGTCTGGATCACGTTGGCGATCTCGCGACCGGCGCTGGTCGGCAGATGGCGCTTGAGCGCGCTGATGATTCCCATGGTGAGCGACTGATCAAGGCCGAATGGATTACCGATGGCAAACACCGATTGGCCCACCTTGAGGTCATCGGAGGTGCCGATGGCGATCGGCGGCGGAAGATCCCGCGTCTGGTCCACCCGGATCACCGCGAGGTCGTAGTTGGGCGCTGTGCCGACCAGCCGTGCGCGCAGCACCTGGCCCGAGGCAAGCCGCACCGCAAGCTCTTCGGTGCCTTGCACCACGTGATTGTTGGTCACGATGTGCCCCGCCTTGTCCCAGATGAAGCCGGTACCGGTCTGCGCCGGCACGCCTTCGCCCTCCGACTGCGCGGCCTCAAGCCCGCCGCTCGTGGTGCCCACCACCTGAACCACCGAGGGCGACACATGCTCGAACAGCTCAATGGTCGAGTGCTCCAGGTCGGAGAGGCTGCCGCGCGCCTCGACTGTGCGCGGGGTCGAGGCCGAATAGAGCAGGCGGTCGATGTAGGGCTGCGCGATATAGGCGCCGACCGCGATGAGCAGCACGACGACGATAATGCGGGTGATGCGCTGGTTCATCGCGTGCTCTCCTCGACAACAATCACGTCTTCATCCGGAACGGTCGCGAACAGCCGCTCCACGTCGGCCTTGCGCCGTTCGAGCGCGAGCCGCTGGTTGACGTAGCCCTTGTCCGTGATCTCGTTGGAATCGATGGAAGGCGCATCGGGCAGAATGAGCGCGCGCGCAACGCGCTCCGACGAGCCGCGATGCTCGGCATTCCAGCGCACGAGCGCCGCACGCACATGCTCGCGCACGCTGGTATGGCCGGCAAGCTGGGAGAGCGACGCCTCCTCGCCTGCGAGCTTGCGCGCGCCCGCCGGATGGAGCCACGCCAGCACCGCGATCTCGTTGCGGTTCTCGCCCGCCACGACAATGTCGAGCAGCGCGGGCGAGGCGGCGGCAAGCAATGCGGTTCGCAGCGCCCCCACGCCGACCCAGGTGCCGGTTGTGAGCTTGAAGTTCTCGGCGAGGCGGCCGTCGAACACGAGGCCCTTTCCGGGATCGCCCGCATCCGCGAAACGAACGGCGTCGCCCGGCATGTAGAAGCCTTCCTCGTCGAAGGCCGCGGCGGTGAGGTCCGGCCGCTTCCAGTACCCCGGTGTCACATTTGCCCCGCGCACGCGCAGCTCGAGCTTGTCGTTTGCCGGCACGAGCTTGAGTTCGACGCCGGGTACCGGCACTCCGATCGGACCCGTGCGCTCCATGATGAAATGTGCGGCGGTGGCAAGCGGCGAGGTCTCGGTCGTGCCCCACGACGATGTCATGGGCACGCGATGGCCGACGGCGCGCTCGCACACCCGTTCGAGCCGCTCCCACAGATCCTGCGGCAGCGTGGCGCCGGCATAGAAGATGAGGCGCAGCTTCGCGAAGAACGCCCGCGCCAGCGCCTCGTCGCGCTCAAGAAAGGGGAGCAGCGCAGCATAGCCGGCCGGCACGTTGAAATAGATGGTGGGAGAAATCTCGGCGAGGTTGCGCGCGGTCGCCTCGATCAGGCCCGGCAGCGGCCGCCCGCCGTCAATGAAGAGCGTGCCCGCGTGGCGCAGCACCAGATTGAAATTGTGGTTGGCGCCGAAGGTGTGATTCCAGGGGAGCCAGTCCAGCAGCACCAGCGGTTGCTCGTCGAGGAACGGCCAGATCTGCGCCAGCTGCTGCTGGTTGGCGGCGAGCATGCCGTGGGTGTTGATCACGCCCTTTGGCAGCCCCGTCGAGCCCGAAGTAAAAAGAAATTTGGCGATGGTGTCGGTGCCGACCGCGGCTGCGGCCTTCTGCAACGCGGGTCCGGGCTGCGTTCTCGCCATTGCATCGAAGGCGATGACATCCTCGATGTTGGCGCTGTTGCGCTCTGCAAGCAGCTCGATCTTCGGCGCCGCCTTCGCCGCGTCGAGCGCGTCGAGCGCTTTGGCGAAGGGGCCGGTGTCGTCGACATAGATTAGGCCCGGCTCGAGCAAGGAGCAGATGTGCTTGAGCTTGGCGTGGTCGGCGCTTTGCAGCGAATAGGCGACCGAGATCGGGGCAACCGGCACGCCGGCGGTGAGGCCGGCGAGCGTGAGGAGCGCGTGCGCTATGCTGTTGCCGGAGAGGATCATCACCGGGCGCTCGGCGCAGAGCCCGCGCTCGATCAGCCCCTGCGCCAGCGCATCGACCTTCGCGCGCGCCTCGCCATAGGTGAGCTTGCGCCAGAGGCCGGAAGCGTCGCGCTCCGCAAGGAAGAGGCCCTCGGCATTGCGCTCGACCGCAGCGCGAAAGAGCCTGGCGAGCGAAGGGTCATGGGTCGCCAGGGCTTGCGTCGAGCGATAGCGCAAGCCGCCGCCGGCGATCTCCTTGCACACGACGCTTGGGAGGGCGTAATCGATCGGGCGGAGCGGGGAGGGGCGGGACATGTGGTTCAAAAAGTCTAGTTTTTTCAGTCTGGTCCGGTGAGGCTTTGATCCAAGAATTTGTTTGGTCAAATTGCTACTAAAGAGTTTATCTTACGAATATACAACTTTTGGATGAATGCAGTGCGAGTGCAGTTTGCCGGAACGGTCTGCCGCCGCGACACGATATCCTGCCCCCACAGAATCTTCATCTCAAAAAGCTCTCGGTCCATCGTATGCAAAGAGCGCTGGAACGAGTGCTCGGACGTCAGGATCGAGGAGGCGGCGCCGCCCAGATGGCGGCCTACGGCAACCCGGCCTTGGCGAGGCCGTCGGCGATGCGCTGAAAATCGCTCGCCTGCTTGTAGGGAAGAACACGCGCGCGCTGCGCCAGCGAGAAGTCCGGGTTGACCTTGAGAAGATCCGCCCAGGCCGAGCGCGCCTCGTCGAGGCGCCCGAGATGGCCGTAGCAGGACGCCAGCAGCATGCGGCTCGCATCGGTGGCGGGGAAGCGCCTGATGCGTTCGGCCAGCAGCCCCGCGGCGGTGTCGAATTCTCCCAGGCTGAAATTCGCCTGCGCCAGGATGTGCAGCACGATCGAGGAATAGTGTGGATCAAGCCGCATCGCGGTCGCGATCGGCTCGAGCGCCTCGGCTGCGCGGCCGGCATACATGAGCGCCATTCCGACCGCGGTATGGCCCTGCGCAAAGTTGGGATCGAGCGCGAGCGCGCGACGGAACTGCGCGAGCGCGCCCTCGAGGTCGCGCCGCCAGATCATCACGTGACCGAGCGCCATGTGGCTCACCGGCTCCTGATCGTTCAATTCGACCGCACCGCGCGCCCAGCTTTCCGCCTCGCCCAGTGTCTGCGCCGGATCGTGCGTCCAGTCGCTGACGTATTCGGAAATCGCGGAGAGCGCCAAGCCGGCGTGCGGCGCCGGAAACTGCGGATCGAGCGCGATCGCTTGGCGGTACATCGCGCGTGCCTGCACGACCGAATCGCGGGTGCCGCGGGTGAGAAATTCGCGCGCGCGCAGCCAGGTCTCATAGGCTGCCACGTTGCTGGTCCCGCGCTGGCCCAGCCGCTTCTCCTCGCCGCGGGTCAGCGTGACCGAAAGCGCGGCGACGATCTTCTCCACCACCTCGTCCTGCGTCGCGAAAATGTCCGTGAGCTCACGGTCGAAGCGATCGGCCCAGAGGTGTCCGCCGCTGCCGGCATCGATGAGCTGCGCGGTGATGCGCACGCGGTTGCCGGCCTTGCGCACGCTGCCCTCGAGCACGTGGCGAACGCCGAGCTCGCGCCCGACGCGCTTCATGTCGGCCGCCTTGCCCTTGTAGGCGAAGGTCGAGTTGCGCGCGATGACGAACAGGCCCGAGACCTTCGAGAGGTCGGTGATCAGGTCCTCGGTCATGCCGTCGGCGAAATATTCCTGTTCCGGGTCGCCGCTCATGTTCTGGAACGGCAGCACCGCGATTGACGGCTTCTCGGGCAGCGCGGGCGCCGCTGCCGGCCGCGGGATGCCGTTCAGGCGCACGTGATAGGCATGCACCGGCCGCGCGATGTTCTTGAGCTCCTGCGCGCCGATGTCCTCGAACTCAAGATCGATCCTTCCATTGATCTCATCGTAGACCTTGCTCGAGACGCAGATGCCGCCGGCCTCCGCGATGCCCTCCAGCCGGGCCGCCACGTTGATGCCGTCGCCGTAGATGCGGGCCTCGTCGTAGACCACGTCGCCGATATTGATGCCGACACGGAACTGCATGCGGCGCTCGGGCTCGATGGCGGCATTGCGCTCCGCCATCCTCGATTGGATGGCGAGCGCGCATTTGACCGCGTTCACGACGCTCGGAAATTCGGCGAGGATGCCGTCGCCGGCAGTGTCGATGATGCGCCCCGCGAACTCGCCGATCATCGGCAGCACGACCGCCTGATGGCCCTTGAGATCGCGCACCGTGCGCGCCTCATCCGCGCCCATCAGCGCGCTGTAGCCCGCGATGTCGGCGGCGAGGATGGCGCTCAGCCGCCGTTCCATGCGCTCTTCGGCCATCTCGATCGCACCTGTCCTGATCGAGGAAGTTATGTATGGTCGGGTGTGGAGCATGTCCATGCGGGCCGCCCCGGGGGAACTCTACGCCCACGGCCGGAGCCTGTTTCAGCCTGAATTGGTTTCAGCCCGAATGGGTCAGGTCGCGGGCGACATTGCTCAACTGCGCTCGAAGCATATCGGCATCGACAGTGTCGGCTGCCATCACCGCTTTCACGATGGGATCGGCCAGCATTTCCGGGATTGTCGGTTCTCGATAACGCAAGCGTGTGCGGCTCTCGCTGCATGGCGCGTTCGGCGACGGGGTCATCTCTAGCGCTCCCGACGACACGTTGTTCAAGCGGTATTGCCGTCGGCGGTTTCCTCGCCGGCGAACGAAACGGATCGGTTGTGGAGGGCTCGGGCGACGCGCCGGCTCACCGGTGCGACCGCCGGCGCGCTTGACACGACGGACCCGGCCATCAGGCTGAGCCATTGGCGCGCCCCCACGGTCTGGATGTGCTGGACGACCACATCGAGCCCGCCGGACGAGCCGCCGATGAGCGCGAACAGGATGAGCCCCAGCAAGAGCCGCAGACCGAATAGTGCTTTGTATTTCATGGTGTTCTTCCTTCGATCGGTCGGGACCGTCCGCGGTTATTAAAGTGAGTAGACAGCCCGCGGGTCTTGTGGTACTGACCGGTAACACAGATGTAGGTACTGACCGGTAACACCTATGTCAAGAGGAAGCGCCATGATCGTCGCAGAAAAAAAATTAAGTATCGGAAAAGACGAGAGAATTCCACCGCGCGAACGCATCCTGGCCGTGGCCGCGGACCTTTTCTACCGTCACGGGATCCGGGCTGTGGGGGTCGATGCCATCGCGGAGGCGGCCGGGACCAACAAGATGACGCTCTACCGGCACTTC
>Ga0306923_10002328_pt1 | contig 17331 bp, 27 predicted proteins | sample sta12Can44000108_FD_203841 | JGI IMG/M metagenome (GOLD analysis project Ga0306923, IMG submission 203841) | Lab enrichment of tropical soil microbial communities from Luquillo Experimental Forest, Puerto Rico - statanox.12C.anox.44.000.108 (v2)... | ecosystem: Environmental > Terrestrial >... | reverse complement strand
TTCATGCCCAGGCTCAGCCCCATCGAAGACAGGATCTCTTTGATTTCGTTCAGCGACTTGCGGCCGAAATTTTTCGTCTTGAGCATTTCGGCTTCGGTCTTCTGCACGAGTTCCCCGATGGTCTGGATATTCGCGTTCTTCAGGCAGTTGTAGCTGCGCACGCTGAGCTCGAGTTCTTCGACGGAACGGTTCAGGTTCTCGTTCTTGATCTCGGGCTTGCGGTCGTCGGCGGAAGCTGCGGTCTCGATCTCCTCTTCGAAGTTGATGAAGATGTTCATATGGTCCTTCACCAGCTTCGCGGCGAGTCCCAGCGAGTCCGCGGGAGTGATCGAGCCGTTGGTCCAGATCTCAAGCGTCAGCTTGTCATAATCGGTGATCTGTCCCAAGCGGGCAGCTTCGACGGTATAGTTGCATTTGCGAACCGGGGAGTGGACCGAGTCGATCGGGATAAAGCCGATGCCGAGATCCTCGTCGAAGTTCTTGTCGGCAGCTACGTAGCCGCGACCGCGCTTCAGACGCATCTCCATGTCAAGTTTGCCGCCTTCGCTGACGGTCGCAATGTAGACGTCTTTATCCAGAACTTCGACATCGCCGTCCGCTTCAATCATTCCTGAGGTGACCACTCCAGGAGCGTCAGCACGCAGGTAGATGGCCTTGGGCGCATCGCCGGCGAGTTTGAACGGGATCTGCTTCAGGTTGAGGATGATGTCGGTCGCGTCCTCGACCACTCCCGGGATCGACTGAAACTCGTGCAGCACACCTTCGATTTTCACGGCGGTAACGGCGGCACCTTCGATCGAGCTCAGCAGCACGCGGCGAAGCGCATTGCCGATGGTCGTTCCGAAGCCCCGCTCAAAAGGCTGCGCCCAGAACATGCCGTACTTGTCGGTAAGGGTGGCGGTGTCGGTTGCGAGTCGTTTTGGTTTTTGAAAACCCTTCCAAAGCATTTGTTTCTCCTTCGGCCATGTGGCTCAATGTCGGCTTGCTGAAGAGGCCCAGGTTCAGCTCAAGCGCCGACAAAGGCGGATCTGGCACGAAAAGGGACCAGGAAAACCAGTCGTCAGCTCCCCGTCGTCAGTGGTTAGCAAAAACCAGCCGGAGACCTAAGACCGACGACTAGATCCTTCACTTCGTTCAGGATGACGCCAGCGAGGCTCAGACGCCTCAGGAAACAGCGTCACTTACTGTACAACTCGACGATCAGCTGCTCGTTGATGGGCAGCTGGATTTCTTCGCGCTTCGGCAGAGACAGGACGCGACCTTTGTAATTGTCGCGGTCAATCTCAAGCCAAGTCGGCGCGGTCTGGTGGCTGGCGAAATCCTTCGCCTGCTCCAGGATCGGGAGCTTGCGGCTGCCCTCGCGAATCGTGATCTCCTGGCCGGCGGCCACTTCGAAGGAAGGAATGTTGACCTTCCGCCCGTTGACGGCCACGTGACCGTGGCGTACCAACTGGCGCGCCTGCCGGCGTGACATGGCGAAACCAAGGCGATAGACGACGTTATCCAGGCGCCGCTCGAGCTGCTGCAGCAGCTTCTCGCCGGTCACGCCCCTCGAGCGGGCGGCCCGCTCGAAGTAGTTTCGGAACTGCCCTTCCTGCGTGAAGTACATTCTCTTCGCTTTTTGCTTTTCCCGCAGCTGCAGACCGTAGCCGACGATTTTGGCTTTGCGGTCCTTCCCGTGTTGTCCGGGAGCGAAGTTACGCTTCTCGATGGGGCACTTGTCACTGAAGCACTTGCTGCCCTTGAGGAACAGCTTGATGCCTTCACGACGGCATAGACGGCATACTGCATCGGTGTAACGAGCCAAGTTGCTTCTCCTTAGATGACCGGTTTACAGGTTTGGCTGCACCCTTCGTCCCGGACGGTAAAACAGTCGTCGGTCGTTGGTCGTCGGTCGTTAGCCGAAAACCTCAGATCCCGACAGAAGCCTGCTGCCAGGCAGGTTCTGCTAAACCCTTCGCCGTTTCGGTGGCCGGCAGCCATTGTGCGGAATCGGCGTGAAGTCCTTGATGGAGCGGACTTCGATGCCTGCGGCGGCCAGCGCGCGGATAGCCGACTCGCGCCCCGATCCGGGGCCACTGACCCGCACATCGACCGAGCGAACCCCGTGGTCGCGCGCCATGTTGGCGGCGTTCATCGCGGCCTGCTGCGCGGCAAACGGCGTGCCTTTGCGCGATCCGCGGAAGCCGAGTGAACCCGAACTCTTCCAGGAGATCACGTTGCCGGCCATGTCGGTGATGGTCACGATCGTGTTATTGAAAGACGCCTGTACGTGCACCAGCCCGTGCGGGATGTGCTTGCGTTCTTTCTTTTTGAACGTCTTTTTCTTGCCTTTTTTCTCGGGAGCGGCTGCGCCGCCGCCCGCTGCTGCTGGCTTGGCCATATCAGTTCTCAGTTCTCCGTTCTCAGTTACATCGGCTCACGTTCCACTGAGAACGGAGAACCGAGAGCTGAGAACTTGCTTTTAAGTCTTTGCCGACGCCTTCTTCTTATTGGCGACGGTTCCCTTGCGCGGTCCTTTGCGAGTGCGCGCGTTGGTATGCGTACGCTGTCCGCGAACCGGCAGGTTCCGGCGATGACGGTATCCGCGATAGGAGCCGATCTCGATGAGCCGCTTGATGTTCATCGAGACTTCCTTGCGCAGATCGCCCTCCACCATGCCCTCGGCCTCGATGACCTGGCGGATGCGGTTGACTTCGTCTTCGCTCAGGTCCTGAACCTTCTTGTTCGGGTCCACGTTGGCCTGGGCGAGGATCCGGGCTGCGCGCGGATTGCCGATCCCGTAGATGTAAGTGAGCGCGATATTGGTATGCTTGTTGCGCGGAAGATCGACGCCTGCAATGCGTGCCATAAAAATCCCTTCTGCTAATGCATCTGGCTTCTAGCGGCTGGCTTCTGGGACAAGTTCTTGCTAGCAGCCAGCGGCCTGTAGCCAGCAGCGCCTATCCTTGCCGCTGCTTGTGTTTCGAATTCTCGCAGATCACGCGCACCACCCCGCGGCGGTGGATGATCTTGCACTTGTCACAGATTTTCTTTACCGATGCTCGTACCTTCATAAAACCAGCTTTCAGCTGTCAGCTCTCAGCCTTCAGCAAAAATTCTATTTGTAGCGATACACAATCCGCCCGCGATTCAGATCGTAAGGAGAGAGCTCGACGGCCACCTTGTCGCCGGGCAGGATGCGGATGAAGTTCTTTCGCATCTTTCCCGAGACGTGCGCCAGTACCTGGTGCTTGTTCTCCAGTTCGACTTTAAACATCGCGTTGGGCAGGGGCTCGATCACCACTGCCATGACTTCAATCGCGTCTTCTTTGCTCATTGACTCCCTTTGGCTCCTGGCTGCTGGCTGCTAGCCTCTGGCCACCGTCTGCTGGATCGCTAGAGGCCAGAAGCTAGTCGCTAGGAGCCTTACTGCGTCAAAATCACCGGCCCATCTTTGGTCACTGCCACGCAGTGCTCGAAATGGGCGCTGTAGCTGCCGTCGGCGGTCACGGCCGTCCACTTGTCGCTGAGCACGCGGGTTTCCGGCTTGCCGTAGTTCACCATGGGCTCAATCGCCAGCACCATACCTTCGCGCAAGCGGGGATTCGGTCCCCCGGAACGGTAGTTCGGGATCTGCGGCTCTTCATGCAGCCGGGTTCCGATGCCGTGTCCCACGAACTCGCGTACCACGCTGAAGCCCGCGGCTTCCACGTGCTCCTGCACGGCACCACCGATATCGCTGACCGAGTTGCCGATGCGCGCCTTCTCAATCCCTCGGTACAGCGACTCTTCCGTAACCTTGAGCAGTTTGCTCAACTCGGCAGTCACCTCATCGCCCACGGGCACCGTGACCGCGGCATCGCCGTAGTAGCCGTCAATCACAACCCCGCAGTCTACCGAGACGATGTCGCCTGCTTTCAGCATCCGCTTCTCAGAGGGGATGCCGTGCACGATCTCTTCGTTCACCGAGGTGCACAGCACGCACGGATAGTCGTAATAGCCCTTAAACGCCGGCTTAGCGCCCAAATCCTTCATCCTCTGCTCAGCGGCGCGCTCCAGATCCATGGTAGTCGCGCCCGGCACCACCAGGGTTCGAATGTGATCAAGAACCTGGCGGACGATGTGTCCGCTCTTGCGCATCTTCTCAATCTCGGCCGGTGATTTGCAGATGATCGCCATTCACTTGATTGTCGATAATGCAAAAAATCTGCGCCGTCACCTGGTCCACCGGCAGCTCGCCATTGACCGACATCAACCGGCCCCTGGCCTGGTAGTAGTCGGCGACGGGGCGAGTCTGCAATTCAAACTCCTGCAAGCGCTCGCGGATCACTTCCTCGCGATCATCCTCGCGGATGACCAGCTTGGTTCCGTCAACGTCACAAAGCTCATCGACCTTGGGAGGCTGAAGGTGAACGTTGTAGGTGCGGCCGCAGGTAGGACACGTTCGACGCCCGGTAAGCCGGCGCAAAAGTTCATTATAGTCGACATCGAGCCGCACCACAATCGGCAACCTGTTGCAGCCGTTTGACTTGTCAAAGAACTCGTTTTCCAGAAAGGCATCCAGCCAGCCTGCCTGCACCGCGGTCCGCGGAAAACCGTCAAGAATAAATCCGCGCTGGCAATCGATTTCACGCAGCCGGTCAGCCACCATGGGGTTGACCAGTTCGTCCGGAACCAGTTGCCCGCGATCCATCACTTCCCGTGCGGCCAGGCCCAGCGGGGTTCCGGCTTTTACGTTCCGCCGCAGAATGTCTCCCGTGGAGATCTGCGGGATGTTGTAGTGCTTCTCAATCCGCTTGGCCTGGGTGCCCTTGCCCGCTCCCGGAGGTCCGAGCAGCACAACAGGTCCAACCACGGTACGCGAGGCTTCATGGGCCATCGAGGTGGCCACCTCCCTCGATTTCTGTTTGCTCAGGCACATTTTCTCCCGAGCATGATTCGCGGGCGGACGAGGCCCGCAGAGCGCAGCAGTTTACCAGCGGCGGCCCTTCATGCGTCCGCTGCGCGGGGTAAAGCCGTCGTAGTGGCGCATGATCAGCTGCGCTTCAATCTGAGTTACCGTGTCCATAGCGACGCCCACCACGATCAGCAGCGACGTACCCCCGAAATAGAAGCTCACACCCAATCCATTGGTGACCCACGTAGGCAATTTCTCAAAGACCGAGCCACCCAGCCACCAGGGCAGGTGGTTGAGGTGGATACCGGTGATCATCCACTCGGGAATGAACGAGATGATGATCAGATACAGGGCGCCCACCAGGGTGATGCGCGTCAAAACTTCATTGATGTAGTCCGAGGTCCGCTTGCCGGGACGGATGCCGGGAACAAATCCTCCGTACTTCCGCATGTTATCGGCAACCTCGCTGGGGTTGAAAACAATCGAGACGTAGAAGTAGGCGAAGAAAATGATGCCGACCGCGTACAGGAACGTGTACATCGGTTCGCCCCAACCCAGGGCATGAATCATCGGGGCAAAGAACTTGTTGTCTCGCAGCCCGTAGCCTACCGTCTGCGGGAGTGTCAGGATCGACGAGGCGAAGATGACCGGCATCACGCCGCCGGCATTCACGCGGAGGGGCAGATGCGTGGATTGGCCACCCATGATTTTGCGGCCGACCACACGCTTGGCGTATTGCACTGGAATTCGCCGCTCGCTGCGTTCCACATAGACAATGAAGGCAACGATCACGATCATCACCGCCAGCAGCAGGGCGATTGCCACAGGGGTGAAGGCGCCCCAGGCGTTGGTCTTGACCTTGTCGTAGAGGTCGGCCACGCCGCGCGGGAGTCCGACGACGATGCCGGCGAAGATCAGCAACGACATGCCGTTGCCAACCCCGCGCTCGGTGATCTGTTCGCCGAGCCACATGATGAACGCGCTGCCCGTGGTGAGGGTCAGCATGGTCATCAGGATGAACCCCGGGCCGGGGTTCAGCACGAAGTCCTGGTTGCCCTTGGTCAAGCTGAAGGCAATTCCGAAGGACTGCAACGCGCTCAGGATGACGGTCAGGTAACGCGTCCACTGAGTGATCTTCTTGCGCCCGAGTTCCCCTTCCTTCTGCAGCTTGGCCAGCGGTTCATAGACCACGGTGAGCAACTGCAGAATGATGGACGCGGTGATGTAGGGCATGATGCCCAGGGCGAAAATCGTCAGCCGGCGCAACTGCCCGCCAGAAAACAGGTCTACGAAGCCCAGGAAGGTGCCGCGATTTTGCTCGAAGAACTGGGAAAGCTTGTCTGCATTGATGCCCGGGGTCGGAATGTGGCCGCCCAGGCGATACACCGCCAACATGGCGAGCGTGAAGAGAATGCGCTTGCGCAGATCCGGAATTCGGAAGATGTTGGCCAGTTTTTCCAGCATTACTGCAAGACCTCGAACTTGCCGCCAGCTTTGGTGATCTTCTCCTGCGCCGACTTGGAGAACTTGTGGGCGTGAACCGTCAGGGCAGAGTTGAGCTCCCCGTCCCCGAGGACCTTGACCGGGTGCTTGGTCTTGATGACCCCAGCCTTGCGCAGCACGTCAGGCGTGATGGTGGTTTCGCCGAGCGCAGCCAGCGACTGCAAATTCACGATGGCGTATTGCTTGCGAAAAATGTTGGTAAAACCGCGCTTAGGCATGCGGCGGTGCAGCGGCATCTGGCCGCCTTCAAAACCGCGCATCATGCGGGAGCCGCTACGGGAGCGCTGCCCCTTGTGTCCGCGGGTGGAGGTCTTGCCCATGCCGGAGCCCATGCCGCGGCCCACGCGCTTAGGGTTCGCTGACGATTTTTTGGGTGCTCGAACGTTGGAAAGATTCATTGCTTCTGCTCGCTGTGATCCGCCGGTTGCAAAGTGTCAAGGTTTCAAGGTTTTGAAAACTAAATCACGCTTTGAAACTAGCTTTCTACGATCTCTACCAAATGCGGCACCTTCTTCACCATGCCGCGAATGGCAGGCGTGTCAGGCCGCTCGATGACCTGGTTCAGCCGCGTGAATCCCAGGCCCTTCACCACCCGCTTATGTTTTACCGGGGCACAAATCGCCGAGCGCACCCACTTGATGTGGAGCTTCCCCGAACTTGATTTCGATGTTGTTTTCGCAGCCATCACAATCCTCAAAAAGCTACCAGCTCTCAGCTGTCAGCTCACAGTTTCTGCCTTCCATCCATCGGCCGAGCGCTCTCATGAAAGCTGAGAGCTGAGGGCCGATGGCTCGCTACAGCTCTTCTGCGTTCTTGCCCCGCAATGCCGCGACGGCTTCCTTGTTCTTCAGTTTCTTCAAAGCATCGAAGGTCGCCTTGATCACATTGTGCGGGTTGGTGGTGCCGATCGACTTGGTCAGCACGTTCTGGATACCGACCGAGGTCATCACCGCGCGCACGGCGCCTCCGGCAATCACGCCGGTGCCCTCGGGCGCGGGCTTCAACAGCACGTGGCCCGATCCGAAGCGGCCTAGCACCAGGTGCGGGATCGAGTTCTGCGTCAGGTTGACCTTGAGCAGGTTCTTCTTGGCCGACTCAATTCCTTTGCGAATGGCCTGCGGCACTTCCTTGGCCTTGCCCGAGCCATAGCCCACGACGGCCGCGCTGGGATCCCCCACCACCACAAGGGCTGCGAACGACAGGTTCTTGCCACCCTTCACCACTTTGGTGACGCGGTTGATGGCGACGACCTGATCCTTCAGCTGATAATTTCCTGCGTCGAGCTTCTTGGTAACAGTTGGCATTCGAACCTCAATCTCCTAGAACTGCAGTCCGCCTTCGCGTGCAGCATCGGCCAGGGCTTTGACGCGGCCGTGATAAATGTATCCGCCGCGGTCGAACACGACCTTGCTGATCCCCTTGGCCTTAGCGCGCTCCGCGATCGTCTTGCCAACCACTTTGGCCGCGGCGACGTTGCCCCCGGTCTTTTTGCCCTCGCCTTCGGCGCTACTGGCCGCGACCAGCGTTTCGCCGCTCGCATCGTCGATCACCTGCACATAAATGTGGTTCAGCGAGCGATACACGTTCAGGCGCGGACGCTCGGCCGTGCCATACAGTTTCTTCCGGATACGGTCATGCACGCGCAGCCGGGTTGCGTTCTTGCCTGGTTTGTTGAACATCGTTCTTGTCCTCGTCCCGGGTTTCTGTGCCGGGTACCAGTCGTTGGTCCTTGGTCGTTTGTCGCTCCCTAACCCAAGGCAACCGCTACTGGCAAACTGCTAAACGTTGGTATTGCGAACCGGTAGGTCGAGGGGTCTGCCAACGACCAACGACTCACGACCAACGACCGCTACTTCGCTCCCGTCTTTCCGACTTTCTTCTTCAGGCGCTCGCCTGCGTAGCGGACACCCTTGTTTTTGTACGGATCGGGCGGGCGCAGGGCGCGCATCTCGGCGGAAACCTGTCCGACTTTCTGCCGGTCAATACCGCTGACGGTAAGCCGCGTCTGCTTGGGATCGACGGCGACGTCGATTCCGGAGGGCAGCGGGTACTCGATCGGATGCGAGTAGCCCAGCGTAAATACCACGGTGCCCTTGCCCTTCATTTCGGCGCGATAGCCGATGCCGACAATTTCCAGATCCTTCGACCAGCCTTTGGTGACGCCTTCGACGGCGTTGTTCACCAGAGCGCGCGCCAGTCCGTGCAACGCCGCCTGTGAATCGTTCTCGCGCAAGGCCAGCAGTTGACCGTCCTTCTGCTCCATCTTGATACCGGCGGGCAGTGGGGTCTCCAGCTTGCCCTTCGGGCCTTGCACGCCAACCACGTTGCCTTCGAGTTTGACCGTCACACCCTTGGGGATGGCGATCGGCTTTTTTCCAATTCGTGACATAAATTCTGCTCTTGGCTTCTGGCTTGCTAGCTTCTGACTAGCGCCTTCATTCGTGCGTTCTAAGCTGCTCGCTACTAGCCAGTGGCCAGTAGCCAGCGGCGACCCTCTACCACACCTGGCAGAGCAGTTCTCCGCCCAGACCTGCTTTGCGGGCCTGACGTCCGGTCATGACGCCCTTGGGGGTGGTGAGAATGTTGATTCCCAGGCCCCCGAGCACGCGCGGAATCTCGCTGCGCCGCACATAGACGCGGCACCCAGGACGTGAAACACGTTCTACGTTCGAGATCGCGGCTTCGTTGTTGGACCCGTATTTCAGGTACACGCGGATCACCTTGTGGCCCTCTTCCTCGGTGGCCTTGTAGTTGGAGACGTAGCCTTCTTCTTTCAGAATGCGAGCAATCTCCAGCTTCAGCTTCGAGGCCGGGATATCTACCTTCTGGTGCCGCGCGTTGATCGCGTTGCGAATACGCGCCAGCATGTCTGCGACCGGATCGGTCAACCTCATCGTCTGCTTCTCCTCTGCCGCCCGTTCGCTCCGCGCCCCGCGGAGAACCTGCAGCGGCGTGCTACTGAACTCTGTCGTTGGTCGCGCGGCCGCGGTCTCAGCCGTCCCTGCTGACGACCGAAGGCTCGCGACCGACGACTTTCTCTACCAGGACGACTTCGAAACCCCGGGAATTTCTCCCTTGAGCGCGAGTCCGCGGAAACACAACCGGCAGATGCCAAACTTGCGCAAATAAGCGCGCGGGCGCCCGCAAATCTTGCAACGGTTGTGCTTGCGCGAAGAAAATTTGGGCTTCTTTGCGTCCTTGACTCGTTTTGCTGTGGTTGCCAAAAATCAGCTCCTAGCTTTTAGCTCAAATCTTTTTCGATCACCCGATGGCCAAATCACCCGATCTCTATGCCCGGAACGGCATTCCCAGATGCTTCAGCAACGACCTCGCCTGGTCGTCCGAGCCCGCGGTGGTCACAATCGTGACGTTCATGCCCTTCAGCTTGTCGACCTTGGCATAGTCGATTTCTGGGAAAATCAACTGATCATGCAGGCCGAGGGTGTAATTGCCGCGGCCGTCAAACGACTTGGTTGAGACGCCCTTGAAATCGCGCACGCGGGGCAGCACCACGCTCACCAACCGGTCCATGAACTCGTACATGCGATCGCCGCGCAGCGTAACCATCGCGCCGATTGGCATGTTTTCGCGCACCTTGAAAGCCGCAATGGACTTCTTGGCACGCGTGACAACCGGCTTCTGGCCGGTGATCTGTCCCAGTTCATTCACGGCCGGATCGAGAATCTTGGCGTTCTGCGTGGCCTCGCCCACGCCCATGTTGACGACGATCTTGTGCAGCCGAGGAACCGCCATCGAGTTCTTAAGGTCGAGTTCCTTCATCAGCGCCGGGGCAATTTCCTTCTCGAACCGCGAGCGCAGCCGCGGACGCTCCTTGGCGCTGTGCCGAGCGACTTCCGCAGTCCGTGTTTCCTGCTTCTCCGGGCCCTTCCCCTTCTTGTCTTTTTCTTTAGCCATCTCAGTTACTTTCTCTCACGGTTTCGGAAATCGCTGCCAGCTACGTGCCACTGGCTACTAACCGACTCGCCGGTTCGTGAGCCTTTGCGACGACCATCAACTACTTGTCCAGCGTCGTCCCGCACTTCCTGCAGACCCGTACTTTGCGATCTCCCTGCATTGCGTGTCCAATGCGCACCGGACCGCAGGTCGGGCAGACCAGTTGCACGTTGGAGATTGAGATCCGGCTCTCCTGCTCGGCAATGCCACCCTGGACGTTGCGCTGCGGGTTCGGTCGCACGTGCTTCTTCACCATGCTGACATGTTCCACTAACACCTTCGCGTCCGCCGGAAAAACCCGGAGCACGCGGCCCTGCTTGCCTTTGTCCCGGCCCGTGATCACCTTCACCGTGTCATTGCGCCGGATATCGACTCGTACATGCGCTGTGCTAGCTGCTTTCGCCATAGTCTCGATTCCTTAACCTCTGGGCTCCTACAGAACTTCCGGAGCCAGCGAAACAATCTTCAGAAATTTCTTCTCGCGCAACTCACGGGCGACCGGGCCAAACACGCGCGTTCCCACCGGCTCGCCGGTCTCGTTGATCAGCACCGCCGCATTCTGATCGAAGCGGATGTAGGTGCCATCGCGGCGGCGATGCTCCTTGCGGGTACGCACGATGACCGCCTTCACCACTTTGCCCTTCTGTACCTGGCCATCGGGCGCAGCCTCCTTGACGCTGGCGGTGATCACGTCGCCGAGCCCGGCCCTGAGGCCGGTAGCGCCGCCGAGCGGCAGGATCATCTGCAGCTTGCGGGCGCCGGAGTTGTCGGCCACCTCGAGCATGGTTCTCATCATCACGGCCATAGTTGGGTCTCCCTGTCTGCCCTGCCTCTACTGGGCGTCGTTGATTCCCGCGACCGGCGCCACTTCCGGAACCAGCGTGGTCTTGCGGATGATCTCTTTCAGGCGCCAACGCTTCAGCTTCGACAGCGGCCGGGTCTCTTCCAGCCGGACCACGTCGCCGACGTGGGCCTCGTTCTTTTCGTCGTGCGCGTAGAACTTCTTGTCGGTCGAGATCACGCGACCATAGAGCGGATGCGACTTTTTGCGGGTGACCGCCACCACGATGGTCTTGTTCATCTTGTTGGACACCACTTCGCCCACCAGTTCCTTGCGTCGTCCCGCTGCGTGCTGTGTAGTTTCCGCCATCACTTCTTCTCCGTTGCTGCCTGTGCGCCGCGCGCCCGCTCGCCAATGATGGTCTTCACCCGGGCGATGTCTTTCCGCAGGCCGCGAATCTTCTTCAGGCTCTCGGTCTGTCCCATGTTCATCTGGAACTTCAGCTTGAATAGCTGGTCGGCCAGTTGCCGCTCCTGATCGTGCAGTTCCGCGTCCGTCTGATTGCGAATTTTGTCTGCTTTCATCGTTGCTTCTCGTTTCTGCTGAACTCGTTTCTGGCCTTAGTGCGTGACCTCGCGCTTCACGAGCGCGGTGCGCAGCGGCAGCTTGTGCGACGCCAGACGCATGGCCTCGGCTGCGTCGGTCGCCGTGACGCCTTCCATCTCGAACAGGATCTTGCCCGGACGAACCACCGCGACCCAGTGGTCCGGCGCACCCTTGCCCTTACCCATACGGGTTTCGGCCGGCTTCTTGGTGACTGGCTTGTCGGGAAACAACCGGATCCAGATCTTGCCGCCGCGCTTGATGAAGCGGGTCATGGCCACGCGGCTTGCTTCGATCTGGCGGTCGGTGATCCAGCCCGGCTCGAGCACCTTCAATCCATAGTCTCCGAAAGCCAGCTGGCTGCCCCGCCAGGCCTTGCCGGTCATGCGGCCGCGCTGCTGCTTGCGGTACTTCACTTTCTTTGGCATCAACATAAGTAGCTCTCAGCTTTCAGCTCTTAGCTATCCGCTCGCTCGTAGCTCGCGGCTTCTAAAAAGCTCCGCTCGGGACCGCGTTCTGCGCTTCCCGCTTTTTCTGCGTGAAGATCTCGCCTTTGTAGATCCACACTTTCACGCCGATCACGCCATAGGTGGTTCGCGCTTCAGAGAAGCCGTACTCAATATCGGCACGCAGCGTGTGTAGCGGCAAGCGCCCCTGCAGGTACCACTCGGAACGCGCGATTTCGTTGCCGTTCAACCGGCCGCTCACGCGAACCTTGATTCCCTTGCAGCCGAAGCGCAGGGCCGAGTCGACTGCCTTACGCATCGCGCGGCGGAAGCCCACGCGCTTTTCGAGCTGCAACGCGATCGATTCCGACACCAGCTGCGCATCAAGCTCGGGCTTGTGCACTTCCTGGATATCGATAAACACCTCGCGAGAGGTGCGCTTCTGCAGCTCCTGCTTCAGCTTGTCGATTTCCGCGCCTTTGCGCCCGATGATGATGCCCGGCCGCGCCGTTTTGATAATGATGCGGATCTTGTTGCCCGGGCGCTCGATCTCGACCGCGCTGATGCCGGCCGACTTCAGCTTGTCCTTCAGCTCGGCCTTCAGCTTCACGTCTTCAAGCAGCAGCTTGTCGTAGTCCCGCTCGACAAACCAGCGCGACTTCCACGGCTTGGTGTAGCCGAGGCGGAATCCGTAAGGATGGACTTTTTGACCCATGGTAGCTCCTCAAAACTGACTTCCTATTTCTTCGCGACGGCCTTCTTCTTGCTCGCACCCGCCTTCTTGGCAACGGCTTTTTTCTTTGTCGCAGCCTTGGGTGCGGCGGTCTTCTCTTCTTCCTCGCCGACCACCGTGGCCAGCGCCTGACCATTCCTGTTCTTCTCCGCCAGCACGATCTCGAGATGCGCGATACGCCGTACATAGCGGTATGCGCGGCCCATCGGCGCGGGGCGGATGCGCTTCATGCGGGGGCCGTCGTTGGCGACCGCACTCTTCACGTAAAGCTGGTCGAGATCGACGTCGACGCCCTTCTCCGTGCTCAGGAAATTCGCGTTATCGATCGCGGACTGCAGCAATTTGCCCACCGTCGAAGCCACACGCTTGTTCGTGAACAAGAGCGTGTTGCGGGCGTCCTCCACGCGCTGGCCCTTGATGAGGTCCAGCACCAGGCGTGCCTTCTGCGGCGAGACGCGCATGTAACGGGCTTGAGCTCGAAATTCCATGGGTCTCCTTTACGCCTTGGGCGCCGCCGGGGCCGCCCCACCGCTGGCCGGGGCTGCGGGGGCCGGAGCTCCCGGTCCGCCCGGAATGCCCGCCGGTTTTGCCGCCGCTTCCGTCGCTGCCTTCATCGAGTGGCCTTTGAAGGTGCGCGTGAAGCTGAACTCGCCCAGCTTGTGGCCCACCATGTTCTCGGTGATGTACACCGGAATGAATTTCTTGCCGTTGTGCACCGCGATCGTGTGGCCCACCATCTCGGGGATGATGGTCGAACGCCGCGACCAGGTGCGCAGCACTTTCTTCTCGTTGCGCGAGTTCATCGCCTCCAGCTTCGATTGCAAATGGCTGTCGATGAACGGCCCTTTCTTGGTTGAACGTGCCATAAATTCAGTTCTCAGTTCTCAGTCGCCAGTTCTCCGCCGTGGCAACTGGATGAAATTGCCTATCCCTTTTTGCGCCGTCCGACGATGAATGCGTCGGTGCGCTTGTTGTTGCGCGTCTTGTAGCCGCGCGTCGGCTGGCCCCACGGCGTCACGGGGTGACGTCCACCGGAAGTCTTACCTTCACCGCCGCCATGCGGATGATCGACTGGATTCATCGAAACGCCACGGTTGTGCGGACGGCGTCCGGCCCAGCGCACGCGCCCAGCCTTGCCGATCGTGATGTTCTCGTGATCGGTATTACCCACCTGACCGATCGTGGCCATGCAATCCTGCAGCACCTTGCGGGTTTCGCCGGAAGGCAGCTTGACCAGCGCGTAGTCGCCTTCCTTGGCGACCAGTTGCGCCGAACCACCCGCCGAGCGCACCATCTGCGCGCCTTTGCCCGGCCGCAGCTCGACGTTATGCACGGTCGTGCCCGGGGGAATATTGCGCAGCGGCAAAGCGTTGCCGACCAGAATGTCAGCATCCGGGCCGCTCACGATCTTCTGCCCCATCTTCAGCCCATCGGGTTGGAGGATGTAGCGCTTTTCCCCGTCAGCATAGCTGACGAGCGCGATACGCGCGGAGCGGTTGGGATCGTACTCGATCGAGATCACCGTCGCCGGAATACCGGTCTTGTCGCGCTTGAAGTCAATGATGCGCAGCTTGCGCTTGTTACCTCCGCCACGGAAGCGGCTGGTGATATCGCCCGAATTGCGGCGCCCGCCGGTGTTCTGCTTGGGCTCGACCAGCGGCTTGAACGGCTTGTTGGTCGTCAGGTCGTCATTGACCAGCGTCGTCCGGTAGCGCAACGTCTGCGTCGTCGGTCTGTATGTCTTGATTGCCATAAAATCAGCCTTTAGCTCTTAGCCGTTAGCTCTTAGCGTTCCCATTCCGCCCTTGCTGAATGCTGAACGCAGAGCGCTGACTTACCATCGTCTCTGGGCGATTCGGCCCGTCAGGCCGCCGAATCGCACTGCCGAAGGGCCTTGCTCGAGATTGGTCGTGCACCGCCCTTCAACGGTTTTCAGAATTAAAGATTCTGCGCGTACTCCGGCATCTTCTCGCCGGCCTTCAATCGCACGTATGCTTTCTTCCAATCCGGTCGGTAGCCGGCGAAACGTCCGCGGCGCCTTTCTTTTCCGGGGTAGTTTGCCGTGCGCACGGAATCAACTTTCACCTTGAAGATCGACTGCACGGCTTCCTTAATTTCCGTTTTTGTTGCCTGCTTCGCCACCTGGAACACGAGCGTGTTCTCGTTTTCCTTGATGGTCAGGCCCTTCTCGGTGATCACCGGACGGCGAAGAATCTGGTATGCCGACTTCATTACGCCACCTCCGCCGCTTTTTCATGTCGCGTGCGCCGACGGGGCATCCGGGCGGCCTTCTTGCCGCCTTCTCCCGCCTCGGGCTTGCGCCCGCGCCGCTGCGCCGATTTGCCGAGCGAGATTTGCAGCTTCTCAATCGCCGGCTGCGAGAAGATCGCGCGGTCGTAGCGTAGCAGGTGATAGGGATGCACCTCATTGCTCGCGACGAGTTCGGTCCCGTCGATATTGCGGGAACTGAGTTCCAGGTTGCGGTTGCCGTGCCGCGGGACCTCCACCAGCAGCGCGGTCCCTTCGACGTGCAGCTTGTCGAGCGCCTCGCGGAACTGCTTGGTTTTCGGTTCCTTCACGTCAAACGCATTCACGACGGTGAGCTTGCCGTCGGCAAACTTCGCCGCCAGCGCCGAGCGCAGCGCACCCAGCAGCTTCTTCCGGGGAAAGGTGTAGTCGTAGGAGCGGGGCTGCGGCCCGTGTACCGTGCCGCCGTGACGCCACAGGGGCGAACGGATCGAGCCCACGCGAGCGCGACCGGTGCCCTTCTGCTTCCATAGTTTCTTGCCGGAGCCGGACACCAACTTCTTGTTCTTGGTGGCGTGTGTGCCCTGCCGCTGCGCGGCGCGATAGTGCTTCACCGCTTCCCACAGCAGGTCTTCGTTCACCGCCCCAAAGATCTCGTCGGCGAGATCGAGCGTGCCGACCTTGGCGCCGGCTAGGTTGTAAATATCAATCGTTGCCATCTTTGTTCTCTTTAACTGCCGCCACTGGCTACTGGCCGGTAGCTTCTAGCGATCTTTGCTGTCTAAGCCACAAGGCGTCGGCATTCTGGCGTCGCTGACGACTAGCGACTGGCGACTGCCTTAGACCTTCTTTGCTGCGCGCTTGGCCGCCTTCAACGGATCAACCGTGGCCGCGCCCGCGAATCCGCGCCGCTCTCGCGGTGGCTTCTTGGCGCGCGTGATGACTACGTATCCGCCGTTCGCGCCCGGAACGCTGCCTTCCACCACCAGCAGGTTCTCTTCTTTGTCCACACCAAGGATGCGCAGGTTGCGGACGGTCACCTTCTCGTGGCCCATGTGTCCCGACATGCGCATGCCTTTGAACACGCGCGAAGGGAACGCCGAAGAGCCGATCGAACCGGTGATCTGGAACATCGATCCATGCGACTTCGGGCCGCCACCGAAATGATGCCGCCTTACAACCCCCGCAAAACCGCGTCCCTTGCTGACACCGGCGATATCCACAAAGCGGTCGCCTTCAAAGATGTCGACCAGGATGCGCTGTCCGACTTTGAGACCGTTGCTTTCTTCGCCAGCAGCTTCTTCGATTTCGATGGGAACTTCGCGGAGGAACTTCATGGGCGGGAGATTGTTCTTGGCAAAGTGGCCTTGCATAGGCTTGGTGAGTCGCTTTTCTTTCACGAACTCGACCAGTCCGATCTGGGCCGACTCGTAGCCGTCGCGCGTCGCCGTCTTGTGCTGCGTAATCACGCACGGACCGGCCTGCAGCACGGTCGCCGGGCGAACTTCGCCCTTCGAATCGAACAGCTGCGTCATCCCGACTTTCTTTCCCAGAATTCCTGCTACCTTTGCCATTTCCTTCTCCGTTCCCAGCGTGGCCGTAGGCGATTGGCTGGTCGTAGTGCGGGCGACCCCGCCCGCAAGCCTGCCGAGCTCCGCTCCGCCCGGGCAGACCAGGGCGTCTGCCCCTGCGCGATTATTTGTGTTCCTTCCCGAATGCCTTGATCTCCACATCTACGCCTGCGGGCAGATCGAGCTTCATCAATGCATCGACCGTCTGCTGGGTGGGCTCGAGGATATCCAGCAAGCGCTTGTGCGTCCGAATCTCGAAAGCCTCGCGTGATTTCTTGTCCACGTGCGGCGAACGCAGCACACAGTACTTGTTCTTCATCGTGGGCAATGGAATCGGCCCAGCGATCTGCGCGCCCGTGCGCCGGGCGGTTTCGACGATCTCACCCGTGGACTGGTCCAGGATGCGGTAGTCATAGGCTTTGAGCCGGATGCGAATTCTCTCTTTTCCAATCACGTTTTCACTCGCTAACTCTCCCGGCCGTCTTCAGCCTGAAGTCCGGGAGGAAAGAACTGGCGGCAAGTTGCAGGCCGCTTCGTTTTGGCTTCTGGCTGCCAGCCACTGGCTCCTAGCAGCCCCTGTTCTTAATTATCATCCTGCGCGAGGCGCTCTTTCG
>Ga0306923_10002319_pt1 | contig 17364 bp, 15 predicted proteins | sample sta12Can44000108_FD_203841 | JGI IMG/M metagenome (GOLD analysis project Ga0306923, IMG submission 203841) | Lab enrichment of tropical soil microbial communities from Luquillo Experimental Forest, Puerto Rico - statanox.12C.anox.44.000.108 (v2)... | ecosystem: Environmental > Terrestrial >... | reverse complement strand
GGCCCCCGGGGCCGCCCACGACTGGCTCGGGGAATTGTCGGCGGCCCGCCGTACCATCCAGGTACGGATCGCGGGGCAGCCGATGTGGGCCGCGATCGAGGACGCGGGGAGGCTGCGGGACGCGCTCGGGGTGCCGCTGCCAGTCGGCGTGCCCGAGGCGTTCACCGAGCCGGTCGCGGACCCGCTCGGCGACCTGATGGCCAGGTACGCGCGGACCCACGGCCCGTTCACCGCCGATGCGGTGGCCGGGCGGTACGGGCTCGGCGTGGCGGTGGTGACGCTGGCGCTGCGGCGGCTGGTGGCGTCCGGCCGCGTGGTGGAGGGCGAGTTCCTGCCCGCGGGGGCGGCCGGGGAGCAGCTCACGGCGCCGAGGGGCACCGAGTGGTGCGACGCCGAGGTGCTGCGGCTGCTGCGGCGGCGGTGCCTGGCCCGGCTGCGCAAGGAGGCCGAGCCGGTGCCGCCCGAGGTGCTGGCCAGGTTCCTGCCCGCCTGGCACGGGATCGGCGGAGCCGCGGGCAGGCGACGGGCGGACGCGGGCGCGGTGCTCGAGGTGATCGAGCGGCTGGGCGGGGCGCCAGTGCCGGCCTCCGCGCTGGAGACACTGGTGCTGCCCGGGCGGGTGCCGGGCTACTCCCCCGCCCTGCTGGACGAGCTGACCTCGGCCGGCGAGATCGTCTGGGCCGGGGCGGGCGCGCTGCCCGGCGGCGACGGCTGGCTGGTGCTCGCGCCCGCCGATGGCGCCTCGCTGCTGCTGCCCGAACCGGCCGAGGTGAGCATGACCCCGCTGCATTCGGCGGTGCTCGAGGCGCTCGCCGGGGGCGGCGCGCTGTTCTTCCGCATGCTCAGCGACCGGGTTGGCGGCCTGCTTGACGGCCCGGTGCCCGCCGACGCGGAGGTCGCCGACGCGATCTGGGACCTGGTCTGGGCCGGGCTGCTCACCAACGACACGCTCGGCCCGCTCCGGGTGCTGCTCGGCGGCGGCCAGCAGCGACGCGCGGCCGCGCCCGCCCAGGCCGCGCCGCGACCGCGGCCCGGCCGGAGCGGCCGCTACGGCTTCGGCCGCCCGTCGATGCCGACGCGTACCGGGCCGCCCACGGTGAGCGGGCGGTGGTCGCTGCTGCCCGCCAGGGGTTCAACGAGTTCAAGGGACGACGCCGATCCCACCGTGCGGGCGCACGCGCTCGCACTGACCCTGCTCGAGCGGCACGGCGTGCTGACCAGGGGCGCGGTAGCCGCCGAACGGATCACGGGCGGCTTCGCCGCCGTGTACCCGGTGCTGCGGGCGATGGAGGAAGCCGGTCAGTGCCGCCGCGGCTACTTCGTCGAAGGCCTCGGCGGGGCGCAGTTCGCACTGCCCGGCGCGGTGGACCGGATGCGGGCGCTAGCGCAAGCCGGGGGGGTATGGGGGGGCGGGCAGCCCCCCCATGAGGGGGGGGATCCGGGGGGTCGTCCCCCCGGGCTAGCAACAGTGCTCGCCGCCGCGGACCCGGCTCAGCCCTACGGGGCGGCGCTGCCCTGGCCGGCGCGGCCCGGCGAGACGCCTTCCTCGCACCGGCCAGGACGCAAGGCGGGCGCGCTGACCGTGCTGGTGGACGGCGCGCTGGTGCTGTACGTCGAGCGCGGTGGCCGGACCCTGCTGTCCTGGACCGACGACCCGGAACGGCTGGCGCCCAGCGCGGTCGCGCTGGCCGCGGCCGTCCGGGACGGCGCGCTCGGACGGCTGACGGTGGAACGTGCCGACGGGGAGCGGGCCGGCGGCGACTCGCCGCTGACGCAGGCCCTGGAGGCAGCCGGGTTCCGGCCCACCCCGCGCGGGCTCCGGATCAGGGCCGGGCAGGCTTCATACGGCCGGTGATGCCGAGCGCCGCACGCCGGCGGTACCGGCCCGGTAGGGTGGCCCAGGTACGACGGAGTTCCCTATGGGGGATGTGATGACTGAGCATTCATCAGGCCAGGGCCGGGACAGCGACTGGAGCCGCCGCGGTTACCCGTCGGGCGAGCAGTTCCCGGGCGAGCAGTTTCCCGGTGAGCAGTACTACGGCGCGGGCTCGTCCGGATCGTCCCGGCCTGGTTCGGGTGACTTGGGCTTCGGGAGCTCGGGTCAGGGCGGTTCCGGCTACGGCAGCTCCGGTCAGGGCGGCTCGGGTTACGGGAGCTCGGGGCAAGGCGGATCCGGCTACGGCAGCTCCGGTCAGGGCGGATCCGGCTACGGGAGCTCGGGGCAGGGCGGCGGAGCAGGCGCCGCGCGGCCCGCACCGGGGACGCCCAGTCAGGCGGGAGCGACCGCTCCGATCTGGCAGGCCACGCCGGGCCAGGGCGCCCAGGGACAGAGCTCCCAGGGCCAGAGCCCACTAGGATCGGGCGCGGTGGGATCGGGCGCCGTGGGGCAAGCCGGGTTCGGGGCGGGCGGGACGCCGCCGGGCGGGGTGCAGGCGATGGGCCCGCCGGCCGGGGCGTCGCGGGTCGCGGACAGCCGTGGCTTCCTGAGCGCGCTGTTCGACTTCAGCTTCACCTCGTTCGTGACCACCCGGATCATCAAGGTCCTCTACGTCCTGATCATGATCATGGTCTCGCTGGTGGCGCTGTTCTACACGATCATCGCGTTCCGGCTGAGCCCGGGGTTGGGCCTTCTGGTGCTGATCATCGGCGATCCGCTGTACATCATCATCGTGATGGCGTTCTGGCGGCTGGTCCTGGAGGCGTTCGTGGTGGTGTTCCGGATCGCCGAGGACGTTCACGCGATGCGCGAGCGCGGCAGCCGCTGAGGCGCAATCCGCGAGACGGCGTGAGGGTGAGCCTTCGGCCGGGTGTCGCGGCGAGGCGTTGTTGTGACGGCACGAGAGCGGGCTCCCGTCACTCCGGCACCGCCCGTACCAGGCCCGCCCAGGTCCTAACGGCGTGGATGCCACATCCACGTCGTATGAACAACCTGGCTGGGACATCCACGCCTTATAAACGTGGTCCTCATGGGCCTGGGCACGGCCGTGCGAGGCCACAGGTCCGCGGAAATCCCTGGGATTGAGGGCTTGCTACCGCTAACTCAACGATATATGTTGCTCTTATGAGTACGCGGGCGATGCAGGAAGCGACGTTCCTGATCCTGACCGCGCTGGCGGCGGGAACCCAGCACGGGTACGGGATAATCTCCGACGTCGCGGATATCTCCGGCGGCCGGGTCAAGCTGCTGGCAGGCACGCTGTACACGGCCCTCGAGCGGCTGCGCACGGACGGGCTGATCGGGGTGGACCGGGAAGAGATCGTGGACAACCGGCTGCGCCGCTACTACCGGCTCACGCCGGCCGGCGAGGAGCGGCTGGCCGCCGAGGCGGCCCGGCTGCACTCGCACGCCACCGCGGCGCTGCGGCGGCTGAACCTGAACCTGGCCGGAGGTGTGGCGTGAGCGATCGGGACGAGCCCGCACTGAGCATGAGCGAGTCGGCAAGCCTGGAACGCGGGTACCGACGGCTGCTGGCGTGCTACCCCAGGTGGTTCCGGCAGGAGAACGAGGAAGAGGTCCTCGCGGTGCTGATGACCTGCGCGCAGGAGGACCAGGCGCGGCCCAGTTTCGAGGCCGCGGCCGACCTGCTCAAGGGCGCGGCGCGGATGCGGCTGCGTCCCCGCCCTGGGCAGCCACGCACGGTGTCCGCGGCGGTCCGGCTGCTGTACCTGGGCGCGCTCGCGGAGTTGGGCGCGCTGCTCACGATCATCGCGTCGGCCGGGACGGTCAAGGCGGCCGTGGCCCATGGCGACCCGGCCGGGGTGCCGGGCGCGTCCGGTCGCATCCTCGTGGACGAGATCCTGGCGCCGGTCGTCATCGTCGTGTGGCTGTGCCTGGGCTGGGCGATCGGCCGGCGTCGTGACGCGGCCAGGATCGGGGTGACGGCGTTCTTCGGCCTGATCACCATGACCATGCTCGCAGCGCTGTCCGCCGACAGCCCGGTGTACGCCACGGCCGACTTCGCCGCTGGCATGGTGCTCTGGCTGATCTCACTCGCGTCGATGGTGCTGGTCTTCACCCCGGCGTCCAACCGGTACTTCCGCCCCGAGTCCGCGCCGATGGTCAGCCCGGCCGGCTGAGCACGCCCGTTTCTCCATGCGGAACACGTCCTCGATGGCCTGGGCGGTGACCGCCTAGGCTCGGGGCTGTGACAGCTGAGCAGGACCGGGCGGCCAAGGCCCGGCGGATGGAAGACGTCATCCGTGGCTACTTCGACGCCTGCAACACGGGCGAGGCGGACGCGGTAGCCAAGTTCTTCGCGCCGGGCGCGGTGCACTACTTCCCGCCGGACATGTACGACGGGCCGTTCCGCGGCGGCGAGACCATCGGAGCGAAATGGTCCTGGGCGGTGCGGACGCTGGGCTCACGCTGGACCGTCGACGAGATCATCTGCGACCCGGATACCAACCGGGCGGTGATCGAGTGGACGCACGAGAAGACCAAGGCCGGCGTGGTGCTGCGCGGCGACGAGTGGTACCACTTCGACCCGGGCACCGGGCTCATCGCGGAGATCCGCGCCTACTACGCCTCGCCGCAGGCGGCGGGCCTGGACCGGCTGGAACTGGCCGGGTACCCCTACGCCGAGCGCGGTTATGCCGCCAGCAGGTGAGACCCAGGCGCGCGAGCTCAGCGGCCCGGCGGCCGGCCGCCTGGCGGGACTGTTGCTCGACATCGGCGGCGTGGTGCACAGCACCGCGATGCACCTGGTCGGGCGGCTCGCCGAGACCGAACCCGCGATGAAACCGGTGCTGGAGCGGATCGGCGGCATCGCCGGGGACCGGGACGAGCTGTGGCAGCAGATGCTGCGCCGCCAGGTGACCGAACGCGAGTACTGGGCGCAGCGTGCCGCGGAGTTCGGCGCCGCGGTGGGCCAGCCCTGGGACACCAGGGCCATGATGCACCGGCTGTACGAGCTGCCCCGGCAGGACTGGCTGCGCGCCGAGATGGTGGACCTGATGGCCGCGGCCAAGGCGGCCGGGCTGCGGCTCGGCGCGCTGACCAACGACATGACCGCGTTCCACGGCCCGGGCTGGGTGGAGCAGCAGGAGCACCTGAAGCTGTTCGACGTCATCGTCGACGCCAGCCTCACCGGGGTGATGAAGCCCGATCCGCGCGCGTTCCGCCAGGGCGCCGAGGCGCTCGGCCTGCCCGCTGAGCAGATCGTGTTCCTCGACGACATGCCGTGGAACGTCGAGGCCGGCCGCCGGGCGGGCCTGGCGGCCGTCCTGGTGCCGTGGGACGACCCCGGCCCGGCCATCGACACCGCCAGGAACCTGCTGGGCCTGCCGCCACGCAGGTAAACGACCAAGGGAGGCAGCATGCCGCTGGTCCGCATCGACATCATGGAGGGCCGCCCGCCGGAGAAGATCCGCGAGCTGCACGGCCGGGTCGCCGCGCTGGTCGCGGAGATCCTGGACACGCCGATCGAGCGGGTCCGTACCTACATCACCCAGTTCCCGCCGGAGGGCTGGGGCATCGGCGGGGTCCCGGCCGACGTCGCCCGCGCCGACGAGGTAGCCGCCCGCCGCGCCGCCGCCGAACGGGCCACTGGCTCGTGACCGCTGGCGGCCAGGCCGTCGTCGTCGGGGCGACCGGGACGATCGGCCGGGCGGTGCTCCGGCGGCTGACCCGGCGCGGGATGCCGGTGCTCGCGGTGGCGCGAGGCCAGGACGACCTGGACGAGCTCGCGTCGGACTGCGACCTGGTGACGCCCTGCCCGGCCGACATCGGGAGCAACGACGCGATCCAGGCCATCGGCTCGGCGCTGACCGGACCCGACGTGCCGGTGCGGATCGCGGTCTTCGCCGCCGGGTTGCCGGTCCGCGGCTCGGCGGACAGCATCGACCCGGACGCGCTCGCCGTCGGCAGCAACATCAAGGTCGGCGGGCTGCTGCGGCTGCTGCACGCGGTCCGCGACCGGCTGGTTCCCGGCTCGCGGTTCGTGACGTTCGCCGGCTCGCTCGGGCTGGAGCCGCGCGCGCACGAGGCGGGTCCCGGCGCGGTCAACGCCGCCGTGTTCAACCTGATGCGTCAGATCAGCCTGCTCTACGGGCCCCGCGGGGTGACCACGCACACGCTCAGCCCGGGCCCCGCCGACACGCCCAGGCTGCGCCGCATCGCGGCGGCGGTCGCCGCCGAGCGGGGCGCCGCCGAGGAGGACGTCTGGCGGGAGTACGTGGCGCAGAACTCGCTGGGCCGGCTGCCGACCGCCGACGAGCTGGCCTGGGCGGTGGAGATGCTGCTCGACCCGGAGGCCGACATCCTGCACGGCAGCGTGCTCTACCTGGACGCGGGCGGCCACCGCGGGATTCACTGAGCCGCTAGCCGGCCGCCGCGTGGTAACCCAGCCGGCGGGAGATGACGCGGGCCGACTCGACCACCAGCGCGGTGGCCCGGCGCATCATCGCGCGCATCCGGGCGCTGTCGCCGACGACGCTGACCGCGGCCATGACCGTGCCGTCCCGGCCGCGGATCGGCGCGCCCACCGAGACGATGCCGCGGTGCCCTTCCTCCTGGTTCTGCGCCCAGCCGCGCTCGGCCACCGCGGCCAGCTCGGCCAGCAGCCGGCTCTTGTCGGTGATGGTCCAGGGCGTCTGGGCCACCGGCCGCCAGTCGGCCAGTCGCCGGCTCAGCTCGTCCGGCGGCAGCGCGGCCAGCAGGATCTTGCCCGAACTCGTCCAGTGGGCGGGCAGCCGGTGCCCGACCTGGCGGAAGACCGGCAGCAGGTTGTGGCTCTCCAGCCGTTCGACGTACACCACCTCGAGGCCGTCGAGCACGGCCACGTGCACCATCTCGCCGGTCTCGTGCCGCAGCGTGGCGATCACCGGCAGGGCGGCCTGGTGCAGGTCCACGTGCTCGGTCACGTTGCTGCCCAGCTCGTACAGGACCAGGCCGAGGCGGTACCGGCCCGGGGTGCTGCCCCGTTCGAGCAGCCGTTCGGCCGTCAGCGTGGTCACCAGCCGGTGCACGGTGCTCTTGCTGAGGCCGAGCTGGCGGGCGAGCTCGGTGATGCCGAGCTCCTGGCCGGCCCGGGAGAACGCGCGCAGCACCCGGGCCGCGTTGCGCACCGACGCCAGCGTGGCCCGGCCGGGTTGGCCAGCCGCCGTGGCCGGCTCGGTGAGGGTCATGGGCCTCACCGTAACTCTGTTCCGCTCCGCGGGACAATATCATTGGATTGGCAGGCAGCCGCGTCGTACGGTCTGGGCAGATCCCACGCCTGGGGGTTATGTGGCACAGATCCTGTGGTTCGAGAACTACCAGCCCGCGGACGCCGCGGTGCTCGGCGGCAAGAACACCTCCCTCGGCGCCCTGCTCGGCGCCGGGCTGCCGGTACCGCCGGGCTTCGCGGTCTCGGCCGACTGCTACCGCAAGGCGCTGGCCGACGGCGGGCTCACCGGGCAACTCGACGCCCTGGTCGCCGCGGTCGACCCGCGCGATCCCGCCTGCGTGACGGCCGCCGGTGAGCGGGCCCGGGCGCTGATCGGCGCGCTGAAGATGTCCGCGGACCTGGCCGGCGCGATCAGGGGCGCGTACGCGCGGCTGTGCGAGCACAGCGGGGACGCCGACCTGCCCGTCGCGGTGCGCTCCTCGGCGACCTGCGAGGACCAGCCGGACGCGAGCTTCGCCGGCGAGCACGACACCTATCTGTGGGTGCGCGGCGGCGATGCGGTCGTGGCGCACGTCCTGCGCTGCTGGGCGAGCCTGTTCACCGACCGCGGCATCGCCTACCGGCTGGAGCGCGGCTACGCCCGGACCAGCGTGGCGATGAGCGTCGGCGTGCAGCAGATGGTGCGGCCGCGGGCGGCCGGGGTGGCGTTCACCCTCAACCCGTTGAACGGCGATCGGTCGCAGATCGCCATCGACGCGTCCTGGGGCTTCGGCGAGGCTGTGGTCAGCGGCGAGGTCACCCCGGATAACTTCCTGGTCGACAAGGTCATGGGCGCGATCACCAAGCGCACGATCTCGGCCAAGACGCTGGAGTACCGGCTGACCGCCGGGGACACGGTGAGCGCCGTACCGGTCGAAGCGGAACGGCAGTCCGTCCCGAGCCTGTCGGACGACGAGATCCAGGCCGTGGCCAGGCTGGCCCGGCGCGCGGAGAAACACTACAAGTGCCCGCAGGACGTGGAGTGGGCGATCGACGGGGCCCGGGGTGACGTGCTGCTGCTGCAGAGCCGCCCCGAGACGGTGTGGAGCCGCCGGCCCCGGCAGGCCGCGACCTGCAATGCGGACCCGATTACCAGCATGGTGCAGACCCTGCTGCACCCTTCGCACGGCACGCCCGAGGGCGGCTGCTAACTTCCCCGGTTAACAACTATCCGACGGCCGCGGTGGCCGGCGGCAGCGCGTTCAAGGAGGAACATCATGGCCGACCGGTTCCCCAGCCCGTTCGAGATGCCGACGCCGCCCGGGGCGGAGGGATGGCAGGACCTGTACGCGTACTCGTCGGTGTTCAGCGAGGACCGGCGGGAGTACGAGGAGTCGGGGTTCTGGTTCATGGACGGCGTGCACTCCCCCGAGGCGATCCCGCCCTGGGACGCCACCATCGTGGAGTACGCGCTGATCGCGCTGTCGCAGTACAACACCAGGCACTACGTGATCCCGCCCGCCCGCGGCGTGGACATGCGCATCCTGAACGGCTACATGTACCTCTCCCCCGTCGGCGTGACCGACCCGAAGGAGATCGAGGCCAGGATCCCCGAGTTCGCCGAACGGGCCGGGTACTACTTCGCCAACTGGGACCGGCTGTACGCGGCGTGGATACCCAAGGTGCGCGCACTCATCGACGAGCTCGAATCCATCTCGTTCGCGCCGCTCCCTGAACGCGAGGACATGGCGGTCATCACCGAGGGCCGCGGCACCGGTAGCGCGCTCGACCTGCTGACCACCTACCACCGGCTGGTCGACCTGACTCTGAAGCTGTGGCAGCACCACTTCGAGTTCCTCAACCTCGGCTACGCCGCGTACCTGGACTTCTTCGGCTGCTGCAAGCAGCTGTTCCCATCCATCCCCGATCAGGCCATCGCCAAGATGGTGGCCGGGATCCAGGTCGACCTGTTCCAGCCGGACGACGAGGTCAAGAAGCTGGCCCAGCTCGCGGTCGAGCTCGGCCTGGCCGACCGGTTCGCAGGCTCCGCGCCGGCCGAGGAGGTGCTGGCCGGGCTGCGCGGCGACCCGCAGGGCGACAAGTGGCTGGCCGCCTGGGAGGAGGCCAAGCAGCCCTGGTTCAACTTCTCGGCCGGCACCACCTTCTACCACACCGACAAGGTATGGCTGGAGTACCCGGACATCCCGTTCGGCTTCTTGCGCGCCTACATCGCCAAGGTGCAGCGGGGCGAGACGCTGGAGCGGCCGATGGAGGCCGTCATCGCCGAGCGCGACCGGATCGTGGACGAGTACACCGAGCTGATCGACGGCGACGAGGACCGGGCCACCTTCCAGGCCAAGCTGGGGCTGGCCCGCACGGTGTTCCCGTACGTGGAGAACCACAACTTCTACGTCGAGCACTGGGCCCACTCGGTGATCTGGCGGAAGATGCGCGACCTCGGGCGGGTGCTGGTCGCCGCGGATTTCTTCGCTGACGTGGATGACGTGTTCCTGCTGTCCCGGCACGAGGTGTCCGAGGTGCTGTTCGACCTCTACCACGGCTGGGCGGTCGGCGCGCCGTCGCGCGGGCCGAAGTACTGGCCGCGCGAGATGGCCCGCCGCAACGGCATCATGAACGCGCTGCGCCAGTGGTCGCCGCCGCCGGCCCTGGGCGTGCCGCCCGAGGTCATCACCGAGCCGTTCACCGTCATGCTCTGGGGCATCACCTCGGACAGCGTCCGGCAGTGGCTGGGCGGGTCCGATGGCGAGGGCGGGCTGTCCGGCTTCGCCGCCTCGCCGGGCGTGGTCGAGGGACCGGCCCGCGTCATCCTGTCCGCGGACGGGATCGGCGAGCTGCGCGAGGGTGAGGTGCTGGTCGCGCCGCTGACCGCGCCGAGCTGGGCGCCGGTGTTCGGCAAGATCGCCGCGACCGTGACCGACGTGGGCGGGATCATGAGCCACGCCGCGATCGTGTGCCGCGAGTACGGGCTGCCCGCCGTCACCGGGACCGCGTTCGGCACCAAGACCATCAAGACCGGCCAGCGCGTCCGGGTCGACGGCAACGCGGGCACGGTGACCATCATCGACTGAGGCCCGTCTGCCGGGACACGGCGACCCGGGTCATCACCGGCTGATTCGACGACAGGAGTTAGGACCAATGCTGACGGCCGAACAGAACGAGGAGCTGACCCAGGTCGCCCCGGGTACCCCCATGGGCGAGTTGCTGCGGCGCTACTGGTACCCGGTCGCGTTCACCCGCGAGCTCGAGGAGTTCCCGATTCGGCCCGCGCGGCTGCTCGGCGAGGACTTCGCCGTGTTCAAGACGCCGCGCGGCCGGTACGGGATCCTGCCGGAGGCCTGCCCGCACCGGCGGGCCTCGCTGACCTACGGCGTGGTGGAGGCCGACGGGCTGCGCTGCCCGTACCATGGCTGGCTGTTCGGGACCGACGGCACCTGCCTGGACCAGCCCGCGGAGCGGGAGGAGACGAACTTCCGCGAGCGGGTCCGGGCGGTCGCCGGGCAGGTGCGGGAGCTCGGCGGCCTGATCTGGGCCTACATCGGGCCCGCGCCCGCGCCGGAGCTGCCGCGGTTCGACGTATTCGTGATGGACGGGGTGCGGGACATCGGCTGGACCGACCTGCCCTGCAACTTCGTGCAGATCATGGAAAACGCCGTCGACCCGCACCACACCGAGTGGCTGCACGGCCGGTTCTTCGAGTTCATGGCGCGCCACCAGGGCTTCGACGCGCCGCCCTCGTTCGGCAAGAAGCACGTCAAGGTGGGCTTCGACGCGTTCGAGTGGGGCATCATCAAGCGCCGGGTGGTCGAGGGCGCGTCCGAGGAGGACGACGACTGGAAGATCGGCCACCCGCTGGTGTTCCCCTACAACATGCGGGTCGGCGGGGCGAACATCGAGCAGATGCAGATCCGGGTGCCGGTTGACCGGACCACCACCCGCTTCATGCTCTACACCGTGCACGCGCCGGCCGGCGTGGAGTACCCCGATCAGCCGCAGGTGCCCGACTACCAGATCCCGGTCTACGACGACCGGGGCCGGCACCGGGTGGACTACGTCGAGGGCCAGGACATGATGGCCTGGGTCACCCAGGGCCCGATCACCGACCGGACCGTGGAGCACCTGGGGCGTTCGGATATCGGCGTGACGATGCTGCGGCGGATGTTCAAGGAGAACATGGCGCGCGTTGCCCGCGGCGAGGACCCGCTGGGGGTTTATCGCGATTATCGCGAGCGGGTCGACCTGCCGTGCGAGAAGAACAAGTTCGACGCGGGCGGGTCCTTCGCCATCCAATTCATCGAGCGCGCTTCGTCCCGGTTCAGCCCGCAGGCCGACGCGCTGAAGAAGCTGCACATCAAGGCGCACGAGAACCAGAAGGCCGCGGCGGGGTGACGGCGGTAGCGGCCGCCGGCGCCGCCCCGGCCGGCGTCGCCCCGGCCGGCGCCGGCGCGTCGGCGGGCCGTGTCCCGGCGGGCGGGGACGTTCACCGGGGGTGGTTCCCCGTGGACGCGGAGCGGCACCGCCGGGACGCGCCGCGGTACTGCCCGGCATGCGCGGCGGCGCTGTCGCTGGCCGATGGCGGGCAGGGGCTGACCACCGAATACTGGACCGGCAACGACCGGGTCTTCGCATGCTTCTGCGGCGCCTGCGGCTGGTCGGGCGACATCGTGCTGGCCGCCCGCGTCGTCGGCCACGAAGCCGCCCAATGAAGTCATGAGCGGCACGGGAACGAAAGCGGACATCAGTCACTCCGGCACCGCCCGCACCAGGGCCTTACGACGTGAATGTGGCATCCACGTCGTTGTAACGACATGGCTGGGACATCCACGCCCTATGAAGCGGCGGACCAGAGCGGCGGGCGCGGTATCACGAGTCGCGCGCGGGAGCGGAGGGCGGGTCAGTCGTGGGCGACGAATATGGTGACGCCGCCGGTGGCGAAGTTCGGCACGTCGGCGGTCGCCGCCTGGGCTTCGGGCGAGGCCAGGCTGGCACCCATGGCTTCCTGCGAGGGGAAGCTGAGCTCGGCGAGCAGGTAGTAGGGCGGCTGCGAGCCGTCGAGCGATGCGCAGTGGCGGTGGGTGAAGCTGGCCAGGCCCGGGATCTTCTCCACCAGCGGCGCGTGGGTGGACGTGTAGTACGCGTCGAACGCGGCCGGGTCGGCCGGATGTCCGTAACAGACGGTCAGAACATGCATACTGCATTCCTTTCCGAGTGGTCAGCCGCCTCAAGAGTAACCAGGTCACCTCCAGGGATTCCAGCCCGCGGAAGAAGTAGCTGGCGATGTAGACGGGCCGGTAGCCGTCCGCCAGGCGCAGCCCGGGCAGCCGCCTGATCAGGGTCTCCAGCGCCACCCTGATCTCGGCCCGCGCCATCGGCGCGCCCGGGCAGGAGTGCAGCCCGCGTCCGAAGGCCAGGTGGTCGCGCACGTTGGGGCGGTCCAGGTCGACCACGTCCGGGCGGGCGAAGGTGGTCTCGTCCCGGTTGCCCGACCCGAACAGCAGCAGCAGCGGAGCGCCGGCCGGCAGGGCCGTGCCGCCCAGCTCGACCTCGCGCGTGGTGATCCGGAACAGGCCCCGGTGCGGCGCGTCCCGGCGCAGCGCCTCCTCGGTGAGCTTCGGGATCGCCCGGGCCGGGTCGGCCAGGATCCGCTCGCGGACACCGGGGTTCTCCAGCATGATCAGCACGGTGGCGGTGATCGCGTCGCGGGTGGTGTCGAAGCCGGCCACCCGGGCCGCGCCGCGGATCATGTTGTGCACGTAGGCGTCCGGGACTCCGGGATAGCCGTTCGCCCCGTGGACCAGGTCCGAGATGAGGTCCTCGCGCGGGCGGGCGCGCCGGTCGTCGATCAGCGCCTGCAGGTAGCGGGTGTAATCGGCCAGCCGGCGCGCCGACTCCAGCCGCGCCTCGACCGGCGCGAGCATGTTCCACAGCATGTTGACGTCGTCCGTCCACGCCTGGATGCGCGCGGTGTCCTCGGCCGGGAACCCGATGACCGCGCTGATCACGGCCTGCACGAACGGGACGGCGTAGCCGGCCACCAGGTCGGCCCGGTCCCTTGAACGGTCGCCGGCGAACGCGTCGATCAGCGCGGCGGCGCGCTCCCGCATGAGCGGGACCATGGCCCGCACCCGCGCGCCGGTGAACCCGGCGTCGAACACGCGGCGGAACCTGATGTGCCCGGGCTCGTCCTCGTTCACCACCATGGTGGTCTCGGGTACGCCGCCGGCTTTCAGCACGGCGACGACCTCGGGCGGGTTGTCGTAGATCATCGGCAGGGCGGCCCTGGAGGAGAACGTCCGCGGGTCGTCCAGCACGGTGACCAGGTCCGCGTAGCGGGTCACCATGTACGCGCCGATCGACGGGCTGAACTCCACCGGGCGCGAGCGCGCCTCGCGGTAGAAGACGTGCGGGTCCTCACGGTGCGGGCTGGTCATCGGGTTGAAGTCGAGCTGGGCGGTCACCACGGCGCCTCCTCGTGCGGCTCGGATACGCCCGACGCTAGGCCCGGGTGAGATCACGGTCGATCCGCGATGCGAACCGGCGCTGGACACTTCGCGCAGGCTTCAGCGCGCCTCACGCAGGGTCTCGGACGGCGTGCGCCCGTAGCGCGCCCGGTAGGCGGCGGCGAACCGGCCGAAGTTGGTGAACCCCCACCGGCTGGCGATGCTGGCCACGCTCCGGCCGGCCCCAACCCCGGCGCCGGCCGCGGCGCGCAGGTCGGCGTCGGCCCGCCGCAGCCGGACCTGGCGCAGGTAGGCCATCGGGGACCGGCCGGTCTGCGCGGCGAAGCCATACTGCAGGGCCCGGGTGCTCAGGCCGACGCGGCGGGCCAGGTCGACCACCGTCCAGGGCAGGTCGGGCTCGGCCTCGAGCAGGTCCACGGCTCGGCTGACAGCGGGCGTCCCGGCGCGCGGGCACGGGGCGGTCAGTGCGGCGCGGTACGGGTGGTCGGCGGCGTACAGCAGCGCCACGAGCACGCTGTCGACGAGCGGGCGCACCACCATCGGCTGGGTCAGCGGGCCGTCCGGGTCGGCGGTGAGCGCGGACAGCGCCCGGGCCAGAGCCCACCACCGCCGGCCGGGGCCCGACCGCAGGTCCAGGCTGGGGCCGAGCTGGACCACTCCCCGGACCGGGCGGCCGGCCAGTTCGGCCAGGCGCGCTTCCAGCGCCGGGCGGGCGATCTTCAGGCCGAACAGCTCACCGCCGTCAGCCCAGCCCTGCAGCCGGGTCCGGCCGTCCGGCCGGTAGAGGGCGGCGGTGCCCGGGGTGGCGTAGACCTCAGCGGGTCCGCTGCGGGTCAGCAGCCGGCCGCTGAGCGGCACGTTGACCTCGTAGCCGGTTTCCAGCTCCTCGGTTTCCAGCCGCACCTCACCGGCGTAGCCGAGCAGCCCGACCGCGACCGGTCCCAGGTTCAGCGCGGACAGCGACATCGCGAACCGGGACGGCTCGTGCAGCACGGTGAGCCGGTGCGGGTAGTAGACCCGCCCGCAGATCTCCCGGGCCTCGTCAGGCTCAGTCACGTGAAGGGAGATCGTATGCACCGAGCTAGGTCTTGAACACGTACCTGGCCGCCATCGCGGCCGGGTTCCAGTCGGTGGGGGCGGCGGCCTGGGCGGCGGTGACGGTGACCGGGCGGGCCTGGACGACGCAGACCGGCTCGCCCTCGCGGCGGTGCCGGTCGAGCACCCACTCCACGTCGACGGGATAGCCGTAGTGGCGCTCCACCGCGAGCACCGCGTCGGTGATCGCCACGATCTGCTCCTCGTCGAGGACCCGGCGGCTGACCAGCCGGGCCAGCATCTCCGTCTCGACCACGCGGCCGCCGGCGTAGTCGAACGCGGACACCACGGTCTTGTCTGCCACCTGGTACTTCAGCACGCGGCCGTCGGCCTTGCCGACCTCGATGTGGTCCGGCGTGACCAGGCCCTGCACCACCGCCTCGCCCCAGCCCCAGTTGGTCTCGATGACGATGCGGTCGGTCTTCCCGGTGACCGGGTGGGCGGAGAACGCCACCCCGGAGGCCCGGGCGTGGATCAGCTCGATGACGCCGACAGCCATCGGCATGTCGCGGTGGTGCATGCCCCCCTTGAGCCGGTAGGCCACCGCGCGCGTGTTGAACAGGCTGACCCAGCAGCGGCGGACCGCGTCGAGCACCCGGTCGGGGCCGGACACCCCGAGGTAGGTGTCGAAGATCCCGGCGAAGCTGGCCGTGCCGGAGTCCTCGCCAATGGCCGAGCTGCGCACCGCGGTCGGGACGTTGATCTCGAAGCAGCGCGAGCTGAGCTCCTCGTAGGCGTCGGCGATCAGCGCGGCCAGGCCCGCGCCGAGGTCCCGGCCGGCCAGCTCGGCCCGGACCGCGGACGCGGCGGCTTCTATCTTGGCGGGCTCGATCTCGGCGGCCCCGGCCTCGGCATCGGTGACGAGCCCGCCCAGCGCGGCGTCGGCCACCTCGTCCAGGCCCGCCTGCTCCCAGTGCCGCCGGAACGCCTCGACCGTGACGGTGAACCCCTGGGGCAGGCTCACGCCCGCCCCGAGCAGTTCGGCGAGGCGGCCCATCTTGGCGCCGCAGATACCGACGGCCTCATCGGGGGCGACCTCGTCGACCCAGGCGATGACGCCCGGCACGGGCAATCAGCCCCGCCCGTTCGGTGCCTGCTTGAGCACCGTGACCCGTCCGGTGGTGCCGTCCACCTCGACCTCGTCGCCGTCGGCGATGACCATCGTGGCCAGGCCGACCGCGGTCACCGTGGGCACGCCGTACTCGCGCCCGACGATGGCCGCGTGCGACAGCGTGCCGCCGCCGTCGCACACGCAGGCGGCGATCTTGGCGAACGCCGGGGTCCAGTTCGGCGAGGTGGACTCGCAGACCAGCACCTCGCCCGGGCCGAGCCGGTGCAGCTCGTCGGCGTTGTGCAGGACGCGGGCGAGGCCGCGGCCGGTGCCCTTGGAGGCGGGTACGCCGGTCAGCGTCTTGACCTGCCCGCCGGAGCTGACCGCCTCCACCGCGCGCAGGAAGTGGCTGTTCAGCCCGAAGATCTCGATCAGGATGGGATCGTTGACCGACTCCGGGATGGTGCCGACCATCTTGGGCAGGGACGGCCGGCGCTGCAGCCAGTAGTCGAAGTACTGCTTGCGCTGCTCGATCAGGCTGCGCAGCCCGGCGTCGTACGGCCTGCGTCCGGCCGACACGTCCATGATCTCCGGCCAGAACAGGTAGAGCGTGTCGTCCTGGTGGTCGGCCCCGATCCGGTCCGCGATGGCCTGGCAGGCCCACCGCATGGGCAGCGAGATGCGCAGGTCGATGTAGTAGTTGTGGTCGTCCTGCCACCACGGGAAGTTGGCCGCCCGGCAGGAGGCCAGGCCGCCGTCGAAGAGCTTCTGCTCCTCCAGGGTGAGGGTGGACCTGGCCGCGTCCACGGCCGCCTCGCGCTCCTCCACGGCCGCGTTCCTGGCCGCCTCGAAGTCGTGATCGGTGTCCTTCAGCAGGAACGTCTTGATCGTGCCGAGGGCCGGGGTGGGGTCCTCGATCCAGCTCGGCAGCGCGACGTCGCAGGAGCCCTCGGTGCGCCAGCCGTAGACCTGGAGGAAGTCGTCGAACTGGGTCAGCCAGGGGCCGGCCGTGCCGCCGTGCGCGGCCAGCGCGGCGCGGATCCCGTCGGGCTCGTGGGCGGCGAACACCTGCTCCAGGCCCGCGCGGCGGGCCGCGCTGGTCAGCTTCCACAGCTCCCGGTCGGTCTCCATGATCTTGGTGTCGTAGCCCTGCAGGAACTTGCCGATCTGGCCCGGGTCCAGGCCGAGTTCGGTGCACATGCTGTAGAAGCCGACGTAGTTGGCCAGCAGCGGGTACATGACCTCGAAGTGGATCTCGAAGGCGCGCTTGTGGTACTGGCGGGCCTGGATGAGGTTCTCCCGCAGGTCCGCCAGGGACAGCGCGGACAGGTCCACGCCGCTGAAGTAGTCCCAGCTCTCGTTGACCTCCTCCCGCATGTGGCCCCAGATCTCGTCGAAGTTCTGCAGGAACGGCGGCAGCATGCGCTCCAGCCGCCTGGCCCGCTGGCCGATCTCCCGCACGTCGTTCACCGGCAGCGGCGACCCGTACGTGTGCGTGCCGCCGAGGCGGCAGGTGATGCCACGCCCCGGCGGCAGCGGCATCTGCTCGGCGGCCAGCTGCGAGGACCAGTTGTAGCCGTCCTCGTTCCAGACCAGCCCCATCGGGGTGAGGCCGCGCGGCCAGTGGAAGTCGAGGAACCAGAAGGTCTCCTCG
>Ga0306923_10002315_pt1 | contig 17405 bp, 9 predicted proteins | sample sta12Can44000108_FD_203841 | JGI IMG/M metagenome (GOLD analysis project Ga0306923, IMG submission 203841) | Lab enrichment of tropical soil microbial communities from Luquillo Experimental Forest, Puerto Rico - statanox.12C.anox.44.000.108 (v2)... | ecosystem: Environmental > Terrestrial > Soil... | reverse complement strand
ATCATCGTCCCGCCGGACGAGATCCCGTCCATCGAGGAGTCGGTGCTCTCGCCCACCGAGATGCCGTTCACCCAGGACGACTTCGACCCGCAGCTGGAGCAGGCGCTCGAGCTGATGCCCGAACTGCTCGGCGACGAGCGGGCCGGGATCAGGTACGCCATCAACGGGCTGATATCGATGACCCCCGACGGGCATCCGCTGCTCGGCGAGATGCCCGAGGCCTCCGGGCTGTGGTCGGCCGCGGCGTCGTGGATCAAAGAGGGTCCCGGCTGCGGCCGCGCGGTGGCCGAGCTGATGTCCGGCCAGGTGCCCACCGTGGACGTGCACGAGGCCGACGCGGCCAGGTTCTACCCGCACCAGGCCACGGCCGGGCACGTCCGCGGCCGGGCCCGGGAGGGCTTCAACAAGATGTACGGCATCGTGCACCCGGCCGAGCAGTGGGAGTCCGGCCGGCCTGTCCGGGTCAGCCCGGTGTACGAGCGGGAACGCGCGCTGGACGCGGTGTTCTACGAGACCGCGGGGTGGGAGCGGCCGCACTGGTACGCGTCGAACTCCGGCCTGACCGAGCGGTACGCGGGACGGCTGATGGACCGGACCGCGGAATGGGAGTCGCGCTGGTGGTCGCCGATCATCAACGCCGAGCACCTGGCCATGCGGGACGCCTGCGCGCTGGTCGACCTGTCCGCGTTCGCCGTCCTCGAGATATCCGGGCCCGCCGCGCTCGACGCGGTGCAGAACCTGTCGGTCGCGCAGATGAACGTGCCGGCCGGGCGGGTCGTCTACACCTCCTGGCTGGACGAGAACGGCGGCTTCCGCGCCGACCTGACGGTCATGCGGCTAGGCCCGGACCGGTTCCGCGTGGTGACCGGCGGCGCGACCGGGATGTCCGACGTGGCGTGGATCCGCCGCCACCTGCCGCCTGGCGCGTTCCTGGCCGACCTCACCTCGGCCTGGACCACGCTCGGGCTGTGGGGGCCGCGGGCCAGGGACGTGCTGGCCGCGGTGACCGCCGACGACGTGTCGCACGAAGGCTTCCCGTTCGGCACCTGCCGCGAGATCGAGGTGAACGGCAGCGTGGTGCTCGCGTCGCGGATCTCCTACGTGGGCGAGCTCGGCTGGGAACTGCACGCGCCGATCGAGCAGGGCCTGCGGCTGTGGGACACCCTGTGGGCGGCCGGGCAGCCGCACGGCCTGGTGCCGGCCGGGATCGGGGTGTACGGCACCACCGGGCGGCTGGAGAAGGGGTACCGGGCCTTCGGCGCCGAGCTCACCGGCGACTACACCCTGGTCGAGGCCGGCATGACCCGGCCCAAGGTGAAGACGCAGGAGTTCATCGGCAAGGAAGCCTACCTGCGGCAGCGTTCCGAACCGCCGTGCGCGGTGCTGTGCACGCTGACCGTGGACTCGCACCGGTCGGCGGACGGGTCGCTGCGGTACATGCTGGGCGGCGAGCCGATCCTGTCGCCGGCCGGCGAGCGCCTGGTCGACGCGAAGGGACGGCCGTCGTACGTGACCAGCGCCGGCTCGGGCCCGTCGGCGGGCGCTCACCTGCTGATGGCCTACCTGCCCGCCGAGCACGCGGTCGAGGGCAACTCGATGCTGGTGGAGTACCTGGGCGAGCAGTACCCGGTCACGGTGGCGCGAGCCAGCGCCACGCCGCTGTTCGACCCGGAGAACGCACGGATCCGGAGCTAGACGGTCATGGAAATTCTGGTCTGTATCAAGCGGGTTCCCACCGTGGGCGGCAAGATCACGGTGACCCCGGACGGGCAGGAGATCGACATCCGCGCGTCCGGGTTCTCGATCAGCCCGCACGAGGAATGCGCGGTCGAGGAGGCGGTGCAGATCACCGAGCGGGCGGGCGGCTCGGTCTCGGTGCTGACCCTCGGTCCCGAGGCGGCGATCGAGCAGCTGCGCGGCGCGCTCGCGCTCGGCGCTCACCGGGCGGTGCTGCTGGAGACGGATGGCCGGGAGTTCGGCCCGATCGCGACGGCCGCCGCCATCGCCGCCGAGGTCCGGGCGCGCCCGTACGACCTGGTGCTGCTGGGCAACGAGGCGGCCGACACCGGCGACTATCAGGTCGGCGTCCGGCTCGCGCACGAGCTCGGCTGGCCGGTCGCCACCGGGATCAAGAACCTGTCGGTGTCGTCCGGGGGCGTCGTGGCGCGTCGCGAGTACCGCGGCGTGGAGGAGGCGTACTCCCTGCCGCTGCCGGCCGTGGTCACCGTCAAGGAGGGCATCAACCTGCCGCGCTACCCGTCGCTGCCCGGGCGGCTGCGGGCCAAGCGTGCCGCGGTCGACCGGTCCGTGCCGCACTGGGCGGCCGAAGGGCTGCGCAAGGAGGCGCTCCGGGTGCCCGAGTCCAGCAAGCACCAGGCCGAGGTGCTCGGTAACGGGGTCGACGCGGTGCCCGGTCTCGTCCGCGTGCTGGAGGAAATGGGGGTGCTCTCGTGACCGTGCTGACCCTGGTGGAACTCGACGGCGCCGAGCCCGCCGACGCCTCGCTGCGCGCAGTCACCCTGGCCCGGTCGCTCGGCGACGTCAACGCCGTCTTGTTCGCCGATGCCGCGCCTCGGGACACCCTGGCCCGCTACGGCGTCACCGACGTGTTCCTGATCGAGCGGAGCGCGCTCGAGGGGTATGCGCCGCAGGCCTGGGCGCGGGTGCTGGCCGGGCTGGCGGCGGAGACGGGCGCGACCGCCGTGCTGGCCGCGGGCACCGACCGGGGCAACGAGGTGCTGGCGCACCTCGGCGCGATCACCGGCCTGCCGATGGCGGCGAACTGCACGCTGGTCACCCCGGACGGCGGTAAGACGCACCGGCTGGTGCGGCACCGCTGGGCCGGGCTGCTGCTCGAGGACGCGGTCATGGAAGCACCGGTCGCGTTGTTCACCGTGGCCACCGACTCGGTGGCGAGCGTTTCCGCAGCAACCCCGGCCGCCATCCAGGTGCACGTGCACAAGCCCGAGCTGGCCGAGGCCGACCTGGTGGTGCGCGCCGTCGAGTCGCCGGCCGGCGCGGGCGGCGCGTCCCTGGCCACCGCGCGGGTGGTGGTCGGCGGCGGCCGCGGCGTGGGCGGCCCCGAAGGCTTCGCCGCGCTGGAGGAACTGGCCGAGCTGCTCGGCGGCGTGGTCGGGGTGTCCCGCGTGGTCACCTCGGAGGGCTGGCGCCCGCACAAGCAGCAGGTCGGGCAGACCGGCACCAAGATCACCCCGGAGCTCTACCTGGCCTGCGGCATCAGCGGCGCGATCCAGCACATCGCCGGCTGCGCCGGCGCCAAGCACATCATCGCGATCAACACCGACCCGGGCGCGCCGATCCTGGCCCACGCCGACTACGCCGTCGTCGGCGACCTGCACCAGATCATCCCGGCCCTGGTCGAGGCCCTCCGCGCCCGTTGACGCTGGATCCCGCCCCGCGGTCCTCCGGCAGGGTCCGGTCACGGCCGTTCAGCGGCGCGATGGACAGCGGCAGTGACGACAGCGGTAGTGACGACAGCGGGCCCTTCGGCCGGCGGGCGGCCGTGGGGGTTTCCGGCTTCAGCGGGACCGGGATGTGCACCCAGCCCTGGCGCTGCCGGTTGCCGACCCGAACCCGGCCGAGGAACCGGTATTCGTCGGCGTCGAGGTAACCCTGCTGGACGATCGCGTTGAAGATCGTGTCGGAGACCACCAGAACCAGCGGCGACGTGGCCGTCTCCTTGAGGGTCTTCTTCAGCTTCGGCGCCTCGAGCAGCCGGAATGCGACGTCGAGATCGTCGCCGTAGAAGCCCCTGTTGTCCTCGTGGATCTCGCCGGCGTGCACCACGGCCCGCAGTCGCATTCCCAGCTCCGGCCGGATGACCGAGGCGTTGCGCTCGATGAGCAGTGCGGTCAGCATCGGGATCAGGCGGCCGAGCAGCAGTGTCTTCGGCACGTCGTCGTGCGGCCGGATCAAGACCAGCACGCTGTCGCCGCGGTCGGTGTGCGGCTCCAGGTGCCTGGCGGCTATCCCGGCCGCCTCCAGCGCGCGTTCGAGCACCTCGTACAGGGCGCGCCGCAGCTCGCCCTTGGCCCGGTTGTTGCGCGTGGTCGATCCCTCAATGTCAACTGCGACTATCAAGCGGTGCACCGGACCATCGGGTAGCCGCACGTCCTGGCTCTGCACCGCGGTGAGTACACCCATTCGCCGTAGCCTCCTGTCGGCTGAGAATCCGGCCAAGTCCAGCATGCGGTCAGGAGGCCCGGAATTAGCCGGCAGTGCACGAGGCAAGACTGCGCTGGACGGCTTTGCATGGGCGCCCTTTCCGCGAACTCCCATGGACGCCTTTGCATGAACGGCGCCGGCATCAAGTCGCGCGGACATCAAGCAATCCCGTATTGCAACGATGTGCGGCATTTGACAAACTTGGACATCATTGTGCTCGTGGGAGGGACAGACGGTGGCGGCGGGGATCACGCGTGACCCGACTCCGCCCGGCCCGATCACCGAGCTTTTCGACCGCCTGGACCAGCTGCACTTGAGGGCCGGCCGCCCCTCCACGCGGGAGATCGCCGTCAAGGCCGGGCGCGGTAAGATCAGCTCCTCGACGGTGCACAACGTGTTCCGTAACGCTCGCGTTCCCCGCTGGAACTTCCTCGAGGAAATAGTCAAGGCGCTGGACGGGGACATCGAGGAGTTCCACGCGCTGTGGGAGGCGGCCTGGCAGGCGGAGCACAGGGCGGAGCCGGCCCGAGCCAGCCCGCCTGAGATCGCGCCGCCGAGCCACGCGCCCGAGCCTGCCGCCCCCGCGCCGTCCCAGCCGATCTGGTCGGCTGAGATCCCGTCCCGGAACCCGAACTTCACCGGACGGGTGGCGGAGCTGGCCGCGCTGCGCGCCAACCTCATCAGCCGGGCCCCTCCCTCGGCCCAGGTAATCTCGGGGATGGGCGGGGTCGGTAAGACCGAGATAGCCACCGAATATGTTCACCGGCACCGGGGCGAATACGAGATCATCTGGTGGATCCGGGCCGAGCATCACGATCGGGTCAGGGATGCGCTGGTAAATCTGGGGCAGCGTCTTGAATTGCGGGTGGCGACCGGCGGCAGCGCCAGGAACCGGGCGATCGCCGCGGTACTCGAAGCTCTCGAAGCGGGAATCCGGCCGAACTGGCTGCTCGTTTATGATAATGCGGCTCAGCCACTTGACCTGCAAAGATACCTGCCGAAATGTTTGCCAGGCGGCCATATCATCATTACCTCTCGATTGCAGAACTGGCCGGGCTATATCGAGGCGGACAACGTCGAGGTCCTGCCTTTCACCGAAGAGGAATCGGTCAGTTTCCTGCGGCACCGGGTGCCGATCCTCGGCGCCGACAGAAGATCGGACGAGGACGAGCGCCGCGTCAGCGAGGCGCGGCGGCTCGCGGCCACGCTCGGTCATCTGCCCATCGCCGTCGAGCATGCAGCGGCTTACCTGACCGAGACCAGCCAGAGCGTCGACGACTACCTCACCCGGTTCGCCGAAAACGCGCACCGGCTGCTCAGTGAGCAATCCACGGAGTTCCCCGAATCTGTCTCGGCCACCTGGACGATGTCCACCGAGTTGCTGACCGAGGACGCCGAGCACCTCTTCAACCTGTGCGCTTTTTTCTCCCCGGAGCCGATCGCCGGCGATCTGTTCCTGGAGAACGCCCAGGCCATCAGCGGGCCACCCGGACTGCACGAACTGCTTTCCTCCTCGCTACGGTTCCGTGCGGCGGCCAGCCAGTTGCACCGGCTGTCACTGGTCAAGGTGGACGGGGCCCGGGACCAGATCCAGATGCACCGGGTGGTCCAGGCGGTCACCAGAGGTCAGCTCCGGCAGAATCGGCTGGACATGTTCCGGGCGTACCGGGCGGCCGTGGACACCCTGCTCGCGGAGTCCAATCCGGGTAACCCGGACCGCGGCCGCAACGATGTGGTCTATGACCTGTCGCTGCAGCATCTGGAGTCGGAGCGCAACTTCCTTAATACGTCGAATGCTTCGCTGCGCCGTCTCATCGTCGATCAGGTCCGGCGGCTGCACCTGCGGGGCGGGCACGTCGAGGCGATGCGGTTCGGCCAGGATGCGCTGCGGGTGTGGCGGGAACGGCTGGGTCCGGACGACCTGCAGGTACTGATGCTGGCGGTCGAGGTGGCCATCGCGATGCGGCTCGACGGCCACGCCGCGGACGCCCGGCGGCTCACGCTGGAGGCCCTTCCCCTGCTCAGGGCCCGGTACGGCGAGTCACACGAGGTGACCCTCCTGTGCGCCAACGCTTATGGCGCCGACCTGCGGACCAGGGCTCAGTTCGGGGAGGCGCTCGAGCTGGACCTGGAGTTGCTGGCCAAGTTCGAGGCGGTCTTCGGCCCCGACCACGAGCGGACCCTGAACGTGCGCAACAACCTGGCCGCCGACTACCGGCGGCTGGGCCGCCTGACCGAGGCCCTGGAGACCGACCAGCGGACCTATGAGGACCGTCGTCGTATCTTGGGCCCCACCGACCTCCGTACCCTTACCTCCCATGACGCGGTAGCCATTGACCTGCGCAGCCTGGGACGCTACCAGGAGTCACTGGATATCGCGCGCAAGGTAACCGGGGCATTCGCCGCCTCGGGCAGCCGGGAGAATCCCGACTGGCTCAACTCCCGCAAGGGGTTCGCCGTCGCGCTTCGCAAGGCCGGTCATCACTGGGATGCGCTCCAGGAGAGCGAGGATGTGGTCCAGCGCTACCGCGACTACATGGGGCCCGATCACACCTACACGCTGCGGGCCGCCACCAACCTGATCAACGACCGGCGGGCGGTAGGTGATCTGGTCCGGGCCGAGGAACTGGGCCGGGAAGTCCAGGATCGATGCCGGGAGGCCGGCTTTCCGTTCGAGTTCGGCTACGCCGCACTGGTGAGCCTGGCGTCCGTGCTCCGGGCCACCGGGGAACCGGACGAGGCGCGGCGGTACGACCTGCAGGCCATGGAGGGGTTCATCGAAACCTACGGTGACCTGCATCCGTTCACTCTGGCCGCGAATATCAACTACGCCGCCGACTTCGCCGCCTGCGGCGATCTCGCCGCCGCGATCCGGATCGGCCAGGAAACGATGGCCAACTGCCGGAGCGCGCTGGGCCCGGATCATCCGGATACGCTGATGGCCGCGGTCAACCTGGCCATCGACGATGCCGCCGCCGGGAACCAGGCTCGGGCCGATCGGCTCATGACCGATGCGCTGCGCCGGTACGAGCAGACGCTGACCATGGAACATCCCGAGGCCCGGGCGGCAGCCCGGCGGACCCGCCTAACCGCGGAGATAGAACCGTACTGAGGGTCTCGTACGACGTGGATGCCGCCTTCACGTTGTTTCAGCACCATGCTGCTTAGCTTGCGGCCGTGGCGGACCGCCCCTCGGGCACCAGTGCGGACTTTGGTCACTCTGGCACCGCCCGTTCCAGGCTCTGACGGGCCCTAACGACATGGATGCCACAGCCATGTCGTATGAACGACGTGGCTGGGACATCCACGCCTTACGAGCCAGAGGCGGGCACGTATCACGATTCACGGCAGCATGCCGGGAGTCCGTTTCCCGCGGCCGGATCGGGTCACTAGGCGGGATCGGCGGTGCTGATCCGGGTTACATCGGTGATGACACGGCCGCTGATGTGACTGATGAGGCGCAGCAGGTCGTCGCAGTAGACCGAAGGGTTGCGGAACCCCGTGCCCTGCCGGTACCGGTGAGGGTACAGGCCGCCACCGCAGATCCGCATGACCGGACAGGCCAGGCACTGCGGTGACAGCGCCACGGCGCCGATTTGCCGGGCGACGGTCGTCGGGTGATCCAGCGCGGCGTCGAGTGAATCACCAAAGACGTGAAGTCCAGTTTCCGCGGCGGTGGGATAGGTCGAACTCAGCGAGTCGAGTTGCTTTATGGCACCATCGGTTTCGATTACGACGAGGGTGCTCGGCTGCAGGCCGAGTCCTTCTACCGCGGCGGGCCTGCCCAGCACAAGCTGGATCAGTTCGGTGAACAGGCGTATCCGGGTCTGCTGAACCGGCGCGGAGTACCAGCGCTCGAATACCTCGATGAGCCAGTCCGCGTAGCCGGAACCGGGTGGCGGGCAAGTCCAGTTGGCGTGCGGAAGCAGCAGGTCCAGGGCCGGAGGCTCGAACTTCAACAGCGCTTCGTAGGTGGCTACTGGATCGTTGCGCACGTCGATGGCGCACAGGATGCCGCTGTAGATATCGCGGAACTCGGCCGAGCCGAGCAGCTGGAGGCCCGCGGCCACGTCGTCGAAGCTGTTATGGCCATTGCCATAGCGGCGATGGCGGGCGGTGGCTTCGGCGTCGCCGTCCAGGCTGACGCCGACCGTGATGCCGAGATCGCGGAGGGCTTCAAGCGCCGGACGGCGCAGCAGGGTTCCGTTGGTCTGAACTCCGACGTTCACCTGGGCCGGCACCTGGGCCCGCAATGACCTGGTGAGCCTGGTCAGCCATTCGGTACCGACCAGCAGCGGTTCGCCACCGTGCAGGATGATCTCGATGTGCCGGAGGTCATGCTGCCGGACGTGCTCGCGGATCCGCTCGACGGCCTTGTCGGCAACGGCATCCGGCATCCGCTTGGGCAGGCCATGCCAGGCCTGATCCGCCATCTCGTATACGTAGCAGTACGAGCAGGACAGGTTGCACCGGCTGTGAACCTTCAGGATGAATTGCTGGAAGGGGACCGGCTGGTGACCGGCTCTGCGCATGGCCGCCACGTCGAGGTGCAGCAGCGGCCACGGGGCGGGATGCCCGGCGGCCGGCTCAACCGCGGAGCTCGGCTCGGTCATGCGAACCAGCTCGCCAGGTCCAGCGGGTCGACCCGGCCGCCGAGCCGGCTGTGGACCTCGAACATGACCGGCAGGCGGTTGGCGAAAGCCGGCTGAACCCGCGACGGCGGGAGCTGATGCAGGGCCAGCGCCAGGCCGATCCAGGCGTCTGGCTGGGGGTCGGCGGACCCGGCGATCCGGTCACGGTAGGCCCGGACCGCCCCCGCACTGCTCATGGCGAGGAGAAGACGGTCGGGTTCACTCAGCGGCAGGACTCCGCCGGCGCACAGGTCGCGATACCGGGCTGGCTCCAGGTAGCGCAGGTTCAAGAGCCGGCTCCGGGCGTCCGAGTCGACCTTACGCGCCCCGGCCTGGACCCTCACCTGCGCCTGCGGTCGCCGCTGACAGAGCTCGCCCCGGCGGTAGGCCGCTACCAGGTCGGCCACGTCCGCGGCGTCGGCGGCCACATGCCGCATCTGCCACGTCAGCTGGTGGTCCAGGGCTGCTTCCGCGGCGATCCGCTGTGCATCGCCAGGTACGGCAGCGGACACCAGTTCCCGGCCTCGCGCGCGCATCAGGCCGGCGAACCGCACGCCTTCGCGGGTCAGGCAGCCGGTATTCAGCAGTGTCTGCACCGCCGGGTCGACCGACGGCGCCCAGCGGGCGAACAGCGCCTGGGCCCGGAGGATGTCATCGGGATCGGTTTCGGCATGCTGCTGCTCCCGCCAGAAACGGACGATCCCGAGGTGGGCGTAGATACCCTGCAGCAAGCCGCCGGCCGGCCGTGGATCCTGCCGCCACGGCGCGTAGACGGCCCCCTCGCCTGACTGCACAAGATGCACCATGTCCAGCAGACCGCACAGCTTGACGTGCTGAAACTCATGGACGAGGGTCTCCGCCAAGGTGACCGGATCCGGTGGCCACGACGTCGCGATGGCGCCGAACGCAGCGGGTGTGGTCGCGCTGACCAGATCGGTAGCGAACCGCGGCATGAGCGGGACGATGACCGAGATCCCGTCCGCCATCGGCTCGGCGGCCCATCGGTGGTGAGTGACCAGCACGTCCCAGGCCGACCGCAGGCGTTCCCGCCAGTCGCGGTATTCCTCCTGGGTCACCCCCGTGGCCATGGGCAGCGTGTAGCGATCGAGGTACGGGTCGCCGGTCTCCAGCAGAACGTTCCACGTCAACCCGCCGGTACTGGCCCGGACCAGGTACGTTCCCGACCATTCCGGGATGGCCGCGGTGGAGCCGTCGTCAGGGACGAGGAACCCGCGGCCGACCCGCAGCTGGTCACCGGCGCTGACGTAATCACCATCACTGGCCAGGTGGACCCAGCCTGACTGGTCGGTGACGCGCAGGGAGCCGAGTCCCGGAAGCCGGACCTGGCGGTCGCGCACCGGGACCTCGAGCCGGAAGGGAAGGCCGCCGCGCACCGCCGCCGCGGCGGCCAGGCAGGCGAAATGGCCGAAGTCGGCCGCCGACCCTTGTTCGAGATGGATGAGGCAGTCGTGCGCCCAGCCACCCAGTTGCGGCAGGCCGAGAAGCCAGCTGCAGGCACCGGGCTCGGCGGACTGAATACGGGCGAGCAGCTCATATCCGGCACGGAAAGCCGATGACCCGCGATCCGTGCCGTTCACGGCCTCCGCAATGGCGTGCAGCAACATCAAGTGCTTGCTTAGCTGCGCATCGTGCAGGAGTCCTATTGTGGTTGGGTCGCCGCCGCCTTCAGCTAGCGCGGTAAATGCCGCGTCCGGTAGTAGATGAGCGGTAATCAATCGACCCTTCCTGTCTAAGTCAGGGTCCCGCGACTAGATTCGTGCCTGGAATGAGCTCAGCGGTATCCCGTTTTCCCTGAGCCGTTCCCGGTACAGGGCAATCGAGTGCGCCAGGGCGGAAGAGCCCAGCTCAGCGAGGCGATCGACGGGAATGTTGCTCAGGTCGGGAATTAGGGTCTTGAGGTCTTGCTGCGGTGAAGTCATAGCATCTCTCCGGACATGAGACGCCTCTCGCCGCAGAGGCACCTGTCAGCCACGGACATCACCCCAGAATCATCCCGCGCCCGATGATGACAGATGCACTCAACACGCCGAACAAAATTTTTTCAAGGTGGAGCGATGAACAGTGATGAACACGGACAACCATGGACGGTCGCGGACGGTTCGCGTCATGACGAGAAGCCGAGTCCTTACCATCCTGGCCTCGAGGCGGTGTCAATCCGCGCCAGGGGACGCGATAGCAGGCCTGCTCAGCATCATGTCCGCCCGTTGCACGCTGCGCTCAGGTCCCCTGTGCCATAGTTCTGTGCCAGATCCACTTGGCGCGCGACACCCTTGCCGGTGGTCACACTGGTCACACTGGTCACACGGTCGTAGGGCTCCCTCGAGAGATAGCCGACCGGCGTAGAGAACAATCGAGTGCCGTGGACGGCGGTGGACGACTTTGGACAAGCCTTCACCGCGGATGTGCATCGGCCGGAGATCCCAGCAGGGGTGGTGCCGTGCCGGGGCATCCTTCCTGTCCGTGTGATCGTCACCGGGATGGGAAGGTGTGTGATGATCGGAGCGCACGTGCAGCGACGAAGGATGGGGAACATTTGGCGGCGACTGCCGTATGGCCGGGCGACAGCTACCCGCTGGGCGCCACGTATGACGGAGCCGGGACCAACTTCGGGCTGTTCTCCGAGGTAGCCGAGCGGGTCGAGCTCTGCCTGTTCGACGACGGCGGCACCGAGACGCGGGTCGACCTGCACGAGGTGGACGGGTTCGTCTGGCACGGGTACCTGCCGGGCATCAGCCCGGGCCAGCGGTACGGATACCGGGTGCACGGCGCTTACCACCCGGCCGACGGGCGCCGCTGCAACCCGCACAAGCTGCTGCTCGACCCGTACGCCAAGTCGATCGAGGGCAACGTCACCTGGGGCCAGCCGGTGTTCTCCTACCAGTTCGGGCACCCGGAGCGGCGGAACAACGCCGACTCCGCGCCGTACGTCCCGCGCTCGGTCGTGGTGAACCCGTACTTCGACTGGAACCTGGATCGGCCGCCGCGCATCCCCTACCACGAGACCGTCATCTACGAGGCGCACGTCCGCGGCCTGACCCGAGAGCATCCGGTCGTTCCCGACGAGCAGCGCGGCACCTACCTGGGCCTGGCCCACCCGGCGGTGATCTCGCACCTGAAGGGCCTCGGCGTCACGGCGGTCGAGCTGATGCCGGTGCACCAGTTCGTCACCGACAGCCACCTGGACGAGAAGGGTCTTGGCAACTACTGGGGCTACAACACCATCGGCTTCTTCGCCCCGCACAACGCCTACTCCGCCAGCGGCACCCGCGGCCAGCAGGTGCAGGAGTTCAAGACCATGGTCCGCGCGCTGCACCAGGCGGACATCGAGGTGATCCTCGACGTGGTCTACAACCACACCGCGGAGGGCAACCACCTGGGGCCCACGCTGTCCTTCCGCGGTATCGACAACGCCGCCTACTACCGGCTGGTCGACAACGACCGGCGCTACTACATGGACACCACCGGCACCGGGAACAGCCTGCTCATGCGGCACCCGCACGTACTCCAGCTGGTCATGGACTCGCTGCGGTACTGGGTGCTCGACATGCACGTGGACGGCTTCAGGTTCGACCTGGCCGCCACCCTGGCCCGCCAGTTCTACGAGGTGGACCGGCTGTCCGCGTTCTTCGACCTGGTCCAGCAGGACCCGGTGGTTTCCCAGGTGAAGCTGATCGCCGAGCCGTGGGACGTGGGCGACGGCGGCTACCAGGTCGGCAACTTCCCGCCGCTGTGGACCGAGTGGAACGGCAAGTACCGGGACACGATCCGCGACTTCTGGCGCGGCCAGCCGGCCACCCTGCCGGAATTCGCCTCCCGGCTGACCGGCTCGTCCGACCTGTACCAGCAGGACAGCAGGCGCCCGGTCGCCTCGGTCAACTTCGTCACCTGCCACGACGGGTTCACCCTGACCGATCTGGTCTCCTATGACCACAAGCACAACGAGGCCAACGGCGAGGACGGCCGGGACGGCACCGACGACAACCGGTCCTGGAACTGCGGTGCCGAAGGCCCCACCGAGGACAAGGCCATCCTCGCGCTGCGGGCCAGGCAGAAGCGCAACTTCCTGGCCACGCTGCTGCTGTCGCAGGGCGTCCCGATGCTGCTGGCCGGGGATGAGATGGGCCGCACCCAGCGGGGCAACAACAACGCCTACTGCCAGGACAACGAGATCTCCTGGGTGGACTGGGCCGTCCGGGCCGAGGAGGACCAGGCGCTGTACGACTACGTCCGCACGCTGATCAGGCTGCGGGCCGGTCACGCGGTGTTCCGCCGCCGCCGGTTCTTCCGCGGCCAGCCGGTCCGCGGCGGCCGGAACCGCGTCGGCGATATCGCCTGGTTCACCCTGGCCGGCGAGGAGATGACCGGTGACGACTGGGACGCCGGGTTCGCCAAGTCGCTGACGGTCTTCCTGAACGGCCGGGCGATCAGCGAGCCGGACCGGCGGGGCGAGCGGGTCCGGGACGACTCCTTCCTGCTGCTGTTCAACGCCAGCGAGGAAGACCTCCGGTTCGTCATCCCGCCGCGCCGCTACGGAGCCCGCTGGCACAAGGCGCTGGACACCGCGATCCACGCGACGGATTTTGAAGACGAGAACCCCGTCAAACCGGGAGACGCGATAACCGTGATCAACCACTCCTTGCAGTTGCTGCGCCGTGGCTGAGCCCGCAGGCAGGCACGCCGGCCGCCCCGTCACCGGCCGCGAGCACCCGGTGTCCACATACCGGCTGCAGCTCAGAGACGTCTTCGGGTTCGGGCGGGCGGCCGAGCAGGCCGGCTACCTGGCCGCGCTGGGCGTGACGCACGTCTACCTGTCGCCGGTCCTGCAGGCCAATCCCGGCTCGCCGCACGGCTATGACGTGGTGGACCACTCGCTGGTCTCGGCGGACCTGGGCGGAGAGCCCGCGTTCCGTGAAATGGCGACCGAGTTCCACCGGCACCGCCTCGGGGTGATCGTCGACGTGGTGCCGAACCACATGGCCCGGCCCACCCCGGAAACGCTCAACCGGCAGCTGTGGTCGGTGCTCTACCAGGGCCGGGAGTCGGAGTTCGCGCACTGGTTCGACATCGACTGGGAGGCGCAGGAGGGCAAGCTGCTGCTGCCCATTCTGGCCGGGCCGCTGGAAGAGTGCCTGGGCGACCTCATCATCGATACCGCGCCGCGGAACCCGGAGAATGCCGCGCACCGCGGGCCGGTGCTGCGCTACTTCGACCACGTGCTCCCGCTCCGGGACGGCGTGGCCGACCTGCCCCTTGGCGTGCTGCTGGCCCAGCAGCACTACCGGCTCGCCGACTGGCACGACGCGGCCACCCAGCTCAACTACCGGAGGTTCTTCGACATCGACTCGCTCATCGCGGTCAGGGTCGAGGATCCGGACGTGTTCGACGCCACCCACCAGGTGCTGCTACGCCTGGTGCGCGAGGGGCTGATCGACGGGCTCCGGGTGGACCACCCGGACGGGCTGGCCGACCCGCGCGGCTACCTGGCCAGGCTGGCCGCCAAGACCGGCGGCGCCTGGGTGGTGGTGGAGAAGATCCTGGCGCACGGCGAGGAACTGCCCGACTGGCCCTGCGCGGGCACCACGGGGTACGACGCCCTGGCCCTGGTGGGCGGGCTGTTCACGGACCCCGCCGGGGACGTCCCGCTGGCCGACGAGTACGTGCGCTTCACCGGCGGCAAGCAGAGCTTCGCCGAGGTGGAGCGGGACGCCAAGCACGACATCGCGGACGGCACGTTCGCCGCCGAACTGGCCCGGCTGACCCGCCTGTTCGCCCGGGCCGGCTACCCGGCGCTCGACGGGTTCACCGCCGCCGACCTGCACGACGTGCTGGTCGCCGTGCTGGCCGAGTTCGGCGTGTACCGGGCCTACGTGACCCCGGGCGAGCCGCCGTCCGCCGCTTCCGCGGCGGCGGTGACCGCGTCCGCCGCGGCGGCCCGGGACCACCTGGAGGAGCGGCTGCATCCGGCTCTGGACGCGGTGCGGGCGGCGGTGCTCGGCCTGGGCGAGGTGACCGCCGACCCGGACCGGCGGGCCGCCCGGGACGAGCTGATCGTCCGGTTCGGCCAGACCACCGGCCCGGTGCTGGCCAAGGGCGTGGAGGACACCGCGTTCTACCGCTGGTCACGGCTGGTCGCGCTGAACGAGGTGGGCGGCGATCCCAGCGTCTTCGGCGTCAGCCCGGCCGAGTTCCACGCCGCCGCCGGGCGCCTGGCCCGGCGCTGGCCGGCCACCATGACCACGCTGTCCACCCACGACACCAAGCGGCAGGAGGACGTCAGGGCCCGGCTGGCGGTGCTGGCCGAATGGCCGCAGGACTGGGGACATCACGCGGCCGAGTGGCACGGCCTGGCCCGGTGGCTCACCGACGGGGCCGTGGCCGAGGTCACCGAGCGTGCACCGGAGCCCGATCTCGAGTACCTGATGTGGCAGACCCTGGTCGGCGCGTGGCTGATCGGGCCGGAACGCCTGGACGAATACCTCGGCAAGGCGATGCACGAGGCCAAGACGCGGACGTCCTGGACGGTGCGCCGCCCGGGCTACGAGTCGGCGGTGCTCGGCCTGGCCGGCGCGGTGCTCGGCGACCCCGAACTGACCGCCGCGATCGCCGGCTTCGTGGCCAGGATCGCGCCGGACGCACGGGTGAACACCCTCGGCGCCAAGCTGGTGCAGCTCACCATGCCCGGCGTGCCCGACATCTACCAGGGCTGCGAGCTGACCGGCCTGTCCCTGGTGGACCCGGACAACCGCAGGCCGGTCGACTACCAGCGCCGGCATCGGCTGCTGGCCGCGCTCGACGCCGGCTCGGACCAGGCGGCTTTCGGGGGTTTCGGGGGCTTCCGGGGCGGGCTGGACGCGGAGAAGCTGCTGGTGACGTCGCGCGCGCTGCGGCTGCGGCGCGACCACCCGGACTGGTTCGGCGGAAGCTACACCCCGCTGCTCGGCGAGGGGCCTGCCGCCGAGCATGCGTTCGCCTTCCTGCGCGGCGGCCACGCCGTCACCGTCGTCACCCGGCTGCCCGCCGGGCTGCGGCGGCGCGGCGGCTGGGCCGATACGGCCTTGCCGCTCCCCGAGCTGCACTGGCGCGATGTGCTCACCGGGATCAGGCACGCGGGCCTGCGGCCGCCCCTGAACGAGCTGACCAGGCAGCTTCCGGTGGCATTGCTCATCCCGGACCGGGTCTGGGAGATGGAAACTCAAGGGTACGCCGACGGCAGCACCCGGTGACCGCGTTCAGCGTCTGGGCTCCGGCCGCGGACCGGGTCGACGTGGAGGTCGCCGGGCAGCGCTACCCGATGAGCCTGGAGAACGCCGACGCCGCGACCGGATGGTGGAGCGCCGAGGTCCCGGACGTGGCGGTCGGCATCGACTACGGGTTCCGGTTGGACGACGGCGAGCTTTTGCCTGATCCGCGCTCCCGGCGCCAGCCGTTCGGCATCAAGGGCCCGAGCCGCACCTACGACCATTCCGCCTTCCGCTGGACCGACCGGAGCTGGCGCGGCGGCCCACTGCACGGCTCGGTGATCTATGAGATGCACGTCGGCACGTTCACCGTCGAGGGCACCTTCGACGCCGCCGTCGGGCGGCTTGGCCACCTGCGCGACCTCGGCGTGCACACGGTGGAGCTGATGCCGGTCGCGGCGTTTCCCGGCCAGCACGGCTGGGGCTACGACGGGATCAACCTGTGGGCGGTGCACGAGCCGTACGGCGGCCCGGACGGGCTGAAGCGGTTCGTGGACACCTGCCACGCCCGCGGCCTGGCCGTCCTGCTCGACGTGGTGTACAACCACGTCGGCATCGGCAACCGGCTGGGCGACTTCGGGCCGTACTTCACCGAGGCGCACGTGACGCCGTGGGGCCCGGCGGTGAACCTGGACCAGCCCGGGTCCGACGAGGTGCGCGCGTTCCTCATCGGCAACGCGCTGATGTGGCTGCGCGACTATCACCTGGACGGGCTGCGGCTGGACGCGGTGCACGCGCTGGAAGACCACCGCGCCCTGCACTTCCTCGAGGAACTCGCCACCGAGGTGCACGCCCTCGCCGCCCTGCTGAACCGCGAGCTGATCCTGATCGCCGAATCCGACACCAACGACCCCCGCCTGGTCACCTCCCGCGAGGCGGGCGGTTACGGGCTGGCCGCGCAGTGGAGCGACGACTTCCATCACGCGGTGTACGCGGCGATCACCGGCGAGCGGCAGGGTTACTACTGCGACTTCGGGTCGCTGGCGGCGCTGGCCAAGACCTACACCCGGGTGTTCTACCACGACGGCATCTGGTCCGCGTTCCGAGGCCGCACGCACGGGCGGCAGGTCGACGTGTTCCGCGTGCCCGCCCACCGGTTCCTCGGCTACCTGCAGAACCACGACCAGGTCGGCAACCGGGCCACCGGCGACCGGATCGCCGCCTCGCTGGCACCGGACCTGCTCAAGGTCGGCGCCGGCCTGGTGCTGACCTCGCCCTACACCCCGATGCTGTTCATGGGCGAGGAGTGGGGCGCGGACACCCCGTGGCAGTACTTCACCGACCATATCGAGCCCTGGCTGGCCCAGGCCGTCGCCGAGGGCCGCAAGAA
>Ga0306923_10002311_pt1 | contig 17422 bp, 18 predicted proteins | sample sta12Can44000108_FD_203841 | JGI IMG/M metagenome (GOLD analysis project Ga0306923, IMG submission 203841) | Lab enrichment of tropical soil microbial communities from Luquillo Experimental Forest, Puerto Rico - statanox.12C.anox.44.000.108 (v2)... | ecosystem: Environmental > Terrestrial >... | reverse complement strand
GAACCGGCGGCGAGAAAGCCGAGCGGGATCAGCATGACCAGCGGATTCTCGTGCGCGGTCTGGTAATGCCTTTGATCATACGGGCTGCCGTGGAACGTCATGAAGATCAACCGCCATGAATAGAAGGCGGTCAGCGCGGCCGCGATCGCAGTCGACCAGAAAGCATAGAGCGCCATCGGGTTACTGGACGCATAAGCCGCCTCCACGATGGCGTCCTTTGAGAAATATCCCGCCGTGAGCGGAAAACCCGTAAGCGCGAGCGTGCCGATCACCATTGTCCAGTAGGTGAACGGAATCCTGTCCTTGAGCCCGCCCATGCGCCGGATATCCTGCTCGTGATGCATGGCGAGGATCACCGAGCCGGAACCGAGGAACAGGAGCGCCTTGAAGAACGCGTGCGTGAACAGATGGAACATGCCGATCGAGTAGGCGCCCGTCCCCATGGCGACAAACATGTAGCCAAGCTGCGAGCATGTCGAATAGGCGACGATACGCTTGATGTCGTTCTGCACCAGGGCAATCGTGGCGGCGAAGAAGGCGGTGGTCGCGCCGATGAAGGTCACGAACGTCTGAGCGCTTGGCGCCAGATCGAACAACGGGGAGAGACGCGCGACCATGAAAACGCCTGCGGTGACCATGGTGGCGGCATGGATCAGCGCCGAAACCGGCGTTGGACCCTCCATCGCATCGGGTAGCCAGGTGTGCAGCAGGAACTGCGCCGATTTCCCCATCGCGCCCATGAACAGCAGCAGACAGATCACGGTAAGCGCATCCGGATCCCAGCTCAGGAAATGAATAGGCTTTCCGATCAGTGCCGGCGCCTGTGCAAACACGGTGTCGAGATCGAGCGCGCCGGTCATCATGAATGCTGCGAAAATGCCGAGCGAGAATCCGAAATCACCAACGCGGTTGACGATGAAGGCCTTGATCGCGGCCGCGTTTGCCTCGGGCTTCTGGTACCAGAAGCCGATGAGCAGATAGCTCATCAGGCCGACACCCTCCCAGCCGAAGAACAGCTGAACGAGATTGTCAGCCGTCACCAACATCAACATGGCGAAGGTGAACAACGACAGATAGCAGAAGAACCGCGGCCGATGCGGATCCTCCGCCATGTAGCCGACGGAATACAGGTGCACGAAGGCCGAGATTGTGCCCACAACCACCAGCATGACCGCGGTGAGGGTGTCGATGCGCAGCGCCCAATCGACCTTGAGGTCGTTCACGACGATCCAGGGGAAAAGCGCGATACGGCTGTCATGATGGCCAAATCCGACGTCGGCAAAGGCAATCCACGACAGCAGCATGGAGGCGAACAGAAAAACCGTGGTCACAAGCTCGGCAAGCCGCGAGCCGCTTGCCGGCGTCTGCTGTGCCTCCGGCTCGTCGTGAGAGGAAGAAAATACGGCATGCGCCTCATGCGGGGACGGCGCCGCACGGACATGGGCTTCGTCCACGGGACCATGCACATGGTCCTCCGCGCCCGCGCCGGGCGTACCGCCGGAATGCCGCGCGCGCGCGCCGGCAACCGTGATCAGCGCCGCAATGATTGCGCCGAGCAGCGGCAGGAAGACAATTGCATAGTACATGGACGCGGCTCAGCCCTTCATCAGATTGACGTCTTCGACCGCAATCGATCCGCGATTGCGGTAATAGGCGACGAGAATGGAAAGGCCGATCGCCGCTTCCGCGGCAGCCACCGTAAGCACCAGCAGCGCATAGACCTGGCCGACAAGGTCGCCGAGGAAGGACGAGAAGGCGACAAGGTTGATGTTGACCGCGAGCAGGATCAACTCGATCGACATCAGGATGATGATCACGTTCTTGCGGTTCAGGAAAATGCCGAAAATGCCGATCGTGAACAGGATCGCGGCTAGCGTGAGATAGTGGCCAAGGCCGATGCTCATGTTCGTGTGCGCCCCCTCGAGCTCCTCACAGCCCCTGGCCCGGGCGTACCTTGACGATCTCGATTGCGGTCTGCTTGCTGCGCGCGATCTGCCCCGCGATGCTCTGGCGCCGCACCCCGGGCTTATGATGCAGCGTCAGAACGATCGCACCGATCATGGCGACCAGGAGCACGATGCCCGCCGCCTGGAAAAAATAGACATAGCGGGTGTAGAGCACGTGTCCAAGCGCCTCGGTATTGGGCGTCTTGGCCAGCGGCGGGATCGGAGTGGCGATCGCCTGCTGCACGTCAGGCGCGATCGTCCAGGTGAACACCACCAGTAGAAGCTCAACAAGCAGAACAATGCCGATGAACGCGCCCACCGGCATATATTGCAGAAAACCTTGGCGCAGCTGCGAGAAGTCAACGTCGAGCATCATTACAACGAACAAAAACAGCACCAGTACCGCCCCGACATAGACGATGATGAGGATCATCGCCAGGAACTCCGCGCCCAGGAGCACGAACAGGCCGGCCGCATTGACGAAGGCGAGAATCAGGAACAGCACTGAATGCACCGGATTTCGCGATGCGATCACCATGAAGGCCGCGGCAACGCAAGTCCCGGCAAAAAGATAGAAGAAGATGGCAGGCAGGATCATCGAGCCGCTCATCGATAGGGCGCGTCCAGCGCAATGTTCTTGGCGATCTCGCGCTCCCAGCGATCCCCGTTTGCAAGCAGCCGCTCCTTGTCGAACAGAAGCTCCTCGCGCGTTTCGGTCGAGAACTCGAAATTAGGCCCTTCGACGATGGCATCGACCGGGCAAGCCTCCTGACACAGGCCGCAATAGATGCATTTGACCATGTCGATGTCGTAGCGCGTCGTGCGCCGCGTGCCATCGTTGCGGCGTGGCCCGGCTTCTATGGTGATGGCCTGCGCCGGACAAATCGCCTCGCACAGCTTGCATGCGATACAGCGCTCCTCGCCGTTCGGGTAGCGCCGCAGGGCGTGCTCGCCGCGAAAGCGCGGCGAGATCGGCCCCTTCTCGAAAGGATAGTTCAGCGTCGGCTTGCGTTTGAAGAAGTAGCGCATACCGAGCAGGAATCCAGAGACGAACTCCCCCAGAAACAGTGCGCGGGCGGCTCGATCGAGCTTCATGACGTCATCCTCTGCAGAACGCCGTGGCGCGTCCTTGCTGCCTCGACGAGGAAGGGGCGATCATCCGGCGTCCTCATCATTTGATGACTGGCTCGGCAAATTGCCAGAACTGCACAACCCCCGCGACGATGGCAACCATCGCTATCGAGAGCGGCAGGAACACCTTCCATCCCAGGCGCATCAGCTGGTCGTAGCGATAGCGCGGCACAATCGCCTTCACCATGGCGAACAGGAAAAACATGAAGAACGCCTTGAGCACGAACCAGATCACGCCCGGCACCCAGGTGAACGGGGCGACGGGGAACGGCGGCAACCAGCCGCCCAGGAACAGAATGGTGGCCATCGCGCACATCGTGGCAATCGCGATGTATTCGCCGAGGAAGAAAAGAAGAAATGGGGTGGCCGAATACTCAACGGCATAGCCGGCAACGAGCTCCGACTCGGCTTCTACCAGATCGAACGGCGGCCGATTTGTCTCCGCCAATGCAGAGATGAAGAAAACCACGAACATCGGCAATAGCCGCAGCCAGTACCAGTCGAGCAGGCCCCAATCTCCGGCTTGGGCCTGCACGATCTTTGACAGGTTGAGCGAGCCCGCGCAGAGCAGGACCGTGATGAACACGAAGCCGATCGAGACCTCGTAGGATACCATCTGCGCGGCCGAGCGCAGCGATGCCAGGAATGGGTATTTCGAATTCGACGACCATCCGGCCATGATCACGCCGTAGATCATCAGTGACGAGATGGCGAAGATGTAAAGAATGCCGACGTTGAGGTTCGCGATCTCCCATTCGGCGTTGACCGGGATGACCGCCCAGGCGGAGAGCGCAAGGCCAGCCGTGACAAGTGGCGCAAGCAAGAAGATGCCCTTGTTCGCTCCGGAAGGTATGATCGGCTCCTTGAAAACGAACTTGAACAGATCGGCAAACGACTGCAGCAGTCCCCACGGGCCTACGACGTTGGGACCCCGTCTGATCTGCACCGCTGCCCAGATCTTGCGGTCGGCATAGAGCACGTAGGCCGTGACGACCAGCAGCAGCACGAGAAGAAGCACGCTCTGCGCCACAATCACGATGAGCGGCCACAGATACGTCGTCCAGAGCTCGGCCATGCGGGGATGGCTCCTTATCACTCAGGCATTGGCAGGATAAGGCAGGCGCGCGATTGTTGAAAAAGCAGAGTCATGATCTGCTATTCCGCGGCACGCAGCGCGCCATGACCTTCCGCGATCGCGGAGCATTCCGCCATGATAGCCGAGCAGCGCGCGATCGCGTTGGTGAAATAGAAGTCCTCGGTCGCGGGGACGAATGGAGCCTTGTCCGGTGCGCCGCCGCGCGCGGCAAGCCCCGCGAGATCCTTGACCGCGCCGGGCGCGAACTGGTCGAGGCGCTTAAGATGTGGATGCGACCTGAACAGCGCCTGGCGCAGCGCCGGAAGGGAGTCATAAGGCAGCCTGCAGCCCAGCACGTTTGAGAGCGCGCGCACAATCGCCCAGTCCTCACGCGCCTCTCCCGGCGGAAACGAGGCGCGGCCGCTCATTTGCGGTCGGCCCTCGGTATTGACGTAAATCGCCGATTTCTCTGGATAGGCGGCTCCGGGCAGGATGACGTCTGCGCGCAGGGCGCCGCGATCACCATGGGTGCCGACATAGATGACGAAGGCGCCCGCTCCGATCTCGATCTCGTCCGCCCCAAGGAGAAAGATGGCGTCGAGCGCGCCCGGCGCAGCCATGGCCGCCGCCGCAAGGCCGCCAGGGCCGGGTGTGAATCCCAGGTCGAGTGCGGCGACGCGCGATGCCGCCGTGTGCAGCACGCTGTAGCCGTTCCAGCCTGAGCTCTCCGCGCCTGGCTCTGCGGCTGCTGGCAGCCCGGTGACAAGCTGGGCGGCAAGCGAGGCTATTGCCGCGCCATCGGGGCGCGCCAGCGCACCCGTTCCGAGCACCACGAGCGGATGTGCCGCCCGCTTGAGCGTGGCGGAGAACGCGTGTCGACCCGAGGCAATGTCCGCAAGCGCCTGCGGGCCAGTGCCGAGGTGCTCGTACCGATAGGTGAGATCCGCGCGCTCACCGATCACTCCGATCGGAAAATTGCCCGCCCGCCAGCGCTTGCGGATGCGCGCATTGAGCACGGCCGCTTCCCGGCGCGGATTGGAGCCGACAAGAAGCAATGCGTCAGCCTTCTCGATGCCTGCGATGCCAGCATTGAACAGGTAGCTTGCCCTGCCCCATGCCGGATCGAGCGCTGAGCCGTCCTCCCTGCAGTCAAGGTTTGTCACTCCCAATCGGGCGAGCAGGTCCTTGAGCGCAAATATTTCCTCCGCTGCGGCGAGCTCACCGACGATGGCGCCGATGCGGTCGGGCCGAAGGCGTGCGATCTTCGCCGCCACGGCATCAAATACTTCCTGCCATGACGCCGGACGCAGGCGTCCTTCGACCCGAATGTAAGGCTGATCGAGTCTCTGGGTGCGCAGGCCATCGACCACATGGCGCGTCTTGTCGGAAATCCACTCCTCGTTCACCTCGTCATTGATACGCGGCAGGATGCGCATCACTTCACGCCCACGGGTATCGATGCGGATCGCACAACCGAGAGCGTCCATGACGTCGATGGATTCGGTCTTATTCAGCTCCCATGGCCTTGCGGCAAAGGCATACGGTTTGGAGGTGAGAGCGCCCACCGGGCAAAGATCGACGACGTTGCCCTGAAGCTCGGACGTCATGGCCTGCTCGAGGTAGGTCGTGATCTCCATGTCCTCGCCGCGCCCGATCGCGCCCAGCTCAGGCACGCCGGCAACCTCGGTCATGAACCGCACGCAGCGCGTGCAATGAATGCACCGGTTCATAACCGTCTTGACGAGCGCGCCGATATATTTGTCCTCGACCGCGCGCTTGTTCTCCCGGTACCGGCTCGCATCAATGCCATACGCCATGGCCTGATCCTGCAGGTCGCATTCTCCGCCCTGATCGCAGATCGGACAGTCAAGCGGATGATTGATCAGGAGAAACTCCATCACCCCTTCGCGCGCCTTGCGCACCATGGGCGTCCTGGTGCTGACCTCCGGCGGCTCGCCTTTGGGGCCGGGGCGGCAGTCGCGCACGGCCCAGGCGCAGGATGCAATCGGTTTGGGCGAGCCTTTGAGCTCGACCAGGCACATGCGGCAATTTCCCGCAATCGACAGCCGGTCATGGAAACAGAAGCGCGGGATCTCCGCGCCCGCAGCCTCGCACGCCTGGAGCAGCGTATACTCTGCAGGAACCTCGATTTCCTTGCCGTCGACAATGAGCCTGTTCACCGCCCTACTCCGCCGCGATCTGCTCAGCTTCCTGATGTGGATTGGCGGTATAGGCGTCAATGCGGCGCTCGATCTCGTTCCGGAAGTGACGGATGAGGCCCTGCACTGGCCAAGCCGCGCCATCGCCGAACGCGCAGATGGTATGGCCCTCGATCTGGGTCGTGACCTCCATCAGCATGTCGATCTCTCGTTTGTGCGCGCGGCCCTCGGCCATGCGGGTCAGCACGCGCCACATCCATCCCATGCCTTCACGGCAGGGCGTACACTGGCCGCAGCTCTCATGCTTGTAGAAATATGAGATGCGAGCCATAGCGGCGATGATATCGGTGGACTTGTCCATCACGATAACCGCCGCCGTGCCAAGCGCCGACTTGAACTCCCGGCAACCATCGAAGTCCATGAGCAGGCGATCGCACTGCTGCGCCGGGATGAGCGGCATCGAGGAGCCGCCGGGGATCACCGCCAGAAGATTGTCCCAGCCGCCGCGCACGCCGCCAGCATGGCGATCGAGCAGCTCGCGCAGCGGAATGCCCATCGCTTCCTCGACATTGCATGGCCTTTGCACATGCCCCGAAATGCAGAACAGCTTGGTGCCGGTGTTGTTCGGACGGCCTATGCCGGCAAACCAGGCGGCGCCGCGCCTGACAATGTCCGGTACGACCGCGATCGATTCCACGTTGTTGACCGTCGTCGGGCAGCCGTAAAGCCCGACATTGGCCGGGAAAGGCGGCTTCAGGCGTGGCTGGCCCTTTTTGCCTTCGAGGCTTTCGAGCAATGCGGTCTCTTCACCGCAAATGTAGGCGCCGGCACCATGGTGGACGTAAAGATCGAAGGGAAAGCCGTGCACATTGTCCTTGCCGATCAGCCTCGCCTCGTAGGCCTCCTGCACGGCCGCTTCCAAGCGCTCGCGCTCGCGCACGAACTCGCCGCGAACATAGATGTAGGCCGTATTGGCTCGCATGGCGAAACCGGCGATCAGAGAACCTTCCACCAGCAGATGCGGGTCGTGGCGCATGATCTCGCGGTCCTTGCAGGTGCCCGGCTCCGACTCGTCGGCATTGACCACGAGATAATGCGGACGGTCATCCGACTGCTTCGGCATGAACGACCATTTGAGCCCTGTGGGAAAACCCGCGCCGCCGCGGCCACGCAACCCCGAAGCCTTTACCTCGTTGATGATCCAATCGGTTCCCTTCTCCAGGATCGTCTTGGTGCCGTCCCATGCGCCGCGTGACCTCGCGCCCGCAAGCCGCCAGTCGTGCATACCGTAGAGATTCCGGAAGATGCGGTCCTTATCGCTGAGCATCAGGGCTGCCTGTCTGCACTTGAATCACGGGCCGGATGAGCAGGCACCGCAGCCTCGCCCGACTGCCCCGTCGCCGCCGCGTTGAAGGCGGGGTCGGTCAGCGTTGTCGGCCCACCGATCGGGGCCGACAGCTGTCGATTGATCTGCGGTCCGGGCCTGACCTCCTTGCCGGCGGCAAGGTTGTCGAGGATGCCGCGCAGGCTGTCCGGACTGAGATCCTCGTAATAGTCATAATTGATCTGCGCCACCGGCGCGTTCACGCAAGCGCCCAGGCATTCGACCTCGATCCAGGAAAGCTTTCCATCCGCGCTCACCTCCTGCTGCTCGCCGATCCGCTCGTGACAGAGCTCGATGAGCTTGTCGGCGCCGCGCAGGACGCAAGGCGTCGTGCCGCAGAGCTGGACGTGAAACTCGCCGACCGGGGCAAGGTTGAACATGGTGTAAAAGGTGGCCACTTCCAGAGCGCGAATCTTTGCCATCCCGAGGAACTCGGCGACATGCTCAATGGCCTTTTGCGGCAGCCAGCCGCCCGCCTGCTCCTGTGCGCGCCAAAGCAATGCGATCACTGCGGACTGCTGGCGCCCGGCAGGATACTTGGTGAGCTCGCGCCTCGCCCATTCGAGATTCTCCGCCGTGAATGCGAAGGTCGCAGGCTGGAGATGCGGATCGGCAAGGCGACGGACAGCCATCAGCGGTCCACCTCGCCGAATACGATGTCGAGCGACCCCAGAATCGCCGATATATCGGCCAGCATGTAGCCGCGACAGAGGAAGTCCATTGCCTGCAGATGCGCAAAGCCGGGCGCGCGTATCTTGCATTTGTAAGGCTTGTTGCTGCCGTCAGCGATGAGGTAGACGCCGAACTCGCCCTTGGGCGCCTCGACCGCGGCGTAGACCTCGCCGGCGGGCACGTGGAAACCTTCGGTATAGAGCTTGAAATGATGGATGAGCGCTTCCATGGAGCGCTTCATCTCGGCGCGTTTTGGAGGCACGATCTTGTTGTCAACCACCGAGACCGGACCCCGACCATCGGCGGCGCGCAGCCTCTCCAGGCACTGCTTCATGATCGCGGTCGACTGCCGCATCTCCTCCATACGGATGCAATAGCGATCGTAATTGTCACCGTTCTTGCCGACCGGAATGTCGAAATCGAGCTCGGCATAGCACTCATAAGGCTGCGCCTTGCGCAGGTCCCAGGCGGCACCGGACCCGCGCACCATCACGCCCGAGAACCCCCAGGCCCAGGCGTCCGCCAGGCTCACCACCCCGATATCGACATTGCGCTGCTTGAATATGCGGTTATCGGTGAGCAGATCCTCGATGTCGTCGCAGACCTTCAGGAAGGGATCGCAGAAGCTCCAGATATCGTCGACGAGCCTGCCCGGCAGGTCCTGATGCACGCCGCCGATTCGAAAGTAGTTGGCATGCAGGCGACTGCCGGAGGCACGCTCGTAGAAGCTCATCAGCTTCTCGCGCTCTTCAAAGCCCCACAGCGGCGGCGTAAGCGCGCCCACGTCCATGGCCTGGGTCGTGACATTAAGGAGGTGCGAGAGCAGGCGTCCGATCTCGCAATACAGCACGCGAATGAGCTGGGCGCGCCGGGGCACGGCGATCCCCAGCAGCTTCTCCGCTGCCAGGCAGAAGGCGTGCTCCTGATTCATTGGCGCGACGTAGTCGAGCCGGTCGAAATACGGGATCGCCTGCAGATAGGTCTTATGTTCGATCAGCTTCTCGGTTCCTCGATGCAAGAGCCCGATGTGCGGGTCCACGCGCTCGACCACTTCGCCGTCGAGTTCGAGCACAAGGCGCAGGACCCCATGCGCCGCCGGGTGTTGCGGCCCGAAATTCAGCGTGAAATTGCGCAGCTCGGCTTCAGCCATGGGGCCTCATCGCCCATCCACCATTGCGGGCTCGCTGCCCGCGGCCTTGCTTGCCTTGCGCGCAAGGCGCGCGTTGAACGTGTCCCACGCGACCACGAAGCGCTGATGACGCCCCTCCCCGATCAGATCGATTCCGTCGTGAGCCCTGACATGGAAGGTGATGCGGGGCCCCTCGATCGCTACGCATTCGGCCTCGACGGCCACAGTCAAGCCGGGCGGCGTCGCCGCCGTGTGGCTCACGTCGATATGCACACCGAGGCTGCGCTCTCCCGCATCGAGATGCGGCGCCAAGAGCTGCATGCACGTCCATTCCATCAAGCCGACCATGAAACCGGTTGCGAAAACCTCCGGCATAGCCTGAAAATCCGGCACCTCGGGATAGAGATGCGGCACGGTCTTGGTGGCCGGCACCTGATAGCGGAAGCGGTGCTTCGATCCGCGTTGCAGCGTCGCCTTCATTATGAAGGTTCCTTGCCGTCGGATGCCTTCTGGTCACCGGGCAACGGGTAGTCGGGTCCCTCCCACGGCGAAAGGAAATCGAAGCTGCGGAACTCCTGCGTGAGCCGCACGGGCTCGTAGACGACGCGCTTCTGCTCATCGTCATAGCGGACCTCGACAAATCCGGTCAGCGGAAAGTCCTTGCGCAGCGGATGGCCTTCGAAGCCGTAGTCGGTGAGCAGGCGCCGCATGTCGGGATGCCCGCTGAACAGCACGCCGTAGAGATCATAGGTCTCGCGCTCAAACCAGTTGGCGCCGGGAAAGATCCCGATGATTGAAGGCACCGGGGTACCCTCGGCCACCTCAAGCTTGACCCGGACACGCCTGTTCTGCTTCGGCGACAGAAAATGGTAGACGATGTCGAAGCGTCGCTCACGCTCCGGCCAGTCCACGGCCGTGATATCGACTATGCTGCAGAACTGGCACCGCTCGTCATCGCGCAGGAAGGTCGCAACCCGGACAATTTCATTGGCTGCTGCGGTAATGGTCAGCTCGCTGTTGGCAACCAGGTAGTGCAGCACCGAGCCGGGCAGAGCGCCCGCAATTGCCTCGCCGAGTTTGTCAAGAGCATCGTTCATGCAGGAGTTCTGTCACCGCTCGATAGTGCCGACGCGGCGAATCTTCTTCTGCAGCAGCAGCACGCCGTAAAGCAGCGCCTCGGCCGTGGGCGGACAGCCAGGAACATAGATGTCGACCGGCACGATGCGGTCACAGCCGCGCACGACCGAATACGAATAATGATAATAGCCGCCGCCATTGGCGCATGATCCCATCGAGATGACATAGCGCGGCTCCGGCATCTGGTCGTAGACCTTGCGCAGCGCCGGCGCCATCTTGTTGGTCAGTGTGCCCGCCACGATCATGACGTCCGACTGCCGCGGAGATGCTCGGGGTGCAAAGCCGAACCGCTCGGCGTCATAACGCGGCATGGACATCTGCATCATTTCAACGGCACAGCAGGCAAGGCCGAAGGTCATCCACATGAGCGAGCCGGTGCGCGCCCAGGTGATGAGGTCGTCGGCAGCCGTGACCAGAAAGCCCTTGTCCGCAAGCTGATCGCTCAAACCGGTGAAAAAGCTGTCCTGCCCGGCCGCGGACCGGCCGCCGCCGGCGCCGGCAACCGCTTGGCCGAATGGCGCAGCCGCACCCTCTAATCCCATTCCAACGCTCCTTTCCGCCATTCATATATGAAGCCGATGGTCAGGACGCCAAGGAAGACCATCATCGAGCCATATCCGTAGAGCCCGAGATCGCCAAACACGACCGCCCAGGGAAACAGGAAGCTCACTTCGAGATCGAATATGATGAAGAGGATAGCGACCAGATAGAAACGCACGTCGAACTTCATGCGCGCATCATCGAAGGCGTTGTATCCGCACTCGTAGGCGGAAAGCTTCTCTGCATCCGGCTGCTTGTATGCAATAAGGAAGGGCACCAGCAGCAGCACCAGACTGATGGCGAAGGCAACCGCGATAAAGATCACAAGTGGAAGATAAAGCTGCAACAGGTCGCTCATGCCCGACACCTTGCCGCCTGGAGGCTTACCTGCGGCCCGCAAGCATTGTGCAGGCGCTCAAAATCGGTCCTGCAGAGGCCTCGGACCGGAGCAATCCTGCCTTAGCGCAGTGCACAATGAGAGGCAAGGCAACCTGCCGCCCCGCTGGCGGCACGCCCAGCGGGCACAGACGAGGCCATTACCCGCGCTCCCAATCTCCGAGTTCCGAATCCCCCAAAATGCAGCGGAGGCACCATGCAACGCAAGGTCATGATCTCGTGCGCCGTCACCGGCTCGGCCGACACCCCAGCGCGCAATCCCGCGGTACCGGTGACGCCGAGGCAGATTGCCGAGTCAGCGCTCGACGCTGCCAAGGCGGGAGCAGCCATTGTCCATATCCACGTGCGCGATCCCAAGACCACCCGACCGAGCATGGAGCTCGCGCTCTACCGCGAGGTCGTGGACCGCATCAGGGGGAGTGGAAGCGGGGTTCTCATCAACCTGACCACCGGGCCGGGAGCGCGATTCGTGCCCGGCAGCGAGGATCCGGAAAAGCCCGGCCCTGGAACCACCCTGAAACACCCGGGTGAGCGCGTGCATCACATCGTCGAGCTCAAGCCGGACATCTGCAGCCTCGATATGGGCAGCCTCAACATGGGCCCGCATGTGTTCGTCAATACTCCCTCGCATCTGGAGACCATGGCAGTGGCGATCCGCGACGCCGGCGTCCTGCCGGAGCTCGAAGTCTTCGAGACCGGCCACCTGTTGCTCGCCAAACGCATGATCGAGAACGGGCATATCAAACCGCCGGGCATGTTCCAGATTTGCCTTGGCATCTCCTGGGGCCAGCCGGCTACGCCAGAGGCCATGAGCTACATGCGATCCTTGCTGCCAACGGCCTCGCCATGGTTCGCGTTCGGCATCTCGCTGCATCAGTTTCCCATGGCAGCGCTGGCGGTGCTGCTCGGCGGTCACCCGCGCGTGGGACTTGAAGACAACATCTATTTGGAGAAGGGCAAGCTCGCGCCGAGCAATGCAGCCCTGGTGGAGAAGGCGGTCAAGATAATAGAAGTGCTTGGAGATTTGGTTGCCACTCCGGCTGATGCGAGGCAAATGCTCGGCCTTGCACCAGCGCCGGCATGACGATGGCACCTCCATCAGCTCAGGGCGCGCTGACCCGAGCAGCCAGCGCCGCCGTTGAATGGGCGGGGAATTTGCAAATGGCGAACGAAACCGAGCTCCTGGCAAAATATGCCGCAACACTTCGCTACGAGGACATCCCGGCCGACGTGGTGGAACGTGCCAAGCAGTGCATCGCCGATACGATAGCGGTCATCATCTTCGGCTACGACCTGCCCTGGAGCCGCATGATCGTGCGCTTTGCTGAGACAAACGCTCCCGGTGGCAATAGCCGCATTCTTGGTCCGGGTGGCGCGCTCGTGCATGCGCCGGCCGCCGCGCTCGCCAACGGGACGCTCGCGCACGCCTTCGAGATGGACAATCTGACCTGGCCAAGCAGCGGCGTGCATCCCGGGGCAACCTTGCTCGCGCCCGCGCTCGCGGTCGCCCAGGCGCGCGGCATCGGAGGCCGCGAGCTGGTCACGGCCGTCGTTGCAGGTGGCGAGGTGATGATCCGCATCGGACGCGCAACTCGGCACAGCAACGAGAGCCGCGGGTTTCATGCGCCGGGGACGACTGGACCATTCGGCAGCGCAGTCGCCTGTGGACGGCTCCTGAGCCTCGATGCACAGAGAATGCGCAACGCACTTGGGATGGCCGGCTCGCTGGCGTGCGGCCTGATGGAATTCGCGCGCTCCGGCAGCGGCGCGATGGTCAAACGACTGCATCTCGGGCGCGCCGCTGAGAGCGGCGTGCTCGCCGCAAGTCTCGCGGCCGAAGGCTTCGCAGCCCCGGCGACCGCAATCGAGGGCGAGTTCGGCTTTCTACGGGTCTTTTGCGGCAGCAACTTCGATCGCGCGGAACTGACCCGAGGACTTGGCCAATCCTATGCGGCGCGCTCCATCACGCTCAAGCGCTTCCCCTGTCACATCACGGCGCATACCTCGGTGCAGGCGATCGTCGATCTGCGCGCCGAGTACGGTTATGCGCCTGCCGACGTCGAATCAATTCACATTGCCGGCAATGAGAAGATGGCCGGAGTGAACAACATTCCCTCGCCGTCTGACATCATGATGGCCCAATACAGCGTTCCGTTTTGCGTCGCGCTCGCGCATCTTCGCGACCCGCATGATCCGCGCTCCTTCGACGAGACAGCGTTGCGCGACGCGCAAATCAATGCGCTTGCGCATTGCGTAAAGATAACAGTGGCCGAGGAGCACCCGACGCCACTGGCCGCAGCCGTCAGCGTCGCGCTGCGGGATGGACGCGTTCTTACGCGCACTGTTACCGGTTTCAAAGGCACACCGGATCGCCCGCTTACGCAATCGGAGCTGCAGGACAAGTTCCTGATGCTGACCCGCCATTGCGGGGCGCAAGACATGGGAAGGATGTTCGATCGGCTGCAACACATCGAGCATGAGGCCAACCTCGATTGGATCGGTGTCGACGCGTAGCGATGAACGGGCCGATGGCAACCTGCGCATTGCGCAGCTCCATCCCACATTTCGTTCAACAAATGGGCTATATGCGAGCAATCTCACGCCCGGGTGCTCGTGCATGGTGCGGGTGCCCGGAGGCACGTAAAAAAATTGGCAATTGTGACCCGCGTCACAGTCCGAACGGTGCAGGGTCATCTAGGGTTTGTTTGCCGGATCGCTCCGCCCCCCGAATCCCCTCGATGAGCGGTCCAGAGGGCCCCGGTTTCGAGACCGGGGCTCTGTACTTTTGCGGACGAGGCGAGCGCATGACGGTACGTTTGTCTTGCAGTCAAGGTCGCTCAGCCGACAATGCTGCGCAACTCTATGTTAAAATGCTCCTGCCATTGTGGGTCGCACTGCTTGCGGGCGTAGCTCAATGGAAGAGCACAGCTGTTCCACAGCTGAGACGTTGGTTCGATCCCTGCCGCCCGCTCCAATGGCCCAGTGGCGGAATGGCTACGCGATTGGACGGGGCACCGTCCTTCAATCCTGGTTCGATTCCAGGCTGGGCCTCCAAAACCTTCGCTCGCTTGCCGCGGAAATGCAAACCTGCGGACCTCATCTGACCTCCCCTTCGGGGGCGGAGACGGACCAATGGTAATGCGGTCAGGTAGCGCCTCGACGCATCTGGAATACTGCTTCCTATGGTAAACAAGCAGTTGAGGGGCCAAGGCTGTCTTGGCGGGTTGCACGATCGAGAGGTGCCGCTGAGAGTTCAGGCCATGGGTGTCGCATCATGAGCAAAAAGACCGATCCCGCGAAAACCGCGCGCCAGCAGCAAAGCGCAATTGATGCTGCAGCGGCCATGGCAGAATATCGGGCCGCCATCGTCGCCGAGCAGCAAAAAACGGTCCGGCTCAAAGCGCTGCGGTTGGCCAAAGAGGCGGCAAACAAATCAAGCTCTGGCGCCAAGCCAGCACAGCGGCCCCGCAAACAGCGATAGGTTGACCCTGTTTGTCAAAGCTCAACTATGTGAAATCCCGCCATGTCGTTGCGTCCGCGCACCCGAAAGCCGATTACCCAAAGCATCCCCTCCCCGCTCCTGGCGCGCGTCGCTGATCCTCAAGCACGCCAAGGTGCTCGGGGAGGTGGAAGCGCCGAGCCGGGAAGCAGCCGACGCCCCGGCCGTGCAGACGTTCAATCTGAACCCTGGGCAGTGCAGGAGCGCTGCTGAGGAGAGCGCGCGCGAAAATATGCCAATCAAATGGAGCTTGCCCGCCAGCCGCCGGCAAATGACCGCAGGCGTTATCATCCTCGCCTGCGCGTCGTTTCTTGCAGGGGCGGAAGCGATAGATCTTATCCAAGGCCGCGGAGGGCCATTCGGGCTTATCATCATGGTTCTATTCGCCCTCGCGTTGCTGCTGGGCCTGATCATTGAAATACGGAGCAAGTACCCCAGAAAAGGCGCTCCATGATCGCGTTGGGCAGAGCGATTGTTGCACCGTCCTCGTGCCCTGCCGGCGGGATCATTCCCGGCTGGCCCGCTCTCGCAATCTTGCGCGGCCTCGTCGCCGCGCCCCATCGGCTTCACGGACGCTCAGCAGGTTGACCGGCACAGCGGGAACAGGCGCCGAACAGAAATTGCAACAGCGGGTGTGATAATGGCGGGAGCGACGGGGCTCGAACCCGCGACCTTCGGCGTGACAGGCCGGGAGATTAACCTGTGAAATCAATGGCTTTTCCGACTTTCTGAGTGCAGAAACGCGCCAGAATATCAGGGACAGTTGGAATGTGGCCTTGCCCGATCACCGCCCGGTGACCGGCAGGTCACCACCCGGTCACCTGAGTCGACCTCTGCCCGGTGCCCAGCGCAGGCTACGGCTCCGCCAGAAAGAATGAGCCCCCGAACCTTGGGGGCTGGGGGATCGATGGGGCTCGGGGGCGAGGTATCGCCGCGCCCTTTCTTATGGGGGTCTGGGGGGTCAATGGCGGCGGAGAGTGCGTTGGGGGAAACGACGCTCTCGCCCAGTTAGACGCCGCCATCGCGGAACGGGTTCATGCACCCGAAGCATTGGTCTTCCGCAATGGCAACATGATTCCGCCGAACATCCCGCTATATCGCCGCGCTGAATGTGCGGGCCAGCGTAGGGGCGCGAGCGTAAGACCTTGGGGGATAGGCAGCTCGCGCCCTTCTTTCAAATTCCCCGCAGCGCGCCTTGGCGCGCGTCGCTGATCGGTAGCAAGGCGCAAGCGCACTATGTTCAGGGATCAAATCGTGCCCTGTGATGGACCGGCGAACACTTGAGCTGGTGCTGCTCCTCATCCTGTCGTCCACCAGCGGCATCTTTGCTTGGGCGCTCGACCGATGGCTGTTCTGCGGTATTTTCGCAGCCGAGTCCGGGTGGGCGATTGCCCTCATGGCCCTTCTGTTGGAGCCCGATTGACGGCAGCGGTTGGTAGCGAGCGGTATCTGGAACGGGTCTCGAACGGATCGCGCCCGAATCGCTGACTCGAAATAGTCGGGTTTCGTTCACGGCTACATCTCGACCTAGAAGGAAGCGGGCACCCCACTTGTGGACTCGCTGCCTTGGCTCTCCTAATGAAATCGGCCATGCCGCCGCGTACACTGCCGTCGGGCTTCATCGCCCCGTGCCTTCCAACCAATGCCCCTACGCCTTCCGGCCGCGAATGGGTGCATGAGATCAAGTTTGACGGCTTCCGGGTCATCGCCCGCAAGGACGACAAGCGGGTGAGGCTCTACAGCCGGCCGGGCAATGATCTCACCGACCGCTTCCCGCTCATTGTCAAGGCGCTCGCCAAGCTGCGCTCACGGTCCTGCATCATCGATGGAGAGGCGGTCGCATGCGGTGACGATGGCGTCCCTTCATTCGACCGCATTCGCTACCGGCGTCATGACGCCACCGTGTTCCTCTATGCCTTCGACCTAATCGAGCTCGACGGAGAGGACTTGCGGCGCAATCCGCTCGCTGTGCGCAAGGCAACGCTGGCCTCCGTGTTGGCACGCGCGGCACCGGGATTGCGCTTTACCGAGCACATGGACGAGGCGGACGGCCCGCTTGTGTTCGCGCATGCCTGCAAACTCGGTTTGGAAGGCATTGTGTCGAAGCGGCGCGAGTCGTTCTATACCTCCGGTCGCTCCCCGCATTGGATCAAGACCAAGAACCCGGACGCGCCAGCCGTTAAGCGGGAGGCCGAAGAGGATTGGGGCGATGGTCCGCGAGAACGAGGCATTCCCGCCGGTGACCAATGTCGCCACAAACTTGACTGATGACCCTCAGCCCGAGGGACACGGGTGGCGAAATTGATGTAACCTGATCACCTGTCGGGGGCTGCATTCCGTGGGAGGCAGCACAT
>Ga0306923_10002310_pt1 | contig 17426 bp, 15 predicted proteins | sample sta12Can44000108_FD_203841 | JGI IMG/M metagenome (GOLD analysis project Ga0306923, IMG submission 203841) | Lab enrichment of tropical soil microbial communities from Luquillo Experimental Forest, Puerto Rico - statanox.12C.anox.44.000.108 (v2)... | ecosystem: Environmental > Terrestrial >... | reverse complement strand
AGCGGCAGCCGGTGGCGGGCCAGGAGCCGCCCTGGGAGCGGCGGTCGGAGGGGCAACCGGAATTTTTGGAGGTGTCGCGAGCACTCCTCCACCTCCACCGGGCACCGATTACGGCTACCCAGCCTATGGATATTTTCCTGGCTCCGGGTATCCGGGTTACGGTTATCCCGCCTATCGATACCCACCCAACCCGCCGCCCGGCTACGGATATCCAGGTCATTCCGGTACTCCCGGTTACTCCGGTCCCCCGACCTATGGATACCAGGGAAACGCGGGATACCCCGGTCATCCCACTCCGCCGAGCTATGGATACCAAGGCGGCGAAGGAAACTCCGCTCACCCCGGTCCCCCGGCCTATGAATACCATGGCGATGCGGGTAACCCGGCCTACTCGCCTAGCTATCAGCCCGAAGGCGACGGAGCATACCCGCCCTACTCTGGTTCCCCCGGCTATGGAGACCCGAGGGATTTGGGAGTAGCCCCGTTGCCGCCGTCTCCGGGCTATGAATACCAGAACCCGCCGTCGCCTCCCCCTTACTCCCTTCCCGATTATCGATCATCGGCGATCTTCTAGCGCCGCGCCTGATCGTCAAAATCGCTCAGTCACACCCTATTTTCCTGATGCTCCGAAAACGGCTCGGGAACTCTGCCTAGTAACTCGTTGCATAAATCGGCAAATACGCGAGGAGGTCACTGACGATCAAAGCCTCGATGTACTCCCTCGCTCCGCTTGCGGGAGAGGGTTGGTGTGATGGGCATCTTGCGACCGGCTAGCATCCATAAATGGCCGCGGAGTCTTTCCCCTCATCCGAAAGCTGTGCAGCGCGCGGCTTCCGACCTCTCCCCGCAAGCGAGGCGAGGTGAATTGGACGCGCTGCGCGTGCTTGTATAGGGCCCGCAGACCGAAGTGCCATATGCGCGGACTTTCGCAGGGAAGAACTAGCCAGTTGCGGGATCACGGCAGTTCGCGAAAGATGTGTCATTCGTTGCCGTGCCACTCTGCGGAGCCCTTCGAAGGTTCGGGGATCGATGAACCAGTTGCCACATCGATGACCCAGCTTACGATGGATCGGCTTCAGACTTTTAGCGTTTTACCTTGCTGTCGAAAAACACCGAGTGTCCGGGGAATATCGGCTGCATAAAACTTAAATCTCAGCGCAGGACGTCTCTGAGATCTGCGGGGGACGCAACATTGAGCGATCTGGAGTTCCAACGCGAGCTGAGTCCGGAGCAAATGCGCGAAGCGCTATCGCTGCTGGACAGTACCGCGGCGACCCAGAACCAAACCGTACGAATCGAGGATTTGCGTCCGGCTGAAGAGGTCAATCCAGAACTTGATCAGTCCAGTACGACCATGCCGACGCAGGATCGGCCTCCTGCGGCAGAAGACCCGCAGCAGCGTAGGAAGCATCTGAACTTAGCTGTCGCCTTCTTTGGTATTGGCATTGCCGCCGCCGGCGCTCTGGCGCTCTGGTCATGGCGGGAAAGCGTGCCGCTACCGCCAACGCCAAGGATCGCTCAAGAGGAGTTCTCGAAACAGTCGGCAACGCCGGCCGCGAAAAGCGATTCTCCCGCGCTACCGGTTGCCGAGCCTCCACCTGATCAAAGTCCTGGTGGATCAGAGCGACTGCCCCCAACGCCGGAACTCGCAGGTTTGAATGGTGCCATGAGAGATGCGGTCAATAGCGACAGTGCGATCCCTCCTGTGGTCCCCTCGGCTACCGATCACGCAACCAGCGCTAGCCGGGCTCGGTGGAACGAACGGGTCAGCCGAAGACCAGAGAACACCTCGCGGCACGCGCGGGCGGTTCGAGTCGCCGCAGCGAAGACGTCAATTTGGCGACTTCACTGGCAGGTTCGCGCGGAAGACGAATGGTGCATCGTCGCATGTCGTCGCGCGAACGGCGAATGGTGCTTCTTTGGATGTCGTGCTTGGCGAACTCAGCCCCTCTTGACGCGATGACGAGACCCTCGGGCTGTAGGACGCGGACTGCTGCGCGGATGTGGTATCTCGAACCTAGTTGCATGCTGCTGATCGCGACCACGGGACAGTGGTCGTGATTGAAAAGCTCGACAAGATCACCCGCAACACCGTCAACGTGTTGCGCAACCAACTCCTTGAGTTCTTCGGCATTACTTACCAGAAGCTGCTGCGAAATGCGGAGATCGTGGTAGACGACACGCCGCTGGAGCCGATCGATCCGCTCTTCATCACACCCGGGTTCCGCTACTACGATATCGATGCTGATCGCGCTCAAGCGCTTGATCCAATAACAATCGAGGTCAAGGGCGAGGACGGCAAGGAGGTGAAGGGCGCGATGGAAGTCCGCTTTGCGTATATGCCGGGAACTTTCGGCAGCATCGACAAAACGAAAAATGCCAGTGATCGAAAAAATCAGAATCCGCGCTTCCAGATCATGAAGGAGTACAACGGCATTCACTTTTATCGGATGGGCCGTTTCCTCGACTGTGTGGGACATACCCCTTTCCACACGTTCGTAAACAACGATCGGTATTTTAAGATCGAGGTGGATTTTCCCGCAGTTCTCGATGAGTACTTCAACGTATCGACATCGAAGCAGCGGGTCGACGTGTCAGACAAGATTTGGGAGAAGCTGAAAGAAGCGGGGCTGGTAAAAGCTATCCGGGCGCTCACCGGGAAATACCGCTCGGAAAAAAAAAGAGAGCGATGCGAAGAGCGATACCGTGGGCGCGGACGGCAAACGCGCATCGGAAGAAGCTATGGAGGAAACCGCGAAAGTAGTGCGCGTGCCATCGCCGGAAATCCGGCAACGGCAGGAGCAGCGTGGCGAAGCCCAGCTAAAAAAGACGGCTGAAAAGCGGGCGGCCGAAACGGGTCAGCCAGTGGGAAAAGTCGAGGAGCAGCTGCGGCTCGAGTTGCAAGGTCATCCCTATAAGCTCGGGCATGAGAATGTGCCGGGAGCGCCATTTTTCCGCGTCGACCAACTGGGTGGCAGCACCATGCTGTTGCTGAATACAGCTCACCGCTTCTATACGGAACTCTACATGGGGGCTGACACCTCCAAGGCGATGCGGGCTGCCATCGAAGTGCTGCTGTTCTCGATCGGGGACTGCATCAATGGGGCTCCGGAACAGGTGCGGGCCATGTACGATCTCGAGTTGGTCGAGTGGTCAAAGCGGCTGGATTACGCCCTGCTGCAGCTGACGCAGCGAGTGGCCTATGACGACGGCGAAGTCGGCGACGCCACGGCCGAAGCGGCTTAAAGTTGGATAGAAGCAGAGCCGGGCCGGTTACGGGCCGGCTCTGGTGCTTCGTGCTGGGCGCGGGAGAAAAATGGTGTTGTTCGAAGCGGAGAGTGCTCCGATCCCTGATTTGAGGGAGGTGGCGCCGGCGTTGCCGCCAGAGGTCGGGAGGCGGCTTTACGAGCGGCTGCGGGACGAGGATGCGCGGGTGCGGCTTGAGGGCGGCGCCGAGACGTTCGCCGACGCGTTGTGCGAACTCATAGCCGAATGGGATCACGACCCGCACAGCTTAATGTTGCGCACGACGTGCTTGCTCGTAGCGGATCTGATCGAGCAAGGTTGGGATTTCCAGATCGGAATAGATCGAGTAACTCTGAAGCCGCCGGGTCTGGAACCAGGGCCAGGCATAACGCGCGAGGAAATCAAGCAACGGATCCGCCGCGCCCTGCGCGCGGGTCGGGATCGGCAGCTGCAAGAACCGTTGGTTCGACAGTTCATCCAGCGTATGGAGCGGCCTTTCAGACGCGCCCAGGGCCGCTTTTCGATTTTCGATGTGATCGATGACGGGCGTGAACTCGAGCGCCAATGTTTGAAAACCCGCCAGCTCCCGCGGGAGGTACAGGAACGCCAACTCGCACGGCTTATTGATCCGGTTGTTGAGGCGTGCGAGACCGGAGCGAAATGCACGGCGACTGGTCTCAGTCGCATCGATATCTGGCGCTACTTCCGGCACACCTGGTCCCTCGAAATACCGGTCGATCCCGGGGCGACAACTGCCGCTGCTGATCCGTAACGCCGCGCGGCCGAACCGACCGGTGATTGGGATCGCTATGCTGGCGAGCCCAGTGATGCGCCTGCGCATCCGAGACAATTGGATTGGCTGGACCCCTCCCGCTTGGATAAGGAGACTTGGGCCCGGCAGATGGGATGCCGATATCGCCGCTGCAGCGTTGCTCCGAAGACTCGATCTGGCGATCAACGAAATTCGATGGGATGACCTGGGGACTGCCGAGGAGATCGCAGAGCCCACGGAAAGGATTTTGTTTCGGCTCGAATTGCGGGCCGCGAGCGCCATAGAGAAACGCAATCGGCAGCTGCAGGATCATTACGCGGAGAGGCGGAGCTCTCGGCACCTTGAGGTACGTACGGCGAGCGCGGACACGGACTGGAAAGCTGCCTCGCAAGAGCACCTTTACGTGCGGAAACGCGCCGAATGCCTCGGTGCTCTCCTGCGAGCACGAATGATTTTCGAGAAGGTGGGGCTGCGCCGAGATGCGCGACGGGGCTTCCGCCAACTGGTCGCGATGGAAGACGGGTGGCGGGGGCTCGACGCAGCGATTGGCGAGATCCGCAAGGTTGGACTCGCAAGCCAGGTTGTCGATGTGAGTGTTTGCGGCGCGGTGCATCCGTATACGGAGTTGATCGGCGGCAAGCTCGTCGCGTTGCTGCTGCATTCGGAAGAGGTGAGACGGTTATACGAAGCGCAATACGGGGATCGGATCAGCCTCATAGCCTCGCAAATGGCGGGCCGGCCTATCTGCCGGTCGGCATGCTTGAAAGTGCTCACGACGACGAGTCTCTATGGGGTTGGCAGCAGCCAATATAACCGTCTAAGGCTGCGCGCTGCGCAACACGCCGGCTTGCCCCACGATATTAGTTGGCGGCTTTTCGATGGCGATGAACGGGATCTGACGAGCGGCTACGGGACCGCTCATTTGGGGACCGCCACGGTCGAAGCGCTGCGCGAACTCAGCGCATTTACCCATGGCGCCCGACGAGTGAACAACCGTTTCGGAGAAGGCTCGAGCCCGCGGCTCCGGCAGATCCGAGAAGGGCTGGAGGCTCTCGGGGTCGAGAGCAGTCACATCCTCCACCACGCGACCCCACGGTTGTTCTGTGCTACCGAACTGGAGCCGCACGCTCGTGAGCAATTGCTCGGCTTCTGCGGGGGGGAAGAGACTTCGCCGGTTTCGCTGAAAGCGATCACCGCGGCTTGGCGCCGTCGTTGGCTGGTCAATCGGATTCAGAACGATGATGTGCTCGATCGAGTTGGCAAGCTCGGAAGGGAAAGCGTGCACGCCGAACTGTGGACGGACGAGGATGGGCAGTACCGACTGCCGCTCGTTTAGGGCCCTCCAACTGAGCCGTGTTCAAAGATTTTCGAAGTTGAACGAAAACACCTTTACCAATTTCGGAGCGGGCAATTTGCGCCAGGGTTCCTGCATCGATTGATAGACCGTTTCCCTGTCCACAACGGGAACCCCTTTTTGCAGGGGGTAATTACGGATGTTTGGGAACGGCTGATCCTCTAGCCAGTCGAGTAGCTGGCAGAAATCCACGCACATCGATCGAAGATCAATAATTTTCGCATCATCTGCAAACAAGTTGAATTCGGCGCATTCACCATAGAGTATCAGCACCGGCTGATCACTCGCGCCGATAAAGGGGATAGCTAGAAAGGAAATGGGGGCCTTGGATAGGTCCAATGTCTCGTTGTTTCGTGCCGCATCATTCGCAAGGTCGGCGTGTAGTAATGAGATATCCTGGTATGACTTCGTCCGCCATATACAGGCATCCTTGAAGGCGGCGCCGATTATCCCCTGCGTGACAGGAAAAGCTCGGCCAACTTTGGTTCGCCAATTGGGGTCTGATGGACCGAGGTACGCGCATACCTGTTGCAGATAACCCTGGCCCGCTCGGCTCATGACCCGGTGCATAGTGAGCCTGAGGCCCGGAATTTTCTGCTTAGCGTCAAGATAACCTTGCACGGCCGCAAGGAATGGCAAGACGGTCAGCTGCGAGGCGGCCGGAACGGGCTCGGCATGGACCGCCACTTGATCAAGCATTACGTTCTCCGTTAGCAAAGGGAGGGAAGAAACCGGGAGGCCAGAATTCGCTCGGAGCTTGAGCCTGGTTTTCCTTCATTGCCAGCAATCGATCCTTTATCAAATCGAAATCAGCAATGATCTCTCGAAGATGTTGCATGACATCGGCTCCATGCCGGCACAAGACGTTGAGACCTGCGGCGCCATGGTCTTTTGCCGCTTTTTCGAGAGGTCCGAAGCTTATATGGAAGGCCCCGCATCGATACAGCATAAACAGCAACAATCTATTCAGGAATGAACTCGCCCTGCCAAAAACCGCCGGAAAGGTTTTGATTTCACCCCGGCGCCCCGATAGATGTAAGAGAACCCGTGTGTCCTTACGGAGGCGTTTGGATAGCTCTCGGATGCCATTCGCCAGCTTATCGGCCTCAATTGTGGTGAAAAAGCCGAAGGCGTTGTCTTCAGGGTTGGTCCATTGATCGTTGAGGAATTCCTCAAGCTGCTCCAGGTAATTGGGAAATATCTCCGGCAATACCGTGTCCTGGCGAAAACGTTCTATGGTCAGCCGGAAGAGATCGACAAGAGCTCCATCACCGAAACCGGAGACCATATAGGGTTGCTGCGTGCCGTTAAGGATCGGCTGCCCGTAAATCTCGTTGCGCCAGTATGAATTCAGTGGAAATTCTGGGGGCTGTATCTCCAATCCGAAGCCCACGGCTAAGATAATGGTGTCGAACCTTTTGATCATCCCCTCGCTGTTGTGAAGGACAAGGAACGAACCATCGATGGAAGCTTTATCTCCGACCCAGCTGATTTCATTCAGAGCGGCAGTGATTTGGAAATGCCGTAAGCCGACATAAAAGCTAAGGGTATCGGGTGAAGAGTATCGCCGACAGTAGCCGCCGAATGTCTGTAGCACCGTTCTTGCGACGTCAGAAGCCCTGCCCTCGACCCAGTTTAGTACTGGCAGCTTGGCATCGGGAGCTTTGCTGCCCAGATTCGGCCAATCGTAGATGCGCGGATGCAGCCAGCGGCTATCCGATCCTTGCTGCAGGGGGCAAAGGTCACGTCGTTTCTCGAACAAGGTGACGTGGATTGCAGGGCCGAACCGGGCGAGCAAGCAGGCGGTTGCGGTGAGGCCGCCGATACCTCCGCCGATCACCGCGACGTTCTTAATCTCGATGCCATCGCTTTGGGAGAGTTCCCAAAGCGCCCACACGAGGTTGTGCGCGCGCACTTGCTGACTGTAGACGGTGACGCCTCGCTCGAGGCTACCCAGCAGGTACAAACCGGGTTTGACCCGGAAAGTCGGTTCCAGACCGCGCGCGCGGTCTAGCAGTGCGGTATCCGGGCTGTCCGATGCCATCGCCATTATCTACTACATAAGCGGAGCGGAACAATAGCGGAACTAGCAGCGGCGAGGCGGCGAGCGCTGGGCCGGTCTCGACTATTAGGCAGATTTGCGCTAATGCCGGAGGAGCCGAGTGCTTGATATGCGAATCGCAGCGCCTCCGTTACGGCGATCGAGCACCGCCTTGAGAGGCGCGTACCGCGGGTTGTGCGAGAGGAGCGGATGGGTTCGACCTCTCGTCGGGCAACTCAGCAGTCACTGAGTTCCGGCGTGCGCGGGGCGTCGTAGCGTTCGTTGTTGAATTTCTGCAAACGCGAACACCTGATAGTCGGAGGATCTGCGTTGTGATTTATTGAGCGTGACTTGGTGTGTCTTAGGGGTAACAGTCGGGGATAAAGCGGGGGTCGTTGGTCGGAACCGATAGTCTAACATAAAGGACGTTATCATGCGTGATGTGGCTGGCAGAGGAGGGGGCTGGCGGGCATTCGGCTCGCCTCGAACTCGGACATGATACGCCTATATGCTCACAGACTCATGGGCCAAGGTGCCCTGTGACAGTGTTAACCGATGGAGATGCCCATGAACGAACAATGGCAGTATCAGCTTCGGGTCTATTTGACGGACGACTTGGCCGATGTGGCGCGCAGCGATCGCAACAATCCGGCGCTCCGACCCCTGACAGAGATCCTGGACAAGCATCACGCGACTCTGGTGAATCAGTTCGACGCCTTCGCAAGCTACGTCGTGGAAGCTGAGAAGGAAGGCCCTGAAAATTTCCCGCTCTACAAATGGACGAAAGCGGTCGTCGAAAACCCCGCCAAGCGGCCGAAGCACATCAACACCTTTGCGATGCATGTCTCTGGCAAAGAAGTCTATCCGAAGGCGGCAGCGGACGCGCTCGAAGCCGACCTACAGCCCCTTCTCGGCGGCAGGCTGGTCACGCGGATGTCCAGACATGACACGAATCCGGCGAACAACCTGCAGGTGCCGTCGGAATACCGATCATAGGACTGGGATCAGTGTGGTGCCGGCGAGGTTGTGGGCTTGTTGGCCGCGAACGGCCTTGCGCGGGTTCTTCCGGACCGCCGTCCCCGCCCCGGAATTCCCGATAAAATCGGTTATCAAGAATAAAGCCGGGATAGGATGAGGGGTCGGATCAATCGATCAATCCGGCTACGAAAGGAAATTTTGTGTCGTCACAGTGGAGTGCACCGCGCGGCGGCGTGTTGGCCAGCTGCGTGACGGCATCCATGATCCGCCGCCCGCTCCCGCGTCGTTGCCGGCGGCCCGCAGCGTCGGCCTCGGCTGCGAAAACCACGTCCGCCGCTGTGGTTAGTGGAGCTTGGGTTTTTCTGCACCTGACTTACGCAACACCCAAGCCTTTGACCGCTTTGGCTTAGGAAAAGCCCGGCCTAGTCGGGAGCGCGCTGCATCGCCATTAACTCCATCTCCCGGAGATGGACGGCCTCGGCCGAGACCAGGCGGGTCGCATATTCCTCAAGAACGACGGATTTGTCTTTCACCAGCGCGAGTAACTCCCGATAGAGTTCTACGCCAGCCTCCTCCCGCTGTATTGATTCCGCCAGGATCTCATCAATCGTATTGTGGTGAGTTGTCGGCAATGCGGCGATGCCGAGCGCCGGCCTCTTGTGCAGCCGCATGATCATTTGACCCGCCTCTTGAGCGTGAGCCAGCGATTCCGATGCGTTATCGCGCAACCACGAAGTGATCGGAATTCGCGCATGACCGTAGATCATAAAGGAGTAGTGCGTGTAGTAGATGACCGCTGCGAGCTCCATCTGCAGAATGCGGTTGAGTTGTTTGACAACGGCCTCGACGTCAAACTGAAAAGCCCTTGCCATCGCGTTCTCCTTCCCCGTAGCCATATTCCTGATCTCGGTCGCGACAATGCTATCGGTTTTCAATCGATCGGCATATGAGAGCGAACAGGTTTGTCGGGCGACTCGTTCATCGAACCCGCCTAGCGCTACTCGCCCGAAGAGTTTGCCGCGCGAGAGCCAATAATTGAGGGCCATGCGCTTGAACATCATTTACAAACATCACGGCGCCCTTGCGAAGTTTTGGATAATTTTTGAAGAACTGATAGACAGCCATGCCAACTGACACAACGGATATGGTAATCTCCAAGGAACCACTTTGATAATTATCATTCAACCCGATCGCTTGCGGAAAGTCGTCAGAAATGGGCGGCGCGAAGCTCCAATAATGCAGCGGTTGAGCGCTCGGTGAAGTCGCAGATGATCGTCCTGGAAAATCGCCGGGGGAAGCGCCGAGGCCTTTGGTCGCTTGGGAGATGATTAGCCTGCAACAACCAAAATCATCGTCCAGTTAGTTACAGAACGACAAACCGGGAAGTTGCCTTGTCATATTGATATTCCCTTACTTTGATGAATTCACTTCTCGCTGCGGCAGCAAGGTCTTTATCTGCTGTTACAAGGACCGTTTGCGAGCCTCCACTCATCACCGACGCGAAGTTTGTCTTAACGCTCAATATCTGGAACGCGTCTGACAGGTCCAACGAATACTTACGAGCAAGGGATTGCACCTTTGGAAAGGTCTTCGAGTCAACCAAATCCAAATCTGGAGCAGCTAAATTTTTCGACGATAACGAAAACCATGCCGACAACTCGGATGCCGCCTTGTGGTATTCGTCATCGGTTAAATTGTCACGAGGTTTTCGGTAGAATCGTTTCATTTTCAGCGCGGTCAGCGTTTCAAAATAACAAATCAGCGTAGTGTAATTGCTTGATTCTGACCGGAAATATTGGCGTACCTCGCTGCTTCCGACTTCATCGGCGTAGACCTTCACTAGAGCCGAAGCATCAAAGCAGTTCATGTGCACTGCTTTTGGGCGGAAGGCATCGGTCACGGTTTGACCCCTAGTCCGCTCAGCGCTGCTGCTGAAGCTGACGCAGTTGCTCCTGAAGGATCTGCTGTCTCAGGGCGGATTCCTGCGAGCGATTAATCTGGTCGAGATCAGGCCCGAAATGGGGCAGGTTCCGACCGGCCTGCAGCGGGATGGTCGGATCAACTCCGCCATAGGGCGCGGGGGGTGGGTGCAGTTCCATCCGGGAACTTGGCCGGTTCCTTCGGAGACCGGCTAGACGCTAACACCAGTGAAGATTCGTACTACATAGATGGCGCAGGCAATTCCGTGCTGAATTGCTGTGGCAGGTGGTTTTTGCGCTCCGTGCGCATCCGAAAGTTGGCGTAATTTAGCTAGGACCTCGCCCGCTTGCTCAATCGATTTGAATTGCCGATCCCAAAGCTGGTTAATCTCGGCTGCGGAGAACGACGCAATGCCTCCAAACTGGTTCTTAAATTTCGCTTCGCAGGTCTGAAAGGCAGTCCGAACTCGAATAGCGTAGGGCGTTTTTCGATGATCACCAAGGTTGGGATTTTGCGAGAAAATCCCCGCCGTTAATGTATCAACGACTCCGCAAACAGCGGTAAGCGCGCCGTCTGGGTCACCATCCCTAAACCGGCGTAAACATTTAATCATTCCATCGCTCAAAGAGGCGTCTAGGGTAGTGGTATCCGCGTCTATCTGCAACGAAAGCGGGTATGGTTCGCCGTCTAACGTAAGACCCCAACCTACCCTATTTAGAAGCTCCGAAAGTTGATCATACAACTCGTCGCGACCAAAAAGCGTTTCACCCATCATGTCGCGGATGCAGTTTACAACGATCCGGGCTTGGTCATCTGGCGTTTGCCGCGCAAAAGAAGGTCAAGCTCATCGAAAAGTTGCTGGATCGGGAGGCTGCTATGCAACTCGCCAAGCTCGTGCACAGGAAGCCCGGCGGCACCGACTATCTCCTTGATGTGGGGGAGTGAGTATTTGCGAAGTAGGCGGCGTAAACTGCCCCAAGCCTCACCCAAGCGCATATTAGGATGCCCCGTAATCCAGCCTTTTCGCGACGGTCAGGCTATGAGCCGTGAAATCGTACTATGAGAGACATTGTAGCTACGGGCGATCTCGCGCACCGGCTCGCCGTCGATGTCACGCCGGCGAATCGCCTCGCGCTTCTGGTGATCGGTCAGTCTCGGCTTGCGGCCCATCTTGACGCCTCGGGCCTTTGCCCGTTCTCGTCCTTCACTTGTGCGCGCGCGGATCAAGTCGCGCTCGAACTCGGCGAGGCCACCTAAGACGGTGAGCATCAGCAGGCCGTGCGAGGTAGTGGTGTCGGCCCACGCGTCGTTGAGCGATCGAAAGCCTGCTTTGCGATCGGCGATCGCCGCGAGCGTGTTCAGCATGTCGCGTGTCGATCGCGCGAGCCGGTCAAGGCGTGTCACCATCAGCACGTCGCCGGCGTCGAACTGGTCGATCACCCGGCGAAGCTGCGAGCGGTCGGTCTTGGCTCCGCTCGCCACTTCGCGGAACACCTTACCCGCCCCGTGCTTCCTCAAAACCGCGACCTGAGCGTTGACGCTTTGGCCGTCCGTCGAGACCCGCGCGTACCCGAAAATCATGGGTTTATTCTGCACCGGATTTGTGCAACGAAAAAGCCCAATTCGATCAACGGTCTAATTTTGGTGCGTTTTTCTTGGACCCCAATGTCGGTTATCTGATCCGAGGCAGACGATCGGGCTTTTCGTCGGCCTTGGGTTGCCCCTCTGTTGGTCGGCAGAGGTGTGCCACATCCAGACATCAGGTGCTGCAAGCCGGCACCGAAGAAGATCCATTGGGTTGCTGTCGGCAGAGAGCCTGCCGACGGCCAAGACGCAATGTAGGTGGCGATAAGGGGGCAGCGCTTGTTCCAAGGTATGGGAGCACGGCGAAGAAACCCAGCAGCGCACCCAACGTGGGATTGGTGGCGATTGAGCGCAGTATCTCGGCCGCACATCCGCCCCCGGCAAGTGAAGCGCCGGCAATGTGAACCGTTTACACATCCTGGAGGATCGGCAAGATATCGACGGGTGCTACCCTCGGCTTGCGCTATCGGGCGTCCGTGCATGGGGGAGCGCTATGCGAAGATGGCGCATCCGCGTCAGCCGTCACCGGAGGCGGCAAAGTCGTGGGATGTATTTTCCGCAAACCTCGGGTGAGAATGGGAGAGAGTACGGCTTCTGGGGAGCGTCCTATGGCGGATCGAAATGAAATCCATGCCGGTTCGATAACTGGCAGCGTGATCGTCGCCGGGAGCGGCAACACGATCAACGCCAGACTCCGCGTCGAACTCGGAAAAGGTCCACCGCCGACGGCCGAACCCCTTGACATCCGCGCTGAGTTCGCCGAACTCCGCAAGATCCTCGAACAGCTGCAGACCCCGGAGCAGGGCAAGATCCGGCGCGCGCTGGAGGACGCCGGCGAGGAGCTCGCCAAACCGGAGGCGCACAAGGCCGAGGTCGGCGGCGCTCTCAAACGCGCGCTCGGTTACGCCGGCAAGGTCGCAAGTTTGGGTGACGAGGCGGTCAAGCTCGCCCCTCACATCTATAAGCTCGCCGAATGGTTGGGCAGCGAATGGTCGAGCTTGCTGAGCTGAACAACCTCGCGCCGGCCGAACCGGGAGGCGCTTCGCACGTCCGGCAGGTCACCGTCAGGCAAGGCGTCGTCGATAGCACGATAATTTCGGGCGACGGCAACACCGTCACGATCATCCACCAGTACAGCCGCACCGAACCCGAGCCCGCACAGCCCGCCCGATCGCCAACCGTTTTTCCGCCGAGCCCGTACAAGGGCCTGGAGGCGTTCTACGAAGAGGACGCCGATCGCTTCTTCGGGCGCGATGCGGTCGTCGACACGCTGTGGCACCGTCTGCGCGGCCTGCAAGAACCCCCGCTCCCCAGCCAGCCGGTGAAGACGCGTCTGCTTGCGATCATCGGGCCTTCCGGCTCCGGCAAATCCTCGGTGGCCCGCGCCGGGCTCATCCCTGAGCTGGCGCGCCGACCGATCCCGGGGCTGGCAAATCCGTGCGTCGCGGTGGTCCTGCCGCACACCGAGCCGATCGAGGCTCTGGCAACCGTGCTTGCCCGCCTCGCGACGAATGATCCGGCTCCCGCGGCAAAAACTCGTGAATTCGCCGACGAGATCAGGCGTATCGGTCAGTCGGGAACTCCGGACGGCTTGCACCGCATCGCCAATGTCCTGCCGGGGGCCGATCGCCACCCGCTGATCGTGCTGGTGGACCAGTTCGAGGAAGTCTTTACCGGTGCGGCGGAGGCGGGACGCTCGCTGTTCGTCGATACCCTGCTGGATGCCGCTGGCGACAGCAGCGGGCGGACCACGGTCGTGCTGACCCTGCGCTCGGATTTTCTCAGCGCCACCGCCCGCTACCCGGCGCTCGACGCGGCGATCGCCGCCTGCAATGAGCTTGTGCCAGCGATGAGCGAGGCCGAGCTCAGGGAGGCCATCTCACTTCCGGCAGCTCGTGCGGCCAAGCGCGCCGGCATACCCGACCCGCTCGAACGGGGCACGGTCGAACTTCTCGCTCGGGAGACTATCGGACGAGAAGGTGCGCTGCCTCTGCTGCAGTTTGCCTTGAATCGCATTTGGGAAGGGCTCGCTGCGGGAACCTCGCCAGCCGATACATTGCGAGAACTCGGCGGCGTCGGCGGCGCGCTCGCCGCGGAAGCAGACCGCCTGCTGAAGGACCTTGCGGAAGCCGGGAAGGAAGACCTCATACGTCGGGCTTTCCTGGCCATGGTGCAACTTGGTGAAGGCGTCGAAGATACGCGGCGCCGCGTCAGGCTTTCGGAGATCGTCGCGGCCGGCGAAACGCCGGAGGAGGTGATGGCCATTCTCCGCCGCTTTGCCCGACCCGGCGAACGGCTGGTCACCTTCGCGTCGGATCATGGTGAAACCACCTTCGAGGTCACCCATGAGCAGCTGATCGCCCGCTGGCCGACCTTGCGAGGATGGTTGCGCGATTGGCGCGAAGACGAGCGTTTCCGCCGGCGTCTTGCAAGCGCGGCCCACGACTGGCGCAACAAGCAGGGGAGCCTTTGGGGCCCGACCGAGCTGGAGCTCCTGCGGCGCTGGCGAGAGAGACCGGGGCAGGCCGCGACCCCCGAGCAGCAGGACTTTATAGACGCGTCCGATGCCGCGCTGCGCAAGGAGGCGCAGGCTCGACGTGCCGGGATGCTAGCCAGGCTCGCCGGCTCGGTGCTCCTCGTGCTGTTCCTCGGCACTGCCATGCTCGCGGTCGGACTGGTGGGTGTGTCTGTCGAAACCGATGAGAGCTTGCAGGCGGCGGCCGCCGCCGGCCGCGAAGCGGCCCGGCAGACCGCCCGCGCACAGACATTCCTCGCTCGGCTCGAGAACGAGCGGGGAAGGAGATTCGAGGCTGCATCTGCAGCCCTGCAAGCGATGGTTTTGCCATTCCGCTATGGCGAGGACTTCAGTCAAACGGAGCTTTGGACCGAGGTGGTGTGGGCCTGGTCCGCCGACCGGTTCCTGGTTCCCCCGCTGCAACACGGCGACACTGTCTATGCCGCGGCGTTTGACCTCAAGGGCGAGCGCGTCGTCACCGCCTCTGGGGACAAGACCGCGCGCATCTGGGATGCGCGCACCGGCGAGCCGATCGGCAAGCCGCTGCAACACGGCGACCGTGTCTATGCCGCGACGTTTGACCCCCAGGGCGAGCGCGTCGTCACCGCCTCTTCCGATAACACCGCGCGCATCTGGGACGCGCGCGCCGGCGAGCCGATCGGCAAGCCGCTGCAACACGGCGACCGTGTCTGGGCCGCGGCGTTCGACCCCCAGGGCGAGCGCGTCGTCACCGCCTCTTCCGATAACACCGCGCGCATCTGGGACGCGCGCACCAGCGAGCCGATCGGCAAGCCGCTGCGACACGGCGGCACTGTCATTGCCGCGGGGTTTGACCCCCAGGGTGAGTGCGTCGTCACCGCCTCTTCGGACAACACCGCGCACATCTGGGATGCGCGCACCGGCGAGCCGATCGGCAAGCCGCTGCAACACGGCGGCACTGTCAATGCCGCGGTGTTCGACCCCAAAGGCGAGCGCGTCGTCACCGCCTCTGGGGACAAGACTGCGCGCATCTGGGATGCGCGCACCGGCGAGCCGATCGGCAAGCCGCTGCAACACGGCGACACTGTCTATGCCGCGGCGTTTGACCCCCAGGGCGAGCGCATCGTCACCGCCTCTTCCGACGACACCGCCCGCATCTGGGATGTGCGCACCGGCGAACCGAGCGGCAAGCCGCTGCAACACGGCGACACTGTCTGGGCCGCGGCGTTCGATCCCCAAGGCGAGCGCGTCGTCACCGCCTCTTCCGACATCACCGCCCGCATCTGGGACGCCCGCACCGGCGAGCCGATCGGCAAGCCGCTGCAACACGGCGACACTGTCTGGGCCGCGGCGTTCGACCCCCAGGGGGAGCGCGTCGTCACCGCCTCTTCCGACAAGACCGCGCGCATCTGGGATGCGCGCACCGGCGAGCCGATCGGCAAGCCGCTGCAACACGGCGACCGTGTCAATGCCGCGGCGTTCGACCCCCAGGGCGAGCGCGTCGTCACCGCCTCTGGGGACAAGACTGCGCGCATCTGGGATGCGCGCACCGGCGAGCCGATCGGCAAGCCGCTGCAACACGGCGACGCTGTCATTGCCGCGGCGTTCGACCCCAAGGGCGAGCGCGTCGTCACCGCCTCTGGGGACAAGACCGCGCGCATCTGGGATGCGCGCACCGACGAGCCGATCGGCAAGCCGCTGCAACACGGCGACGCTGTCATTGCCGCGGCGTTTGACCCCAAGGGCGAGCGCGTCGTCACCGCCTCTTCCGACAACACCGCGCGCATCTGGGATGCGTGCACCGACGAGCCGATCGGCAAGCCGCTGCAACACGGCGACCGTGTCTATGCCGCGGCGTTCGACCCCCAGGGCGAGCGCGTCGTCACCGCCTCTTCCGACAACACCGCGCGCATCTGGGATGCGCGCACCGGCGAGCCGATCGGCAAGCCGCTGCAACACGGCGACACTGTCAATGCCGCGGCGTTCGACCCCAAAGGCGAGCGCGTCGTCACCGCCTCTGGGGACAAGACCGCCCGCATCTGGGATGCGCGCACCGGCGAGCCGATTGGCAAGCCGCTGCAACACCGCGATGCTGTCTATGCCGCGGCGTTCGACCCCGAGGGCGAGCGCGTCGTCACCGCCTCTGACGACAAGACCGCCCGCATCTGGCGCGCGTCACCTACCGGGCAAGCCCTCATCGAAGATGTCTTAGCGGTCCTGGGTCCGCGCGCGCCTGAGCCACTAAAACTGCCGCAGGACGCCACCCAGCACGAGGACTACGTCACCCTCATGGCAAAAGGCATGCAAACGCTTTTGGCACGGACCCGGAATTTGTTTCAGCCAAACTGACCGCGAGCTCGGTCAATCGCGTCACTTAAGAATCCTGCCCTGAGTTGCCGACGTTAATCTATGTTGGCGCTACGCGCTTCCGCTTCAGCTGCGCTAGTCAAGTCCAATATCGCCTCAGGATCACGATGAGCCGTCGCGCTGCGGAACTTTGAATGACAGCTTTGGAGTCCGGAACGCGACAGATTTCTCGCTCGTCGCCGAACGGCAGGAATCGGCGCACTGCAGCCGCCCGCCTCCAGGCTGAAACCCTCTTGGAGCGCCCGCTTTTTGGGGTAGAGCGCCCGTTGTCAAACGCCCGGTGTATTCGCGGTTCGCGCGGCGGGGATGTACCGATAGAGCGTCGCCGGTGAGACGCCGAGGCGGTGCGCGATTTGGGTGACGCCGATGTCGGGGTTGGCCAGCATCGCCTTGGCGGCCTCAATGTCATCGTCGGTGAGTTTTGGCGGACGACCCCCGGTGCGGCCCGCGCGCCGGGCGGCGGCGAGGCCCGCTTGGGTGCGCTCCCGGATCAGGCTGCGCTCGAATTCCGCCAACGCTCCGAACATGTGAAAAACGAGCCGACCCTGTGCGGTCGTGGTGTCGAGAGCTTCGGTCAGGCTGCGAAACCCGATGCCTCTCAACCGCAGGGTCTCAACGGTCTCGATCAACTGCTTCATCGATCGCGCCAGCCTGTCGAGCTTCCACACGA
>Ga0306923_10002305_pt1 | contig 17446 bp, 17 predicted proteins | sample sta12Can44000108_FD_203841 | JGI IMG/M metagenome (GOLD analysis project Ga0306923, IMG submission 203841) | Lab enrichment of tropical soil microbial communities from Luquillo Experimental Forest, Puerto Rico - statanox.12C.anox.44.000.108 (v2)... | ecosystem: Environmental > Terrestrial >... | reverse complement strand
TCAAAGCTTCAGTCACAATGACAATCAAGCACACCCCACCCAATCATCGCGGGGTGGAGCAGCCCGGTAGCTCGTCAGGCTCATAACCTGAAGGCCGCAGGTTCAAATCCTGCCCCCGCAACCAAAATTCGATAGAAATATCAATGAATTAGCCCGCCTCTCGGCGGGCTTTTTCGTTTTGGAATATCGCCTCCGGAATCATATCGGAATCAATCGGGAGCAAAGTCCAGCGTAGGAATCCGTCGTAATCCCGCTGGATGCGTGGGGCAGGGCACTGCCTCGGCTTCGAAAAATTCTTCTTGGTCATGGCCACGTTTCTTCGCCTTAGTTGCCTACCCGCAGCGCATCGACCACGAGCGAGAAGGCCGGCGATGGTTGCCGACGGCTCGGGTAATAGAGGTGATAGCCAGAAAATGGGGGACACCAGTCTTCAAGGACGCGGATGAGGTGCCCCTCTTCGAGGTGGGGCGAGAACTCATTTTCAGGAAGATAGGCGATACCCAGTCCACCGATCGCCGCGGCGGCAATATGGGTTGTCGTGTTGAAAATCAATTGGCCCTCGACGCGGATCTTCAATTTCTGGCTCCGACGTTCGAACTCCCATACATCAAGGCCGCCGTATGTCGGAAAGCGAATATTGATGCAGCGGTGGGCCACCAGATCGCCGGGGGCTTTCGGTATCGGGTTCTTGGCGAAGTAGGATGGGGAGGCGACGGCGGCCATCCGCAGGTTGGGGCCGATGGGGACGGCGATCATGTCCTTGTCGATCGTTTCACTGAAACGCACTCCGGCATCGAAGCGGTCTGCGACAACGTCCCTGAAGCCGTAATTGATGTCGAACTCCACCTTGATGTCGGGATAGTCGTGCAGCAAAGGCATTAGCTTCGGCAGCAGCGTCGTCTTGATGATGTGGTCGCCGCAGGTGATGCGCACGGTTCCAGCGGGTTTGTCGCGCAGCACGGTCAATGCATCTACCTCAGACTCGATTTCGTCGAAGCGGTAGCCGATCGCCTGCACCAGGCGCTCGCCGGCAGCCGTGGGGGAAACACTGCGCGTGGTGCGGGTCAGCAGTCTGATCTCAAGACGCGTTTCCAGGCCCAATACCGCTTGGCTGAGGGCTGACTGGGTCACGCCCAACCGTGCGGCGGCACGGGTGAAACTGCCTTCCCGCGCCACCGTCACGAAGGCCAGAAGGTCGTTGAGATTGTGTCTCGGCATGGCGAAGACCCTCGAGATGGATTGATTAGCACCGCTTATAGCGGATGTAAGTATTAGCTATCTTATCAATCTGTGTGAATTCAGCAAGAATGCTGAGAAATCATCTTGCCGGAGCGGCGCAAGAGGCGCTGACGGGCAATGCAGGTTGCCTGGGCTGAGCCGCCCTTGCCCGGAAGCCATGAGGAGTTATTCTGATGCTTGTAAATGCCTATGGCGCCCGTGCTGGCGACAAACCTCTGGAACCGATGCGGATCACCCGTCGCGAGCCCGGGGCGCACGACGTTCAGATCGACATCGCCTTCTGCGGCATCTGCCATTCCGACCTGCATCAGGTGCGAGACGAATGGACAGGCACGCATTACCCCTGCGTCCCCGGCCATGAAATCGTCGGCCGTGTGTCCTCGGTGGGGGGGCATGTGACCGGCTTCAAGGTTGGTGATCTTGTCGGCATTGGCTGTATCGTCGATAGCTGCAAGCACTGCGAGGAATGCGAATCCGGTCTGGAGAATTACTGCGATGGCATGATCGGCACCTACAACTTCCCGACGCCGGATCAACCTGGCTGGACGCAGGGCGGCTATTCGCAAAAAATTGTCGTGCATGAACGCTACGTGCTGCGCATCCGCCACCCGGAAGAACAACTGGCCGCCGTGGCGCCGCTGTTATGCGCCGGCATCACGACCTATTCGCCGCTGTGCCATTGGCATGTTGGGCCGGGCAAAAAAGTCGGCGTGGTCGGCATTGGCGGCTTGGGCCATATGGGCATCAAACTCGCCCATGCGATGGGTGCCCATGTCGTGGCGTTCACCACCTCCGAATCCAAGCGCGAGGCGGCGAAGGCTCTGGGCGCTAACGAAGTCGTTGTTTCGCGCAACGCCGGGGAGATGACGGTCCACGCCAAGAGCTTCGATCTGATCGTCGACACCGTGGCGGCGTCCCATGATCTCGACCCCTATCTGGCGCTGCTGAAGCGCGACGGCACGCTGACGCTGGTCGGTGCCCCCGCCTCGCCGCACCCTTCGCCCGAAGTTTTCAACCTGATCTTCAAACGTCGTTCGATCGCTGGCTCGATGATCGGCGGCATTCCCGAAACGCAAGAGATGCTCGATTTTTGCGCCGAACACGGAATCGTCTCCGACATCGAATTGATCCGTGTCGATCAGATCAATGACGCCTATGAGCGACTGCTGAAGGGCGACGTTAAATATCGGTTTGTGATCGACAACGCCACCCTGACCGCCTGAATACCGGCTTATTCGGAGACATCATTATGAGCGAAATCAGCAACGAAATCCCTGAGCAGAAGATGCCGGATATGGGGCGCCGCGACATGCTGAAAATGACAGGAACAGGAATCGCAGCCTTGAGCGTTGGGATGATCGCCACGGATCCGGCCTTCGCCGAATCACAGAAGTCGCTGCCTCTCATCGATAACGGCCAGTTATGGGACAAGACTTTCGCTAAAAGCGATAAGGCTGACCATAAAAAGGTCACCTTCAGAAACCGCTATGGCATCGCCTTGGTGGCTGATCTGTATCAGCCGAAAAATGCCAGCGGCAAGCTGGCGGCGATTGCCGTTGGCGGCCCCTTCGGCGCGGTGAAGGAACAGTCGTCCGGCCTCTATGCACAAACCATGGCCGAACGCGGGTTCGTCACGCTGGCTTTCGATCCGTCCTATACCGGGGAAAGCGGCGGCGAGCCGCGCAATGTCGCTTCGCCGGACATCAATACCGAGGATTTCAGTGCGGCGGTCGATTATCTCGGCCTGCTGCCCTCCGTCGATCGCGAGCGGATCGGCATCATCGGCATTTGCGGTTGGGGTGGCATGGCCTTGAATGCCGTTGCCGTGGACAAGCGCGTCAAGGCGGTCGTCGCCAGCACCATGTACGACATGACGCGCGTCATGTCCAAGGGCTACAACGACAGCGTGACCCTGGAACAGCGCACCCAGGCGCTGGAACAACTGAGCCGGCAGCGTTGGCTGGATGCGGAGACGGGAACCCCGGCCTATGGCCCGGTCATGAATGATCTGAAAGGCGGCGAAGCCCAGTTCCTGGTTGATTATCATAACTACTACAGGACTCCGCGCGGCTTTCATCCGCGCGCGATCAATTCGAATGGATCGTGGACGATCACCACGCCGCTGTCGTTCATGAACATGCCGATCCTGACCTACATCAAAGAAATCTCGCCGCGGCCCGTCCTGTTCATCCATGGTGAAAAGGCTCACTCGCGCTATTTCAGTGAAACCGCCTTTGCCAATGCGGCGGAGCCGAAAGAACTCATGATTATTCCGGGCGCCGTTCATACGGATCTCTATGACAAAGTGGACGTAATCCCGTTCGACAAGCTGACGGCGTTCTTCCGCGCCCATCTTGCATAGAGAGCAAGGAGATGCGGCCTGTTACCACGAAGCCGACACCGCGTAAGGGCATCCTGTTTGCCCTGCTGGTTGCCTGTGGCGCATGCGTGAGCGTGGCACAGGCCGCATCGGGCGGCGCCGAAGCAGGCATGGCCGGACGTGAAGTCGCTCTGGGGCAAGAAGGAGCGCATCACATGACTATTCATATCGCCATCGGTTCGGCCAGCATGGCGGCGACAATGGAAGACGATCCAACGGCGCGGGATTTCGTTTCACTGTTGCCGTTGACCGTCACATTGCGCGATTTCAGCCCTGCTGAAAAGGTGAGCGGCGCCTTGCCCAAGCGCCTTTCGGAAGAAGGCGCGCCTGCGGCCGATGCCGGTGCCGTGGGAGACATCGCCTATTACGCTCCGTGGGGGAATATCGCCTTCTACCGGGGGCGCGGCCCAGAGGCATCCGGCGTCATCAAGATTGCGAAGATCACCTCCGGCATCGAAGCGCTCAACCTGCCGGGCCAAGTGCGCGTGACGATCTCTCGCGCCAACTGAGCTTAAGGAGCAGTACGCATATGTATGCAGTGGGACTGAACACCTACGGCGGCCCCGAAGTTCTGCATTTGCTGGAGCTTCCCGATCCGCATCCTGCGCCGGGCCAGGTGCGGGTGAAAGTGTGCGCCGCCGGGATCAACCCGGTCGATGTCATGGTGCGCGATGGCTCCCTTGCCCAATGGTACTCGGGGGCACAGCTGCCTTTTATCCCAGGCATGGATATTGCCGGCATCATTGACGCTGTCGGTGAGGGCATCGACCCTTCCTTCGGACTTGTCATCGGGCAGGATGTCGTCGGCATCGTCGATAATTACGGCGGCTATGGTGGTTACAGCCAATATGTGTGTCTGCCTGCCGCTTCGGTCATTCCCGTTCCGGCGGGTGTGGCATTTCCGGCCGCGGCGTCGTTTCTGATGAACGCGCTGACCGCCCGCAATGCCTTGGATGCCTTGGCGCTTCCGCCGGGGGCGACTTTGCTGGTCACCGGGGCGGCCGGGGCGGTGGGAGCCTATGCCGTGGCGCTGGCCCATGCCGAAGGCTTGCGGGTCGTGGCGGTCGCCGCCCCAGAAGACGAGAGTTTCCTGCGGTCTGCCGGTGCGGCCGAATTTGTCGCACGGGGAGAGCATCTCGCCGCGCGGGTCCGACAGCTCTTTCCTGCCGGTGTCGATGCCGTCGTGGATGCGGCGAATCTGCGTGGGGTGATTGCACCGGCCATCCGTGATGCTGGAACGCTCATCGTTCTGCGTCCTTGGGACGATGCCGTTCTCGATCATGGTATCCGGGTGGTGTTCGTGAATGTGCGTCAGCGCGCCACCGACCATCCGGCGATTGTTCGGCTTGGCCAGCAGGTGTCCGACGGTCTCCTGTCCTTGCGGGTCGTCGCCGTTTTCCCGGCGGCTGAAGCGGTCGCGGCCCATCGTCGCCTAGCCGAAGGCGGTCTGCGCGGACGCCTTATCCTTGATTTCCAGACGTTGAAACTCAAGTCATGACACATGTTTCCTTGCCTGACTCGTCAGCGGACCAGAAGGCGGCCTGGGGGGCCGTTCTTGCAATGTCGCTGGCCGCATTTGCCCTGGTCGCCTCCGAATTCATGCCGGTCAGCCTGCTGACGCCGATTGCCGCCGATTTCCATATCAGTGAGGGGCAGGCCGGACAGGCCATCGCCATCTCCGGGGCGTTCGCCCTGGTGACCAGCCTGTTCATTTCGTCGCTCGCCGGGCAACTCGACCGCAAGGTCTTGCTGTTGTCCCTGACGCTGCTGATGATCGTTTCGGGGACGGTCGTGGCTTTCGCCCCCAATTATCTGGTCTTCATGATCGGTCGGGCGCTGATCGGTGTGGCCATCGGCGGTTTCTGGTCGATGTCGGCGGCGACCGCCATGCGGCTGGTGTCGGATCATCATGTTCCACGCGCCTTGGCGATTTTGAACGGAGGGAATGCCCTGGCGTCGGTGTTGGCGGCTCCCTTGGGCAGTTTTCTCGGGACCATCATCGGCTGGCGCTGGGCCTTCTTCTGCGTTGTTCCGGTCGCGGCAATCGCCTTCGGCTGGAAGCTGATCGGTTTGCCCTCTATGGAAGCCGAACAAGGGGCGGATTCCGCAACCGCATTCAAGCTGTTGAAGCGCCCTTCGGTCCGGTTGGGCATGGCGGCGGTCAGCCTTTTCTTCATGGGTCAGTTCGCGCTGTTCACCTATTTGCGGCCATTCCTTGAAACGGAGACACATGTCGGAGCCAATACGCTTTCGCTCCTGCTTCTTATCCTCGGCGTGGCCGGCTTTGTCGGGACGAGCCTGATTGGCGTGTTCCTGAAGGGTGGCCTCTATCAGACATTGGCCACCATTCCGGCGCTGATGGCCGCGATCGCCATTGCCCTGATTTCTTTTGGAAGTTCGGTCGCCGCGAGCGCCGTCTTGCTGGGGATTTGGGGGCTTGTCGCCACCGCCGCCCCTGTCGGCTGGTGGACATGGCTTGCGCGAACCCTGCCACAAGATGCCGAGGCCGGGGGCGGTTTAATGGTCGCGATCGTCCAACTCGCCATCATGCTTGGCGCGATGCTCGGCGGCGTCCTGTTCGACGCAAGCGGCTATCAGGCGACCTTTGGCATGAGTTCCGTCTTGCTGGTCGTTGCCGCTGCCCTTGCCGTTCTGGCGTCCCGTTCCAGAGCGCGGGCCACCATGTCGGTTTGATCGATACTCAGCCGACAGCCTGTACTCGCGAGAACAACGAGCGATCTACTGTTCCGAAGGAGAACATATGATGGATTATACCCATCTGGGACGTACCGGCCTGAAGGTCAGCCGAGTGGCGCTGGGGACGATGAATTTCGGCGAACTGACCGACGAAGCAACCAGTTTCGCGATCATGGACGAAGCATTGGACGCCGGCATCAATCTCTTCGACACCGCAGACGTCTATGGCGGCCCGCAATCGCCCGACATGGAGAAGGGGTTCGGTCTTTCCGAGGAGATCATCGGCCGCTGGCTGGCGCAAGGCGGACGACGCGACAAGATCGTGCTGGCGACCAAGGTGTACCAGCCGATGGACACCGGAGCGAACGACAAGTACCTGTCGGCCTACCATATCCGCCGCGCCTGCGAAGCAAGTCTCAAACGTCTGAAGACCGATCACATCGACCTCTACCAGATGCACCACATCGACCGGGCAACGCCCTGGGAGGAAATCTGGCAGGCGATGGAACAGCTGATCCGCGAGGGCAAGATCACCTATGTCGGCAGCAGCAATTTCGCCGGCTGGGACATCGCCACAGCCCAATGCACGGCTGCTTCGCGCAGCCTGCTGGGACTGGCATCCGAGCAGAGCCTCTACAATCTCACTCAGCGCGCTATCGAACTCGAAGTCATTCCGGCGTTGCGCCATTTCGGGATCGGCCTGATCCCCTGGAGTCCGATTGGTGGAGGGCTTCTGGGCGGCGTGTTGGGGAAAGTAGCCGAAGGCCGCCGGGCAACACCTCCCCGGCAGCAGCGGATCGCCAAGCTGCGGCCGCAATTGGAAGCTTATGAGGCACTGTGCGACGAATTGGGCGTTCCACCCTCCGACGTGGCGCTCGCGTGGCTGCTTCAAAATCCGGCCGTAACTGCCGTTATCAGTGGTCCTCGCACCGTCGAACAGTTGCGCCAGTCCCTGAGTGCGCCGTCGCTGACCCTCTCGGACGAAACACTGGCGAAGCTGGACAGAATATGGCCGGGACCGGGTGGCGAGGCCCCGATGGCCTATGCCTGGTAGGGGCTGCACAGGGTGTCGCGGTCACGGCAGATTCCCACGAGGCCCTCTCAATGAAGGCGCCGACGGTTCTGATTCTGGCTGCCGGACGGGGCGAACGCTTCCGTGCAGCCGGGGGGCAGGGACATAAACTGTCGGCGTCGTTGGCCGGAACGACCGTGTTGGAGCATACCCTTGCCGCTGCGCGGGCCAGTGGATTGCCCGTGCATGTCGTTGATACCCCCACCGAGGGCATGGGGTGGTCCATCGCGGCCGGTGTCCACGCCACCGTCGAGGCGGAAGGCTGGTTGATCCTGCCTGGCGACATGCCGCTGGTGTCCACCGCGACGATCCAACATGTCGCCTCAGCGTTGGCCAATGCCCCGGTGGTTGTCCCTCGATACAGAGATGCACGGGGCCACCCCGTCGGGTTTGGAGCTATCTGCCGAGATCACCTTCTGGCTCTATCCGGCGATACGGGCGCTCGAGCCGTCATCGGCCGTTTCCCTGCTCTTGATCTTCCGGTCGATGACCCTGGCTGTACCCTGGACATCGATACCCCCGCTGACCTCGAGCGCGCTCGCAGGAATCTCTGATGGACGACGATCAGCAAATTCTTTCGAAGGCCATTGAATGGCATGAAGCGGGCGAGGAACTGGCGCTGGCTACCGTCATCTCCGCCTGGGGGGCCTCGCCGCGTCCGGTTGGCAGTCATATGGTCGTCCGTAGTGACGGCGTCTTTGTCGGCTCGGTATCCGGCGGCTGTGTCGAGACTGCCGTGATGTCCGGCGCCTTGGCGGCCATTGATGCGGACAAACCCTCGCTCCTGGAGTTCGGCGTCAGTGCCTGGCGGAACGGATTGAGTTGCGGCGGCAGAATTACTGTACTGGTGCACAAACTCAGTAATGTCGAACCATTGTCTCTGGTCCTGTCAGCGCGGGAGCGGGGACAGACCTGTGCCGTCAGTTTCGGCATTGCAGACGGTTTGCTGGTTTTCCAGACCGATATCCATGCGGAAGAGACTTCGGATGGTCGGTTTGTCCGCGTCTACCGGCCCGCGCCCCGGCTGGTGATCGCGGGTGCCGTCCATATCGCCGAATATCTGGCGCGCATGGCGGAGATGACGGGGTTCCAATCCATGGTCTTCGATCCCCGGCGGGAGTTCGCCCGGCGCGGGACCTTCGAGCGTGACCCTTTTATCGGCTGGCCGGAAGGATATTTTCATGACCATCCCATCGATGGGCGCACCGCCATCGTCTCTCTGACGCACACGGCCAAGATCGACCACCCGACCATGGTCGCGGCGCTGGGTTCTCCGGCCTTCTATATCGGTGCGTTGGGAAGCAAGGCGACCCATGCAAAACGGCTGACGCGGCTGGAAGGCGAAGGCTTCTCCGCTGAAACCCTCCAACGCATCCATGGGCCGGTGGGGTTGCCCATCGGCGCCCGCTCTCCGGCGGAAATCGCCGTTTCCATTCTGGCTCAACTGATCGACGCATGGCGGAACGGCGCGAAAGGACTGGACTGATATGATCACTCTCACCGTGAACGGTCAAAGGCATCGCTACGACGGGGACCCCGACATGCCGTTGCTGTGGTTCCTGCGCGACGAGCTTGGGCTGACCGGCACCAAGTTCGGTTGTGGCGAAGCGTTGTGCGGTGCTTGCACCGTACACTTGGACGGCTCCGCGATCCGTTCGTGCCAGATGCCTGTGAGCGCGGCGGATGGCAGCACGGTCATCACCATCGAGGGACTGTCGGCGGAAGGCGATCACCCGGTCCAGCAGCTTTGGCGGTCTCTGAACGTGCCGCAATGCGGCTATTGCCAGTCGGGGCAGATCATGCAGGCGGTGGCCCTGTTGGCCGAAAATCCAAATCCCAGCGATGCGGAAATCGACGCCATGATGAGCGGCAACATCTGCCGATGCGGCACCTATCCGCGCATCCGTGCCGCCATCAAGGAAGTCGCCGCCAAAGGAATAACGCGATGAGCAAGCTTCAGATCGCCAATGTCAGCCGCCGCAGTTTCCTGGCCGGCCTGGGGGCTGGTGGCTTGGTTTTGGCGGTGGGCTTCCCCCACGCGGCGTTGTCCGAAGAAAAAAAATACGGTGCCGACGGCATGCCGGGCGGCACCGTGGACAACCCTCAGATATTTGTCGCTCTTGCCGAAGACGGCACCGTCAGCATCGTCTGCCATCGTTCGGAAATGGGGCAGGGCGTGTTGACCAGCCTGCCCATGGTGGTGGCGGACGAGATGGAGGCCGACTGGCAGCGGGTCAAAGTTCTGCAAGCCCCCGGCGATGAAATTCGCTTCGGCAACCAGAATACCGATGGCTCGCGCAGTATGCGGCACTTCTTTCAGCCTATGCGCCGTTGCGGCGCCTCCGCCCGGGCCATGCTGGAACAGGCCGCCGCAGCGCAGTGGGGCGTGCCCGTGGGCGAGGTCAGGGCGGTCAATCACGAAGTGATCCACCGGACAAGCGGACGGAGGCTGGGGTTCGGCGAATTGGCGAGGCGCGCCGCCGACTTGCCGGTGCCGTCCCAGGAGATGGCACGTCTGAAGACACCGTCTGAATTTCGCTATGTCGGCAAGGGTGAGACCGGGTTGGTGAACGGCCACGACCTGACCACGGGACGTGGACGCTATGGGATCGATGTCCGCCTGCCCGGAATGCTGTACGCCGTCGTCGCCCGGCCGCCCGTCTACGGCGGCAAGATGGTGTCGTTCGATGCCGCCGAGACCCTGCGGGTTCCAGGCGTGATCAGGGTCGTTCCCATCGACAGCGCGCCCATCCCGTCCGGCTTCCTGCCGCTGGGCGGGGTCGCCGTCATCGCCCGCAATACCTGGGCGGCGATCAAGGGCCGTGAGGCGCTGAAAATCGTATGGGAGGACGGACCCAACGCCGTCTATTCGTCGGATACGTACAAGACGGTCTTGGAGCAGGGCGTCCGTCGTCCCGGCAAGGTCATTCGTGTCCAGGGTGACGTGGATCGTGCGTTGGCCGCGGCCACGACGCTGATCGAGGCCGAATACTATGCTCCCCATCTGGCTCAGGCGCCAATGGAGCCGCCGGTGGCGACGGCGCGGATCGTTAACGGCAAGGCGGAGGTCTGGGCCTGCACCCAGGCGCCCCAGGGGGCGCGCGATCTGGTGGCCAAACTGCTGGGCCTGCCGGTCTCCGACGTTACCCTGAACGTCACCTTGCTGGGCGGCGGTTTCGGACGTAAATCCAAGGCTGATTTCGTCGCCGAGGCGGCGGTCCTGTCCAAGGCCATGGATGGCGCCCCCGTCAAGGTCACCTGGACCCGGACAGACGATCTCCGCCACGGCTATTACCATACCGTCTCGGTCGAGCGGTTGGAGGGCGGACTGGATCGCGCCGGCAGGCCGATGGCGTGGCGGCACCGCAGCGCCTCGCCCTCGATCGCATCGATTTTTGGTCCCGACCCCAAATATCAGGCGCCTTTCGAGCAGGGATTGGGGTTGATCAATCTGCCTTTCGCCGTTCCCAATCTGCGGCTGGAAATCGTCGAAGCGCCGGCCCATACCCGTATTGGATGGTTGCGGTCAGTCACCAATATCCCTCACGCCTTCGCCATCCAGTCCTTCGTCGCCGAAATGGCGGCAGCGGCCAAACGGGACCACAAGGACTTCCTTCTCGACCTGATCGGACCACCCCGGCGCATCGATCCCGCGTCCATGAATGACGGCTTCAATTACGGCGAATCACCCCAGCAATACCCGCTGGATACCGGCAGGCTTCGGGCGGTGGTGGAGCGTGTCACGCGAGAGGCTGGGTGGGGACGCAAGTTGCCCATGGGACGCGGGCTGGGCCTGGCGGCCCATTACAGTTTCACCACCTATGTGGCCGTCGTCGTCGAGGTGGTCGTGGACAAGGACGGCACTGTGACAATTCCCCGTGTAGACATGGCCGTGGATTGTGGTCCCGTGGTGAACCCGGAGCGCGTGCGCTCGCAAATGGAAGGCGCTGCCCTGTTCGGCTGCGGCATCGCGCTGATGAGCGGGATTACCTTCAGGAATGGCCAGGTGGAGCAGAATAATTTCGACAGCTATCTGGTGCCGCGCATGGAAGCCGCCCCTCGGGATATCCGGGTCTATCTCCAACCGGCCGACGATTATAGCCAACCTTTGGGTGGTGTGGGGGAACCGGGCGTCCCGCCCATGGCACCGGCCCTGACCAACGCGATCTTCGCCGCGACCGGCAAACGCATGCGCACTCTGCCCGTGGATGCGGGCCTGCTCAAGACCGACTGAGAACGGCGGGCCAGCCTGGATACGGGCCGGCAGAACCTCGTCTCTCTTAATTATTCAACGGAAGGAGATTATCGCCGATGCGCCCCTACATCATTTGCCACATGGTCACCTCCATCGATGGCCGCCTCCATCCCAGCCGGTTTACGGCCGCTGCTGCCGGCGTGTCGGCGGAGGTGTTGCGCGGACACTATGAAGATGTGGCCAGCCGCTTCGGGGCTGATGGCTGGATCGTCGGGCGACGGACCATGGCTGAAATCGCCAAGGGGCGGGAGCGAGCCATTGCCGATGCTCCGTCCGTGCCGCGTGAACCTCATCTCGCTGAGCGGAAGGGCCGGAGTTTCGCTGTCGCCATCGATCCTTCGGGGCGTGTCCATTATGGGCAAGACCATATCGGCGCCGATCACGTTCTTGCCGTGTTGGGTGAACAGGTCTCGGACGCCTATCTGGCGGAACTTCGCGAGGACGGTGTCTCCTACCTTTTCGCCGGCCCGAAAGGTGACGACCTGCCCGGCGCCATGGCTCAGCTTGCCACCATCTTTGGTGTCAAGAGGCTGCTCCTGGAAGGCGGCGGCAGGATCAACGGCGCCTTTCTCCGACATCGCCTGATCGACGAATTCAGTACGCTGATCTCTCCCGCAGTCGATGGGCTGGCCGGAACGCCGAGCATCGTCGACTATGATGGCGCGGATGGCGAACGCCCCGGCGCGGGGCAGGCGCTGCGGCTGACCGGCTGTGAGACGCTCGAAGGGGGCATGGTCTGGTTGCGCCATGCTGTCGAGGCTGCGCCCGGTTCGGCTGCGCAGTGACGGGCAGCAGCAACCCAACGGTCACACGACATCCTGCCGCAGCAGCACCGCCCCTTGACCGGTGGTGCCAAGCTGGTCTGAGGGATTGCGCAGCGGGCATTCCTCCAGGGACAGGCAGCCGCATCCGATGCAGCCATCCAGATGGTCGCGCAGTTGGGTGAGGCCGTCGATGCGCGCCTGTAACGCCGTCCGCCAATTGGCGATCATTTCGCGCACGTCGGCGGCCGTCGGCTGTTTGCCCGCCGGAATCGGTTTCAGCAGAGTGGTGATTTCTGCCAGAGGAACCCCGAGGCTCTGCGCCACCCGGATAATGGCGATGCGCCGGAGGATATCGCGCGAGAAACGCCGCTGGTTACCCCGGCTGCGAATTGCCGCGATCAGTCCCTTGCTCTCGTAGAAGTGAAGCGTCGAGATGGCAACGCCGCTACGATGGGCCACTTCGCCCACCGTCAGCAAAAGGGATGGCTTTACACCGTCATTCAAGGCTAAATTTCCACTTGACCTCAAGTATGGTTGAGGTTTTATACAAAATGTCGGCTTGTCTGCGCAAGCCCTTCGGCTGAACGCGGCCGAGGCGTTTTCCGGAGCCGACGCCCATGTTTCCTTGTCATGCGGGCTCGCTTCCGGCTCATCTGGAGCGGACATCAACATGGGAATGAATAAGACTCTCGCGCTGGTCAGCGGTGCTAATCGTGGCATCGGTTTAGCCATCGCCACCGGTCTTGCGCGCAGGGGTGTGCATGTACTGCTGGGATGCCGCGATCTTGGTCGGGGCGAAGCGGCTTCTGCCCCTTTGCGGGCAGAGGGATTGCAGGTGTGGCCGGTGCAGTTGGACACCACCGACGACGGTAGCGTCACGGCCCTTGCTGCGCGGATCACGCAGGATTTTGGATACCTCGACATCCTGGTCAACAATGCCGGCATCGGGCTGGATTACGCCCCCATGTTGTCGCCTGTCCAGCGGATGGAGCAGACGCTGGCCGTCAACGTCGTGGGTACCCTGCGGCTGACGGAGGCGATGGTGCCGTTGCTGGTGGAATCCAAGCAACCGCGAATCGTCAACGTCTCGTCCGAGTTGGCGTCGTTCAAACTACATTCCGACCCGAGCTGGGCCTACGCCGACATAAAGTTGCCGACCTATCAGGCGTCGAAGGCCGCTGTGAATTCGCTGACGGTCAGCTATGCCGACTCGCTCAAGGAAAAAGGGATCAAGGTCAACGCGATCTGCCCGGGCTATACTGCGACCGAGGCCACTAATTTCTCCGGATCGCGCACTCCGGCTCAGGCTGCTGTTGTCGCCATCCACTATGCGCTTCTTGATGATGGAGGGCCAACAGGTGCCTTCGCCAATGAAGAGGGTGAACTGCCCTGGTAGGTGGTATCAACTTTGCTGTGGTGTGGACGGGTTTCCGGAGGAAACCCGTCCGCGATCATCTATGGATGGTTATTTCGCCTCACCTCATATTCTGCGATGGAATGCGAGGCTGCGGCCCGTTCCAGTTAATCTTTACGGTTTGCCCGGAGGCCAAACAGGAGAATCTCCACAGCGTGCCTCACCTGTGCTTCGATTTCTCCCCTGTCGGGGGCAGGCATCAACCCGCACAGGACTCGCATATGTTGATCGCTGGAGATCATTCCCAGGAATTGCTGCGCAGTTAGCAGGGTGTCGGGACAGCAAATCATTCCTTGATGAGCAAATTGGGACAGACATTCCGCGAGCTGGGCGCAGACGCGGTTGTGTCCGTGTTCGAAGAATATTCGTGCTATTTCTGGAAAATGAATTCCCTCAGCTTCAACGAGTCGATGGATGTCAAGGCTGTCTTGTGCGTAGATCGCCTCGAGGAAACGAGATCCATAAGCTTCGAGGAAGCTGCGGACGTCTCCTCTAGATGGATCAATTTTTCCAATCTTATTTAGAACAACCGCCCCAGTTGTTTCCATTATAGTTTGAAACAAGTGTTCTTTTGACGAAAAATACTTGTAGAGCGTTGCCTTCGAGCCGCCGACGCGCGTCGCAATCGCAGACATCGAGGTGGCGGCAAAGCCACCTTCCATAAAAGCGTCTTGGGCGATCCGCAGGATATGTTCCCGGCGAAGTTCCGGCGCCGACCGTTTGAGGCGTGCTTTAGTGACCATCCCGTACAGATACCACTTGACATCGAAGGAGCAAAGCCCAGATGTTAGTGACCGAACCGTACAGTCACTATAGTTGGAAACGGCAATGGCTTTCATCCGCTCGGCCCTGACGCTACCTGTTTGTCTTGCCCACGGTGCCTGCCGTCTCGGAGGTTCGCTCCGGCCCATCTCCATCCTGCGCAAGAATGCCCAGCTTCAGGCCGTGATCCTGATGATGAATGTCGCCTTCCTTTCGGCCTGTGCGTTCGAACCAGATCTCGGCCCCAAGCCAGTCCCGGTCGATGTCGAGCATTTAGCGACGACATCGAGCTTTTCGAGTACCCCGGCGGCTTGGCCTGAAGATCGGTGGTGGTTGGTTTTTGGCGATCCACAGCTCACGACTCTGATCGAGGAAGCTCTTAAGGGATCGCCCGATCTTGCTGCCGCTGATGCCCGGGTAAGGCGGGCAGAAGGTTTGGCACAGGCCGCAGGCGCCGCCCTCTTGCCCGCCGCATCCGTAAACGCTGACGTGACCGAGGCAAAGCAAAGCTACAATAACGGCATCCCTCCCGCCTTCGTTCCTCAAGGGTGGCATGACACCGCTCGCGCGACTCTCGACATCTCCTATCAGATCGATTTCTTCGGCCGTAACCGGGCTTTGCTGCGCGCCGCCACTTCGGAGGCCGAGGCCGCGCGGGTAGAAGCCCATGCGGCCCGCCTTACGCTGGCAACGGCGGTCGCCGAAGCCTATGCGGATTTCGCGCGTCTTATTACTGAACGAGACGTTGCAGAGGACGCGCTCCGTGTGCGCACGGATACGGCCGCGCTAGTTGCTCGGCGCGTCGCCAATGGCCTGGATACGCTTGCCGAACAGCGCCAGGCGGATGCCGCTGTCCACGTGGCCGGCGCCGCATTGGCGGCGGCAGACGAGGCGATTGGGCTGACCCGTAACCGGATTGCGGCCTTGTTGGGCGCAGGCCCGGATCGAGGGCTATTGATTGTTCGGCCAGGACGGATTCCCACTCTTGCCTCCGGGCTGCCCGCCAATCTGGCTTTGGGACTTCTGGGCCGTCGTGCCGACATTGTCGCGGCTCGAGTTCGGGCCGAAGCGGCGGATGCACGGATCGAAAGCGCCAGAGCCGACTTCTATCCCAATGTCAATCTGGCGGCCATGATCGGCTTTCAGTCGCTGACTCTGGACAAGCTGGCTGAGCATGGATCGCGGATCGGCGGCATCGGTCCTGCGGTCAGTCTACCTATTTTCCAAGGGGGGAGACTTGAGGGGCAGTTCAGACGGGCTCGTGGGGACTATGACGAGGCGGTCGCACTCTACGATATGACCCTGGTCCGCGCACTGAATGAAGTTGCCGATGCCACCACCAGTCTGCGCGCTCTGGATCCACGGCTGGCCGAGACCCGGGTTGCCGTCGCGGACTCGGAGGAGTCCTACCGCGTTACACGACAGCGCTACGAAGGCAGGTTGTCCAACTTCCTCTCGGTGCTGTCCGCTGAAGATGCGCTGCTCGCCAATCGGCGTCTGCTCGCCGAACTGGAAGTTCGTTCATTCGCTCTTGATGTCGCCCTTATTCGTGCGCTGGGTGGCGGATTCGCTTCCTGACGCCCCTCTCGATCACAAGGAATCGAAAATGGCTGATGCTGCCCTCGACTCGTCCTCTAGAACCGAGAGGGACTCGTCTTCATCCCACATCACGAGACGTAAACACGCCTTTGCCGTCTTTGGGGGCGTATTGCTGACCGGAGCCATCGCCTATGGCGTTTATGCCTGGGTCTTCAGTGGCCGCTACGTGTCGACCGACAATGCGTATGTGAACGCCGATGTCGCGCAGGTGACGCCGCTGGTGAGCGGATCCGTCGAAGAGGTGCGGGTCGAGGATACAGAGGCGGTGCGACAGGGCGATATTCTGGTCGTTATCGACCCGGCTGATGCGCGAATCGCGGTCGACCACGCCAAGGCCGAATTGGAGCAGGCCATTCGGCGCGTTCAGCAGACGATGGCCACAAGCGAGTCCTTGTCATCCCAAGTGGACGGACGCACGGCAGAGATCGCTCGTGCCCGGGCACGGGTGGGTGCTGCTCGTTCCGACCTGGAAAGAGCGCAAATCGACCTTCAGCGTCGCGAGGCGTTGAGTAATGGCGGGGCCGTTTCGGGCGAGGAACTGACCCAAGCGCGCAACGCATTCGCCAATGCGCGTGAAAGTGTGGAGGCCGCCGAGGCCGACCTGACCTTGGCGACATCGACGCGGTCTTCTGCCCAGGGCCAATTCGCCGCCAACGACGCCCTCGTCCGCGGCACGACTATCGATAACAATCCGGAAGTGCTGGCCGCCCGTTCACGTCTCGACCAGGCACGCCTCGATCTTGAACGGACCATCATCCGCGCACCCTTCGATGGGGTCGTCTCGCGCCGTCAGGTGCAGATCGGCCAGCGCGTCGCGCCGGGAAGCCCTTTGATGGTGATCGTGCCGATCGCGCGTGTGTTCGTAGATGCCAATTTCAAGGAAGTGCAGCTCACCCATGTCCGGCCCGGACAACCCGTCGAACTGGTGTCCGATCTCTATGGCGACACGGTCACATATCATGGCCGCGTAGCCGGTTTCTCCGGGGGCACCGGCTCGGCCTTTGCCATTATCCCGGCCCAGAATGCGACAGGGAACTGGATCAAGGTGGTTCAACGTCTGCCGGTGCGCGTGACCCTGGATACCGGCGAACTTCAGGCGCACCCGCTGCGCGTCGGCCTGTCGATGGAAGCGACCATCGACACCCACGAGCAACAGGAGCGTCAGCCGTGACCAGTCCGATCCATACCGACCCACCGCCGCTGTCAGGAGCCAAGTTGGCGATGGCGGGCTTTCTGCTGTCGCTCTCCAATTTCGTGGTCGTAC
>Ga0306923_10002303_pt1 | contig 17448 bp, 24 predicted proteins | sample sta12Can44000108_FD_203841 | JGI IMG/M metagenome (GOLD analysis project Ga0306923, IMG submission 203841) | Lab enrichment of tropical soil microbial communities from Luquillo Experimental Forest, Puerto Rico - statanox.12C.anox.44.000.108 (v2)... | ecosystem: Environmental > Terrestrial >... | reverse complement strand
GCCGCGTGGCCGGCTGCGCTCCGCCGACCGGCTCCGCCGGCCACGCTGGCGCAACGGCCAACCTTAAACTAACATTCCACCTGGACCACTCAGCGGGGGCTGATCAATCCGCTGATCAGGACAACCCACTTTGGGCCAGTTCATCTCGAATGCGGGCTTTTGACCGGGGACCTGATCCGCGGAAGGCATTATGGCCAGCGGCCATGAACCGCACAAACAAGGTCGAACACATGGCTGCACCGTAAAGCCCTGCTCGGCATCCTCACGATGATGTCTGGAGCAGTCCTGGCTGTGCCGATTGAGGCGGCAGAACGATATATTCCTGGCGTCTACGTCTACAAAGCAGCGATTGTTCAGCTATCCCTATGGGGGCTCCTATCTCAGAAGGGCGAAGCGCTCATTCGGCAATCCTTACGTCAACCCCCTACTGCGGCAGTTACTACGCCCCCGTGGATTACTACAACTGCTGGCCTACTACGTTCCTCCCGACTGGAATTTCTACAGCAGCAGAACCCTATGGCCCTAAACGTTGCTTACAGCGGCCCTGTCGGTAGTCCCATTTAAAACAGCACATCTGTTTCTTCAACAGACCGGCTCGTCGACACGTCCCCGTTTAATAGCTATTCCTGCGCGCGCGATCGAGAACAGCGCTGCCCGCCGTGCGTCAGCCGCTAATTTCGTGGAAGCCGCGGTCATCATAGACGCGAGCCGTGATCCCTTCGCCAGCCGGCGCTCCGATGACCTCATCAAGAGGCACAGGACGCCATAATCAAAGCCACGCGCTTTTGCCATGGATGTCCCTGTTCCTGATCCGCGGCCTTCACCGCGTTTACGCGAAACACGATAATCTCATTTTACAGGAGACGTGCGAGGAAGGACCACTGAGCGGACGGGGTTGGCGCTGCGCACGCTGAATCCGGAAACAAGCCTTGCTCGACCCAGCACCACTGATGTTTGGGACCCGCACCCATGAAGGCGGTCTCCAGCCCTTGAATGGCATAACGCCTTGTTTCCCGCGCACGCGGAGGCGAACAGGCGTGTCAAATTTGGGACTAGCAATAGTGGGCCACATCTCGCACAAGCCCTGCTGTCCAAATGCTGACCGGCTATCGCTGGCCAAGGCATGGCAGATTCCCGGTAGCTGTGGCCGGGCCGCAGTAGGGGAACTAAGAAGCTTTTGCTCGCAACCCCCGTTTGTCTCGGCGTAAGAGGAAACCATGAAGAAGCTTTTGCTCGCAACCGTTGCGCTAGCAGCGCAACTCGTAAGCCCCGCGATGGCGGCCGAGTGGCCGGTCATGGCACCAGCCTACAGTCCTCCGCCCCCTCCGGCAGTGTATAGTTGGTGGACTGGCTGCTATTTGGGCGGCAACTTGGGGGGCGCTTGGACGCGAGCCTTTTACACCCACGACAACTCAACAGTCGTTGAAGACTTCACGTTTATACCGAAGGCTGTGATTGGCGGCGGTCAACTTGGCTGCCAGTACCAGTGGGACAGCTTGGTTTTCGGTGTCGAGGGTACTTGGTCGTGGAGCAACCTCCAACAATCGCAGCCGAGCGTTCTTCCGCCCGCCCGCGAGAGGTCGATTGGCATCGACCAGATTGGCACCGTCACCGCGCGGGTTGGTTATACTTGGGACAACACGATGCTTTACGCCAAGGCCGGCTGGGCCGGTGTGAGAGTATTCGCCCGCGCAAGGAATCTCGCAACCGGGGAGTTTGCGGACTTCACCGACTTCACCAGCGGTTGGACGGTTGGTGTAGGTTTGGAACACGTGCCGTGGCAAAGCATCGTCCTGGGGGTCGAGGCTAACTTCTACGATGTTAGCGGTTTCGATCACTCTGGGGTGGATAGTTTCGGCGTGCCTGCACGGTTTTTCAACACCAGCGCTCCTATATGGGCCATATCCCTGCGCGCCAGTTACTTGTTCGGCCCGCCGATCGTTACGAGGTATGTGAACTAACTAGGGCTACAGCCTGCCAGCGTGCGCTGTCCGCTCACCACAGACCTGCAGGGTGGCTTCCTATCGCAGAATGTCGCATTTTGATTTTTGCAGCCTGAACCTAATCAAATCAGCCGCATGCAGATCGATCAGACCGTCATACGCTCCCCGATGCGGACTGGCGCGCCAACGAGATTCACAGGCTGCTTGGCCGGAGGACGCCCGACCGACGTATACGCGAAACCATATTTCTTCATGTCCTCCGAACGATAGACATTTCTCAGATCGACCATCACCGGGCAAGCCATCAAATCCCTCAGCCGTTCAAGGTCTAGCGCACGGAATTGTTCCCATTCGGTAACGATCACAACGACGTCTGCTTCTTCGACGCAATCGTAGGGATCTCGGCAATAGGTGACGTCGGCCAAGACCTGCTTGGCCTGTTCCATTCCGACCGGATCGTAGGCGCGAACTCGGGCGCCCATCTCCTGGAGCGCCGTGATCAGCGCAATGGATGGCGCTTCTCGCACATCGTCAGTATTTGGCTTGAACGTCAGACCCAACATGGCAATTGTCTTGCCGCGAAGCACGCCGCCGAAGGCTGACGAAACTTTCCTCGCCATCGCGCGCTTTCGCGTGTCGTTGACGGTCTCGACGGCTTCCAGAATCCGCATCGGCGCGGCGTGATCTTGGCCGGTTTTGATGAGAGCTCGCACATCCTTGGGAAAGCAGGAGCCTCCAAAACCAGGCCCGGCGTGTAGGAATTTCGATCCGATTCTGTTGTCGAGCCCGATACCACGCGCAACTTCCTGCACGTCCGCGCCAACTCTTTCACAGAGATCGGCTATTTCGTTGATGAAGGTGATCTTGGTCGCCAGGAATGCGTTCGCGGCGTACTTGATGAGTTCCGCTGTCCGGCGGCTGGTGTAGAGGATCGGAGCTTGGTTCAAGTACAATGGACGATAGATCTCAGCCGCAACTTTCTTGGCATGCTCGTCCTCGGTGCCAATGACGATGCGATCCGGATGCTTGAAATCATGGATCGCGGCGCCTTCGCGCAAGAATTCAGGATTCGACACAACCGCAAAGTCCGCATCGTGCCTGAGCTCTCGAATGATGCGCTCAACCTCGTCCCCGGTGCCTACCGGTACGGTTGATTTGGTGATAACGATGGTGAACCCCTCGAGCGCCGTGGCGATTTCGCGCGCCACCTCGTAAACATGGGACAGGTCGGCATGCCCGTCCCCACGACGCGACGGGGTGCCGACGGCGATGAATACAGCGTCGGCGCCCCGCACAGACTCTCCCAGCGCGGTGGTAAATGCCAACCGCCCCTCCTCGAGGTTCGAGCGGACGATATCGCCGAGCCCGGGCTCGAAGATTGGAATTTCGCCTGCGTTCAGACTCGCAATCTTCGTGCTATCCTTATCCACGCACGTGACCTGGTGGCCGAAATCCGCAATACAAGCGCCCGAAACGAGGCCCACATAGCCAGTGCCGATTATCGTAACCCGCATGCCTGTAACTCCCCACATCAGCCGCAATAAGGCGACGGTTACATCGCTACCATCTCCGCTGGCGCAGTAAGATGAAATGTTATGTATGGCCAAATAATGTTATGCTTATGCGACATTCTCCCTGAGCAGAACAGAGTTCCGGGCGGCCTATCTGCTGTCAATCGCGTGGATGGTCTCTTTGGGTCTGTTTGCCGCCGCAGATCAGGCCGGCCGACTGCGCTCCTTCGAGGAAGCCAAGCCCATGGATGGGAGGGCTGACTATGCGGTCAGTGTTCGGACACCATCGCGCAATGCTTGAATCTGCAGCACGAGCTCGACCATATTCTCTCGAGGCTGTGCATTTTCCGCCTCAAGCCGCTCAAGCAGTTTCTGCCCCTCTGCAGCTCGGCAAATGGTTGCATCACGTCGTAGGTTTTTATTAACACAACTAAAGGTTTAGTTGTAATCGCATTTAAATTGTATCAAGAAGGTGGCAGACAACCTTTTGGGTCAACGAATCGCTTTCACAAACGGATTGTTTGAATCGAAACGGTTGTGTGCAAATGCGTCACACAGCCTCGCAAGGAAGAGCTCGCAGGGTCAAGTACGTGTCTTACTCACACCTAGATTTTGTTGTGAATCACCGACATCGAGATGCGTCACTTAAGCCGACATGGATTGACCATCCTTTCGAGCAAGCACGCAAGTAGGCCACCGTACAGCAGATGAACATGAGAGGGCGAATGCAACTGCCATGGCTAAAAAGAAAAGGCACTCAAGTGTGGAAATCGCATCGAAGCTAGCACAGGCAAATGATCTGGCGACGCGAGGGAAACTGCAAGGCGAAATTGCGCGCACGCTTGGCGTGAGCGTCATGACCTTGCACCGGTGGCGTAAGGCGCCGCCTGGGCCAACGTCTGCGTTCGTCGCAACCCAGACACCCACCGGAGGCAATCGAATTGCTGAACTCCAGCTCGAGAATGCACGGTTGCGGCGACTGGCGACCGATCTCCTTGTTGAGAAGATGAAGCTCGAAGAAGCTGCCCAGAGTCAAAAATCTCCCAGCGAGGGGCGCAAACGAGCATCCCGATAATGATCGGGTCTAAGCGACAATGATTAGGGCTAGTCGACCGACCCGTAACTCGCACCGTAAGTTTCGCTGCGAGAACCAGCCGCCACTCTAGCCTAGCGTCACACGTAGGTGCGCCGCGAAGGTCCGCGGCATTGCAAGGATGCCCAGAATTGCGTCGCGCTGAACCGCCACGCAGCTAACGTGCTGCGGGTAAGCCGTGAAATACAGTATGCGGCAGCCACGCCAGTTGTCACGGCTCTCAACACACTGCGCAGTCGGCCGATGAACATGTGCTGACGCATTCGTAGGCACACCCGGTGGACCCATCCAGCTCAGACCTTCTTAATGCACGGGCCTCGATAGGTCATGACCTATGAGCGCGCGATGCCCACCCCATTTCAAAACTTCCGGTAACGCTCCATCCTTGTGTTAGACATTGAAGCGCGGTGCTGAAACACCGATAAGTTTTCGTTAGGTGGCCCTAACTCTCTACCGCCGACTGATACTCGCGCGATAGTATGATGAGCAGCCATTGGCTGATAGCGCGTGGCACGATGCGTTGTATTGCATGCGGAGTAGAACTGAGATTGATGCAGCCGGAGCTGGACAACATAACCATGGTGCCCAGCGACAAGCATTGCGCATTTCTGTGCGAGAACTGCGACCGGCCACCGGTCAGCCCTGATGGGGCGTTACCGCCAACCGAACCTGAACCGGCACGCTCAGGATTGGCAGCATCATTGTGCACCAATGAACCTGTATCGGTCCCCACAACGCGACCTACATTGGTCCCATCTGAGGACGACCTCGACGAGTGTGAGATCCTCCTTAGACGCGCAATCGAAATGGTCAGAGGCTCAACGCGTTGGTCCCAACCAACAAGAAGCCTTACTGACCGCATGCCCGGAAGGTCCCTCTCGAGCCGCGTCGTTCAGATTCATCACGACCCCGGCGATGTCACGTACGTGGCAACGGACGATAAATCCGGTTTATGCGTCCTGCGGCACCGAGACCGCGCGCGCCTGCAGGCGATGTGTGATCGGATTGGATGGCAGGTGGTCGAGGCCGATACCCCAGCGCGGACGACTGAACGCAGCTGACCGTTGTGGTGCAACACGCTTATGATTTTGAGATGGAGCCACATTGCGGGGCGAATTGGTTGGTTTGATGGCAAAGTACTTGAACGATTGGGGGCGCTTTTTGGGGGCGACGCGATGCACAATCTCATTTGTCGGTGCCCGAAGACGCAGCAGCCGATCGATCTCCAACTTTACACTGACTGTGTGAGCCTAGCCCTCATCTGGTCCAATCCAGTGCGCTTTCAATGCCCTCACTGCGTACGGACCATGAGACCAAAGTGGGAGCAGCTCACCTTGAGCCGCTCTCTCGCCGCTCATCAAGCGATCACCTAAGCCTTTAACACTTCAGCCGCCTGAGGACGCTCTAAGCGCACGAGGCGTCAGCACGCTGCACTGTCGTTGTCGCTATGGAGTCTGTCAGTGACGTGCTTGCGCCATCCGTCTAATCCGCACTGCACCGGAGCTTTCAGACCCTTGATCCGATCCGTCGCGCCCCTCCTTGAGATCGGAAATCTGGCTTCGATAGAACTCGAGCACGAAAAGCCGAAGGGCGGATGACAGATTGCCGTATTCCCGTTCGGAATCGATCACGCCAATCAACTCTGACAAGGTAACGTCGCGCGCGTGAGCGATCTCCTTCAGTCCTTTCCAAAATGCATCCTCGAGGCTGACGCTCGTCTTGTGACCAGCGACGACAACTGAACGCTTGATGACTAGAGACTTCATGAAGGCACCCCCATCTGTAGTAAATCCGCGACATCCAACCGAAAAAATCGCCCTGCACCGTGGCGGTAAAAAAAAGATTTTGAAGCGTTGCAAAAATAACACAATATGTGAACCCGACTACAGACAACAAACTCTGCAGCCGCCCAATAACGTAGCGGACTTCACCCGTGAGCCGCCTTCAATTTTAGACCATCCAGTTCCAGCAATCGCCATCATTCCGAAAATAGCCTGGGAGTAGTCAACCGACCCAGGCAGTGTTTGCGACGGATTGATTCGGCGCACTAGATCGACGTGTGTTTCACCGGTCACCCCTAACCACTGGAAAACGGGCCAGCTAGCGACAAACTGTAGCGTGGGGCGCGGTTCAATTGCGGAGTAGGCCATGTCCACACGGTTCACGCGACGCCAACTTGCCATGGTCGGTGCATCAGCCCTCGGGACGTCGGCGGCCGCCGCCCCGTCCGGCATTCGGCCGGGTGACGCTGCGGCTGCCGGGCGCGAAGCCTCGCGCGCCTTTCCCGCGGGATTTCGCTGGGGCACCGCCACCGCCGCCTATCAGATCGAAGGCGCCGTCATCGAGGACGGCCGTGGTCCGTCGATCTGGGACACGTTCACGCACACGCCGGGAAAGATCCGCAACGATGACAACGGCGACATCGCCGACGATCACTACCACCGATATCGAGACGATGTGCAGTCGATCAAGGCGCTCGCCGCCACTGCGTATCGGTTCTCGATTTCGTGGCCGCGGATATTCCCGCAGGGCGTCGGCGCGCCAAATCCGAAGGGCCTTGAGTTCTACGACCGGCTCCTCGACAGCCTCGTCGCCAATGGCATCGCGCCGTACCCGACGCTCTATCACTGGGACCTGCCGCAGGCGCTGCCGGCGGGTGGGAAAGGCGCGACACCGCCGAGGCATTCGCGGACTATGCCGGTTACGTCGCCGAAAAGCTCAGCGACCAGGGCGAGGCACTTCTTCACGCTCAACGAGTGCGCGACATTCGTGGAACTGGGCCATGGGACCGGCGTTGTTTGCGCCCGGATTGAAGCTGCCGCCCGGCCGGCTGAACCAGGTCCGGCATCATGCGTTGCTCGCCCACGGGCTTGCGGTACAGGCGATCCGTGCGCGCTCGCGCGCGGGCACGCAAGCCGGGCCGGCGGAGAACGTCAGCGTCTGCGTGCCAGTCATCGAGACGCCCGAGCATATCGCAGCGGCCGAGGTCACCACGCGCGAGCTCAACGCGTTCCTACCTAACCACGATCATGGAAGGCCGCTACCGCGAGTCCTTCCTGGCGGCTGCCGGTGTGGACGCCCCGAAGGTTGCCGCCGAGGATATGAGCGCGATCAGTACTCCGGTCGATTTCGTCGGCATCAACGTCTATGGGCCGGACAGCTACGTTAGCGCGTCCGATGCCGTTCCCGGCTTCGTCTCGGTGCCGTTCACGGCCAAGCATCCGACGATGAATTCGTCCTGGCTCAAGATCGGTCCTGCGGCACTCTACTGGGGGCCGCGCAACATGGCCAAGGTCTGGAACGTGACTGCTCGGCGACCGACGTGCCGGCCACCGACGGCCTCGTCTACGACACCGACCGCATCATGTTCCTGCGCAGCTATTTGACGCAATTGCAGCGCGCGACGTCCGAGGGCGTCCCGGTGCGCGGCTATTTCCATTGGAGCCTGATGGACAATTTCGAGTGGGGCGACGGCTTCGGCACTCGTTTTGGGTTGCTCTACGTGGACTATACCACCCAGCAGCGCACGCCGAAGCTGAGCGCATCGTTCTACCGGCAGGTCGCCGCGCGAAAGCGGCTGGTGTAGTGCGTAGCGACATGAGCCATGGCGGACATCGTTAGGCGGCTTTCACCTATCGCGACGCAAGCGTGCTGCGGCGTTGTCGGCAACGGCCGCTGTGAGGTATCGGTGGTCGAATGAAGCGCTACGAGTTCGTCACGCTGCTGGACGGCGCGGTGACCTGTCCGCTCGCAGTACGTTTGCTGCGCATTAGGTAGACAAGGGCAGATTTCCCTCACATCCCAGATCAGAATCCTCGACCATGTCCTCGAATAGGCCAAGCTCGCGGCCTTCCTCGAGTGCGCCGGCGTCCGCTACCGCGTCGAGCCTCGATCCTTCCAACCGCATGTCGCGCCAGCGTTCAACCAATCGCGGATGCTTGCATCGGTATTTCATCCGTTTGATCGGTATAAGCTCAAAAAGACGCAGCTCGCCGCCGATGACGACGAGACGAAACCCTCCGCGCTCGTACTCCGACCACATTTTCTCTGTGTCGTCCCAATGCCGAAAGAACGCACCGACCGTACGAACAATGCCGTCGAGCGCCAACCCTTCCGTCGCCGATTACCGGCTCAAGCTATCGGGTCACAATGCTCGCTGCCGGGAACGCTCACAGTCCGTCGCATGCAAGGTGGCCGGTGAGATCTAGTTGCCACCATCGCGCAATGCTTGAATTTGGAGCATGAGATCCGCCACACGCTCCCGAAGCTGTGCATTCTCGGCTTCGAGCCGCTCGAGTGGTCTCTGATTGCTGGGTTTGGAGACAGGCCCATTCGGACTGCCTCTCGGTTGCCGAGCTTGCTCACGGGCCATCTCCAGACTCAGCACGTTCTTTATCCTGTTTGATCGAGAGACCTCGTTCATGAACCACCCCCCAAAGCACCCAGTACCGTCGGTTGAAGCAGGCTGATCGCACCAAAGCGAAGGAACTAGGATCGACGAGCAGCGCTCGGGAACAGCACGGCCTTTCCGGCTGTGGCGCCTTTGTAGCGGCCCGCAGCCGTTGCCCATCGATCCAGAAATGTTCGGAACCAAAGCCCCCCGAACATCTCGGACAGCCAACACCCAACCTTTCAGACAGTTCCCGCCGCGATGGCCTTTTCTTTCCTCCCCCTTAGATTCCTCCGGCAGTGTGCTCTGTTTGCCACACCCGCCATGCTGATACGCCGCTTGCTCCGGTGAACGGCGAGGCTGCTATTTGTCCGCTTTTCAGGGGTAAAGCGGACTTAGCCTAAGCGATGATGCTGGCGTCGATTCACAGAGGAACAAAGAAAGCCCTGAGCGCAGGGTCAGGGGCTTCCAAGAGGTCAGTCAACCATCTAGGGATCAAGGTGCCCTAGACGCCGGCGATATTATCTTAGTCAGGCAAGGCGCAGAATTGCTATCTCGCTATGGCAGCGGTGCGCACCGACCTGCCGCTGGGGTAGCACACTGGCAACGTGCGGCAGAATTGCTATTGGCGCAGGCTGACGTTGCCGATCTCAGCAAGTGGATGAGCTTGCGCGCTTTCTATGATGCCAAGCTTGACCTTGCCGCACGCTAGGAGTCAGGCCACCCGTCAATCACCTCTTTGGCGAACCCGATCGCGTCCTCCTTCGAATATCTGGCAGAAGGCGTCCGAAGACTATTGGATTCGGCGCCCGTGATGTTCTGGCCATCCAAGCGCCTAAAGTATGCAAACCATCTTCCGGGCTGATCTTCGAAAACTTCAATCAAGTGATGCTTGTATTCCACAACACTTACTCTCACATGGCTTGGCCGCAGCTCGTGCACAAGCTGCCTCCGAAGAAGCCGCAGAGCCATCCACGCGCCCCGACCGCCGGGGACTCGAAACCGGCGGCCGGGACTTGCCACGAGCACGGGGTTAGGGCGCGTCATGACGAACTGATCCGTGCCAGCGGGGTTGCATTTCTCAATTGAAATTCACCCGCTTGGCATATCGTAGGCGTCCCCACCCGTCGCATGGCGGGTGACGGGCCGGGACTTGCGCTAGCACTGTAGAGCGGGGCCATCCCCATGGCCCCTCAATCACATTCTCCCACGGCAGGTCTAGCTTAGGGTAGCTATTCCGTACCGCGCCGTCCGGGCAATCGGAAAATTTGGAACGGTAAAGCGAAACCGCGCACCCAATGCCTTGTCTGGCCGGCGCTCGATTTCATGCCGCGTGCAATTACGGCAACGCCACCGGCGGGCCCATTGATCAAGCTGACGCCGAAGAAACCGCAGGGTTGAAATGATGCCATCCCTAACCGACGGTCAAACAAGATCATCACCTAGGCCCGAAGGCCGATAGTACCTATTGGGTTGAATTTCGGACTGCGGATGGCCGAATGCATCGCGCAATGCTTGAATCTGGAGTACGAGCTCCATGACACTGCTTCGGAGCACGGCATTCACGGCCTCGAGCCGCTCAAGTAGTCTCTGATTCACTGACAATACTCTCGAACCGCCTCTTGGTTGCCAAGTGCGCTCACGTGCAAGCCTGCAGATTCCGCACGTTCTCTCTACTGTTTGATGGAGATACCTTGTTCGTGAACCCCAAACCCCCAAACATTCGGTTGGATGGTACCGTTGCGCGATGCCAACGAGAATCTCGCCACCAGCTACCGAGCCATTGACCAGCGTACCGCAAACACAGGTGTTACATTCCGTACCTGCGCACCACGCAACGCCCCCAGCTTATGTTAATCTGCAGCGCGACAAATGGTTGCCATTGTCGAGAACAACGAGCACCTAACGCGCAACGAAAAACTACGGCAACATGGGGAGGGTCGAATGCAAGCTGCTATGGCTAAAAAGAAAAGGCACTCGAGGATGGAGATCGCGACGAAGCTGGCGCAGGCAACTGATCTCGCGACGCAAGGGAGATCGCAATGGGAAATTGCGCACATGCTTGGTGTGAGCGTCATGACCTTGCACAGGTGGCGCAAGGTGCCGCCTGGGCCTCAAACTCCATTTGTCGCGATCCACGAGGCGGGTCAGCTCAATCGGCTGCGCGGCGAGGGCGATCGCATTGCTGAACTCCAGCTCGAAAATTTACGGTTGCGGCGACTGGTGACTGATCTACTTCTTGGGAAGATCAGGCTCGAAGAAGCTGTCCGGACTTCGAATGCGCCGGTTTGCCCCCGTGGCGCCGGCACCAGCCCACTTGTAGCGGTCTGTGCGAAAATCACCCCGCCATGAATCTCCACTGTCCACCCTCGCAGTAAGCGCGAAGCCAGGGCCACGCTGATCCTCAAGCCTGTCAAGGCAAACACTCTCAGGCGAGTGGAATGATTACGACGTGCTGTCTGACGAGGCTGTTGTCGGACGCATCCTGAAGATACGCGCGGCGCCCGTGGGGACGCCTGGATGTGGACACTGCCCTTCGGGCACCACGAAGATCGAAAACCCGACCAACGGCTAGGCAGCGACGCGCGAGGCCGCACTGAGCGTCATTCGCCAAGAGCTGGCAGTGGGAGAAGTGGAACCTCTGTCGCGCCTAGGTAAGCTGTCGCGCAAGGTCGGTTAGCGCGTAATTAAATTTTGTTGGCGCGGTCGAACACTTGGCCAGGTCGCGGCAATCCACCCATCCGCCACACGCTGGGCATCGATAAAGACGCTCGGCTTCGTCTTTGGGCGGATGGCGCGGAAACTCAATGATCGGGTTGTGCCGTTCAGCCATCTGGTTCCTCCGATACGAGAACCCCACCTGAGTGTTTGACATAAAGCGCGCCCCGACCCGCCAAAGGATCTGGAGGAATGGCGGGCCGGGACTTGTCACGACGCACGCGGTTAGGGCGCGTCATGACGAACTGATCCGTGCCAGCTGATCCGTGCCAGCGCGCGATTCCATTTCTTAATTGAAAATTCGCCTGCCTGGCATATCGTAACCGTCCCGACCCGCCGCATCGGGTAACGTCGGGCCGGGACTTGCAGCTAGCACTGTTGCGGGGCCATGAGGGCAGCCCCGCAATCACATTGTCCCACAGCAGATCAACGTTAGGGTAGCTATTCGCTACCGTGCCGACTGGTTAATCGAATAATTTGGAACGGTAAGGCGTAACCGCGGACGCAATGTCGTGCGTTCTGCCGCGAAAAATTGTGTCGCAGAAGGAAACCTTGCAGCTGACGCAACGTTATCCGAAAGGCGGTTAGACGGTAAGCGGCGGGTTCGGGAACCCCAGCGTTGATCAATCCAATCACTGGCATCGCCGCCGCCTGCTGCGCCCGGGCCACGAGCGGCCACGCGGCTACGCCGCCGAGAAGCATGATGAAATCCCGCCTTCCTTACAGGACGGGAAAAAAGCATAGTGAGGGGCAATGGGGGTTCGGTCATCACCGTTTCCCCGTCGCTACCAGAAGCCCGCACGGCCCGGCGTTGCAGCTGGGTCAGTGGCCGCGACTGCGAATCTTGCTCAACTTCTGCGGTTTTCGTTTGCTGCACGCGAGCTGAGCCGACGTGGCAGTTCCATCATTAAGACGTCGGCAACCTCGCCGCAAACCGATGTCGAGCCGTGAGCAGGTCGTCTGCAGGAAATTGACGGTTACGCCCAGCAGCTCGGACGCAAAACGTGGCGACGGGAGAGTGGCCCGATTGGCGGGACAAATAAAGTTTACGCCGGAGAAGCTCGCGCAAATCAGGGCGCTCGTTGAAAGCTGAAAAAACCGGCAGGACTCTACATCATCGCGCTCCAATGGCGTACGTCGTTCGTAGGCAAGCGAACGAGGGAGTAGGGATCGACGGGCGGTCGCTCGGGAACGGCACGGCCTTTTCCGCTGTGGCGCCTTCGCAGCGGCCCGTGTACGACGCCCATCAATCCAAAATATTCGAGAGTGGTATTTCAATAATGTGCCCCGGATCCGAATATCTGGACGCTTAACATCCAGTTCCGCCCCACTGCAGCTTTCTGTTAGCTCATCCAGATTGCCCCGCAGTGTGGCCCGTTTGCTACATACCACCCGGTAAGTTGCCTCTCTGCTTCGAAGACTTGTAGATGCATAACGGCATGAAGGTCGGAGGCTTCGCGAGCAGGACTGAACCCGGGTCACATTGCGGGGCGGATTTCATGGTCCGCTGCCGGTGCTTTACCGATTCGGGGGCCTTGTCATGACCATCGCCAGCTTCAGATCGAGTCAAAAGGCAACGGCTATGAGAGAAATCCTTGCCTCCAATGATGTCCGCACTCTCATTGCCAACCAGCTAGGCGTGGACATCAAACATGTGACGAATGAGGCGCACTTCACCGATGATCTGGGGGCTGACTGGCTCGATCGTTTGGAATTAATGATCGTGATCGAAGATCAATTCGCGGACGTCGTAATCACGGACGAGGATGTCGATCAGATAGAAGTCGTCGGCGATCTAATACGCCACATCGAAACCGTGGATATTGAGAGGCGACGATGCTCCACCGTCGGGGCGCCGCTGCAGTGATCGCAAAGTTATGTCGCGTTTAGCTCACGCGCCGTGGAGCCCACCGAGCAGCAAGACCGCTGCGAGCAGGTAGGCATGCACAAACGGCCGGCGACGTATGTCGAGAAGGGGCCGGCCGTCTTTCGCGCGAGGACCTTTTGGCGCGATTGACAAGCGGGGGGCCCACGCGCAATGACGAGAGGTCGAGAATATGGATTGCCCGATCACCCGGCGACATCTTTGCCGGAGGAAGTCCAGCCGATCTCGTCACGCCGTTGCCAGAAAGTCACACTAAAATCATTTCTATATGTTCCTCGCGGCGAACCCCAATTCCACCGCCCTCATCGTTAGAGGTTTTACGTCACTGGTCTCAGAGAGCCAAATAATTCGCCATGCGAAAGGACGCCGACTGTGCGAGAGCCATAGCAGAAGTTGAAAGAGTACTTCATGAACTGGCGCTCTTCACGCGCCGATCAAGTCCCCAGCGCTCAAGCCCTGCTAACGAAGCGCCTAAGGCCCCATCCCTGGTTCCTGCGTCTTCTCCCATCGATCGGCTCGTCCTCGACCCGAGCCTCGATTTCGTCGTCCATGATGACGGGTTGATTGAACTGACCGAAGCCGGATTTCGGCGCATGAGGCAAGCACACTCCGCCGGCCTCGACACCATGATCAAGATCGATAGGCGCGAGGTGTTCCGCTTCCCCGCCACGAAGCTGGGAGGAGCGTCGGCGGATCGGTAAGGTCTGTTAACCGGGCGAACGCTCGATATGGACCCGGCCGTGCAAGACGGTCTCTGCAAACTGAATGGCCGGAGTTGGTGCGCATGTAAGGAACGTGCCGCTGAGGGGGGCGCGTCCGGCAACCGGCCAGATCATCGGCACGTCGGCGGGGTATGCCTTGAGGTGCCGCGGGATACCGAATGCCCAGGCAAGTTTGCGGGCTGTGACCCCGTCACAGGTGCCAACCGGGTTCGTCCCGTTCAACGTGCAGAACATCAACGGGAATATCTATGTGACCTATGCGCCGCCCGGACGCGACCTCCAAACAAAGGCCACTCCGGGGATGGGAGCGGTGGCGATTTTCAATGAGAACGGACAGTTCCAGCGAATGGCCGCCGGCGGCGTCCCCCTCGCCGCGCCGTGGGGCCTTGCTCTCGCCCCGGCCGGTTTCGGCCCGTTCAGCGGCGACCTACGTTCATTTAGTTCCTCCGCTGTCGCCGTCGCCACCAGCCGAGAAGGCCGCCGCTCGCCAAGATCAGGCCGGGCAGTCCGGCACCGACAATGGGACTGGGGACGGACACGCCGGTGAGCGAAAAGCTCGCGTTAAATGGTCCCTGATGGGTGACGTCGGTGCCGACCCGCTCCCAGTCGGGCTTCAAGTCCTCATTTCGTATCCAGGTCTGAAGATCGCCGGTGAAGAGCGGCGGCCCTGCTGCCGACAGCCATAAAAAGTTCCCGGACGACAATGCAGCTTCTGGGCGGAAGAAGTAGTGATCCGCGGGCAGATCGACCGTCGGCAGGAAGTTCACCGAGATTTGTGTTTCTTGTCCGCTCGCAGGACCTTCGCCGCCTGTAAATTGATTGGGTTGCTTATGTATGCCATTGACGACGGTGTTCGATACCGAGAAGTTTGAACTCACAGTAGTAGTCGAAAAGCTAAGCGATCCCGCGAGAGAATCGCGCGTGGCAGCAGCGATCTCGTTGTCGGCCGGCGAGTTAGTTCTAGAGACTACGTTCCCCGACGGCGGTAACGCTGAATCCGTGGGGAAAACATGATAGAACTCGATCTCTACCCTGGTGACGCTCGTCCCCGCCGGGATCAGGCCGGTGAAGGTGGCCTGAGTGAGCGACGTCTGCTGGCTGAGGATGAAGTCATCAGCAGTCTCAGTCTCAATTAGTCCCGGACCAAGGTTGGGTCGCGACAGCGTTGCGATACGACCGTCAGGACTGCCGGTGCTGAACGTGAATGCATCGGCCGCCGCAGGTAAAGGCATCACTACCGCTGCGAACGTGAGCGCAGCAATTCCAGTCCGTGCCTTTAAGGGGATGAGTGCTTTGAGCGTCATGATCTTCCTCCCGTCGCCTGTGTGGAAGATAGTCGCCGTCAATGACACATGAGTGTCACCAGCCAGCAACGCAGATCGATTTGTGAGACATGACCCATCCTCGTTATCCGGGCGGATGAGCGTCGGCTTGCAAAAGCGATCCGACGGAGTTAGGCGCGACCCAAACGGCGGCCTGGCCGTGGGTCCGCGCAGGAGTGGCCTCTCAGTTTGGATTATGCGCCTGATCGACGACAACGGTGAGTGTCATTTTTTGGACAACCGATGGTTATGGCCCTGAAAAGCGGGCGCTGCGATCTGCGCGTTAATGAGTACACGGCCTAGCACTACTTTGGCAGATTTTGAGCGGCGCGGGATTCCCAAATCAGTTTTTCTGTGACTCATGGGTGGTCGGCTTTTGGAGGGGCCGACCATGGTTGGCAGGACGTCGGATTGGAAAGAAGAGCTTGGACGCTTTCTCAAGCCGTTTCTGGATCGGTTGGGTCACAAGGCGCGGCGACAAATGTGTCCGCTCTACGTATCGGGGCTGATCGGTCCTGGCGATCGCAAGAGCATTCAGCCGATGGCGGAGCGGCTTGGGTTTGGCGAATACGATCAATTGCACCACTTCATTGCGGCCGGGGTCTGGGATGCGAGGCCTGTGGAGACGGAACTGCTTGTTCAAGCGGATAGGGCTGGTCGGCGGCAGCGATGCCGTGCCGGTGATCGACGACACCGCAATACCCAAGAAAGGCACGCATTCGGTTGGTGTCGCTGCGCAATATGCTTCGGCGCTGGGCAAGACCGCCAACTGCCAGACCCTGGTATCGCTGACGCTTGCGCGAGGCGAAGTACCAGTCATGCTGGCATTGCGGCTGTTTCTTCCCGAGAGTTGGACAACCAACCGGGCTCGGTTGGAGCGAGCGGGTGTTCCGGCCGAATATCGAACGGCACGAACGAAACCGGAGATGGCTCTGGCGGAGATCGATCGTGCCATCACGGCCGGTGTGCGCTTTGGCTGCGTGCTGGCGGACGCCGGTTATGGGCTGGGCGCGCCGTTCCGCCAGGGGCTCACAGCTCGCAAACTTGCCTGGGCAGTCGGTATCCCGCGGCATCTCAAGGTGTACCCTGCCGATGTGCAGATGATCTGGCCGGCTGCCGGACGCGGCCGTCCCCGTCAGCGGCACGTGCCTGACATCCTATCGATAGCGGCCGAAGATATGCTGGCCACACCACATGGCAGGACATCAGTTGGCGCACCGGAACGAAAGGAAAGCTCAAGGCTCGTTTTGCTGCTGTCCGCGTGCGGGTCGCCGACGGACCACCGCAGCGGATCAGGGACAAGGGTCAGCAACATCTGCCAGGGGACGAGGCTTGGCTCATCGGCGAACACAGGATGTCGGGAGAGAAGAAATACTATCTCGCCAACCCGCCGGCGAACACCGACCTGCGCACCTTAGCGGCCACCATCAAGGCACGATGGATTTGCGAACAGGCTCACCAGCAGATGAAAGAAGAACTCGGTCTTGATCACTTCGAGGGACGATCATGGCAGGGCCTTCACCGTCATGCGCTCATGACGATGATCGCTTACGCCTTCCTCCAGCATCGCCGCCTAGCAGCAACAGCGCCGAAAAAAAAGCACCAACGGGCCCCCGCCTCAGCCAACTTTGCCCGCCGTGCGCCACGCCATTCTCGAACTTTTCGCTCGACTACTGCCGCAGCGATGCCCGCATTGTCGAAAATGGATTTGCAGCGAGCAGCGGCGTGAATAAATCTGCCAAAGTAGTGCTATACCGGCTCTACGCGACGACCCGAAACTCGTCGGGCGAGATGATACGAAAGTTGTCGGTGATTCGGTCGCGAAAGCGGTCCCATTTTTTGGTAACAGTTCGCCTGAGGAAAC
>Ga0306923_10002302_pt1 | contig 17450 bp, 17 predicted proteins | sample sta12Can44000108_FD_203841 | JGI IMG/M metagenome (GOLD analysis project Ga0306923, IMG submission 203841) | Lab enrichment of tropical soil microbial communities from Luquillo Experimental Forest, Puerto Rico - statanox.12C.anox.44.000.108 (v2)... | ecosystem: Environmental > Terrestrial >... | reverse complement strand
CCGGAAATGCGCGAGGTGCTTCCCGGCCACCACGTCGCCTGCCACTTGCGCGAGGTGCAAACCACCGCTTTCGCCGAAACCGCCGCGGTGCCGGTATAGCCGGCGCTGGTCTCGAGCGACGACATCAAGAGTTGAATCGCCGATCGCCCGTTGTGCAATCTGCAGCGAATCAGCAGCAGGATTTCTCCCGTAGGTTGAATAGCTCCATTTATGGCGCCCCGCGCGCAGGCACCGTCCTCGCCGCACCTCCTGAGGGGCTAGAAATATTATGGAGTGCGAAGTGGGCAATTTTATGGTGATCACAATGGGAACAGGCCCGACCGAAGAGTGGAGCATCGCGAATTGGGGGCTCTTGCCCGAGCTTTTTTGCGCTCATTGCTGGCGAGGCCGGAGCCGGAAGCGTATCGTCGCGTGTGATCCTGAAAGGTAGGCGAAGGCATGCCAGACGACACGCAAATTGATCTCCGGCAAACCGTAGCCGAGCTTCGGCAGCAACTCGACGCGAGGACGGCCGAGCGCGACGAAGCGCTGGCCCGAGAGGCCGCGATTGCCGAGGTCATGCAGGTCATCAATTCCTCGCCCGGCGATCTCGCCCCAGTATTCGAGGCAATTCTGGAGAAGGCCCACACCCTGTGCGGGGCGACACGTGGAGCTTTGGCACTTTTCGACGGCGAGACTTTGCGTGTGGCCGCGGCACATGGCTACCCGGAAGATTTTGCGGAGGAGTTGCGCCACGGGATCATTGTTTCCCAGGTTCCGGCGCCGCTGCTCGCCGGCGCACGCCTGCTTCACTATCCCGATCTGCGGCAGATCGACGATCCGACAGCTCGCGCCATCGCCGAGCGCGGCGGAGTACGCACCAATCTGCTCTTACCGCTGCGCAAAGACGGCGCGCTTCTCGGCCTGATCACTTGCAATCGGCAAGAGGTCCGGCCGTTCACGGACGGGCAAATCGCGCTGCTGGAGAATTTCGCTGCGCAGGCAGTGATCGCGATAGAGAACGCGCGGCTCATCAACGAAACGCGCGAAGCACTGGAGCAGCAGACCGCGACAGCAGAGGTGTTGCGGGTCATCAACTCCTCGCCCAGCGAGCTCGCGCCGGTCTTCGATGCGATGCTGGCAAGGGCACTTAGCCTGTGCGAGGCCACTCACGGGCACATTTGGAGGGTCGAGGGCGATCAAGCTCATGCCGTAGCATTGCGCGGAGACGCGCAGTTCATTGAATCAATGCGGCGGGAAAGCCCCACGGACCTGCTCTCCGGACGGCCGCTGACCCGCATCGCGCGCGGCGAGCATGTCGTCCGGATCCCCGACGCCACCAAGGAGGAGCTCTACCGCACACACGACGCCTATCGAGAGTTTATAGACGCGAGCGGGATCCGCTCGGGGGTAATGGTCGCGCTGCGAAAAGACGAAGCGCTGCTCGGGGCGATCGTCGTGCATCGCAAGGAAGTTCGCCCATTCACTGACAGGCAGATCGCGCTTCTCGAGAATTTCGCTGCCCAAGCAGTGATCGCGATGGAGAACGCGCGGCTCTTTAACCAAACGCGCGAGGCTTTGGAGCAGCAGACCGCTACCGCCGAGGTATTGCAGGTCATCAATTCCTCGCCCGGCGATCTCGAGCCGGTGTTCCAAGCGATAGTGGAAAAGGCGCACGCGCTGTGCGATGCCGCCTCCGGCAGCCTGCAGCTTTGGGATGGCCAGAAGTTCCGCGGGGTCGCGATGCGCGGCTTTTCGGAGCCGATGGTGGAGGTGCTGCGGCAGGGATACGTCCCCGGGCCTAACCACCCTTGCCGGCGCATACTTGGAGGAGAGCGCACCGCTCACTGTGACGATTTAGCGGAGATCAACGATCCTGCGACGCGCGCGGGCGGGGTCACACTCGGCGGCATCCGCACAATACTTTTCGTGGCACTCCGAAAGGACGAGGTCTTGCTCGGACAGATCGTCGCCGCCCGCCAGGAAGTGCGGCCGTTCTCCGACAAGCAGATCGCGTTGCTGCAGAATTTCGCGGCGCAGGCGGTCATCGCGATGGAAAACGCGCGCCTGTTGACCGAAACCCGCGATGCATTAGAGCAACAGACGGCGACTGCCGAGGTGTTGCAGGTCATCAATTCCTCGCCCGGCGACCTTGTGCCGGTGTTCGACGCGATCTTGGAGAAAGCGCACACTCTCTGCGAAGCTACCTACGGCAGCTTGTTGCTTCGTGCAGGCGAGACATTCCGCGCTCTGACGACACATGGCTATCCGCAGGTGCTTGCAGAGCAGCTGCGCCAAGGCCTCCGGCCCGGCGCCAACCATCCGATCCAGCGGTTGGTCGACGGCGACGACTTTGCGCATGTGGCCGATCTCGCGGAGACTAACGATCCAACAACGCGTAGCGTCGTCCAACTCTCGGGCGTCAGAACTTCGCTGTTTGTGGCGCTTCGAAAGGACGGCGCGCTCCTCGGTGCAATCACCGCTGGTCGCGTGGAGGTGCGGCCGTTTTCCGACAAGCAGATCGCCTTGTTGCACAACTTCGCGGCGCAGGCGGTCATCGCGATGGAAAACGCGCGGCTCTTGACCGAGACGCGCGAGGCTTTGGAACAGCAGACCGCAACCGCCGAGGTCCTGGGGGTCATCAATTCCTCGCCAGGCGATCTAAGGCCGGTCTTCGACGCGATCTTGGAGAAAGCGCACAGCCTGTGCGGCGCAGCGCACGGGAGCTTGCAGCTCTACGACGGCGAGAACCTGTATGCCGTCGCGACGCACGCCGTGTCGGAGAAATTCGCCGAGGTTCTGAAGCAGGGATACCGTGCTGCCGATTCACCGGCGAGCCGGGCGCTAATCGAGGGCAGCGCCCACTGCCAGATCGCTGACTCCGCGGAAATCGATCATCCGGTATTTCGCAACGCGGCTGAGCTTTCCGGCATCCGCACAGTGCTGTTTGTTCCGCTGCGCAGAGACGACGCATTTTTGGGCCTAATCTCCGCTGCCCGCCAGGAGGTGCGGCTCTTCACTGACAAGCAGATCGCGCTGCTGCAGAATTTCGCGGCGCAGGCGGTTATCGCAATGGAGAACGCGCGACTGCTGACCGAGACACGCGAGGCCTTGGAGCAGCAGACCGCGACCGCCGAGGTATTGCAGGTAATTAATTCGTCACCAGGCGACCTTGGTCCCGTTTTCGATGCGATGCTCGAAAGGGCGACGAACCTTTGTGAGTCGGGACACGGTGCCTTGTTCATTAGGGACGGCGAGAGCGATTATTTCCACGCCATACCTTCGCACAGCACACCGAAAGCTTTTGCTGAATTTCTAACGCGCAAACCGATCTATTTCGACCCCGAACGATCGATCCTCGCGCAAACCTTACGGCAACGATCGGCTATCCAAGTCGCCGATATGCGGTTGTCCGAACCCTACCGGTACAAGTTTCCACTTGCACTTGCCGCTGTGGAGGCAGGCGGCACGCGCACGCTGCTCAGTGTACCCCTCTTTCGCGACGACGTGCCGGTCGGCATTTTTCAACTAGCACGCCAGGACGTGCGGCCATTCTCCGACACGCAAATCGCCCTGGTATCGAACTTCGCGGCATCCAGGCGACAGCTGCTTGGTGATCCGTGCCTGCATTTCCAAATTGGCGTGCAGCTTGCCGGTCAGCAGCGACAGCTTGTGATCATCGCCCGCCTCGAAGGCGTGCAACCAACGGCTGGCCAACCCGCTATAAATTGCCTTTAAATTTTCGATAACGCCGGCCCCAGACTCGGCCACGAGCCGGCGCAACTGCTCCTCGGACTGAAGCGGACCCAAGCGGACTGCATCGCGGTAGCTCTGCGAGATGTGTTTGGCAACGTGGTTGCGCAGCGAGTCGTAGCTGACCCCGAACTTCTTGGCCGTAGGCTGTACGCCAGCGCCGGAACACACAAGAAAATCAAGGCGGCCGCGCTCGGGATGGAGGCAGATGCCGCACTTGATTTGCTGGTGAGATCCCGGCCTCCTGCCCCTCAGCATGCTTTCACATCCCGCACAATCTCGTGGTGATGTGGTCATTGCTCGTGGTGATCGTCATTGGTTCAACACACAATATAGGAACCAACCAACGCAATAGAATTGGCCCCGAATATGTAGGCATACTATTTATCTGTAGAAGCCACGAGGCAAGCCACTGAAATGGCTAGGGTATAACGGGTTCATCGGCCGGTCGCCGGACACGGCGGCGGCGGAAGACCTGTGCCTAGAATTGCTTGGCACTTGAGCGGCGGCTTTCACATTCTTACGAGGGCCGCTCGGTTTTTGGATGGGCGCGAGCTGCGGCGATTTCCGGCGAAACCTCCAGCGGAGAGCGCGGCGATGACTCCCAGGCGATGGTGATCGAGCCTACTCGGTAGCGATCGTAAGCCGCTCCGCACGCTGTCCGCACCGCGTCGGGGATTGGCGCCCATCCCTTCGTTGTGGGGCTGCACCGACCGAGTCAACTCGTTCTGGCCCACGAGAACCGCCGACAATTCACAGCGGCCAAACGAGCTCGGGCGGGTGCCGCACCACTGTCCGTCGGCCGCGCTTATAGACCGCGAGAGGCTGGCGGATCTCGGCGATTGCCTGTTCCGGCGTCACGGCGTCGATCACGAGGATGTCGGCCGGGTTGCCGACGGCAAGGCCGTAATCGGGCAGATTGAGGAGTCGAGCCGAGCGTTCGGTCAACATCGCGAAGCACTCGCGCAGCTGCCCCGGACCCGCGACCTGCAAGAGATTGGCGTAAAGGTTTGCCATGCGGATCAGCGAGCAGTCGCCATAGGGTGTCACCGGATTGAGCACGTTGTTTGTCGACAGCGAGCAATTGACGCCGTGCGCAACGAGGAAATTGGCATCGGCGACGCCGCGACGGACGTTGTGATCCTGATCGCGCCCCATCACGAAAAGATCGGTTGCCGGCAGAACCGTGACCGCAATGCCAATGTCGGCGAGGCGGCGCGCCAGGACCGCGAGGTCGCCGGGCGGTATCAGCGACAGCTTGGCCATGTGCCCGACGACGACCCGCCCGCCGCGGCGATATTGCTCTGTCAGCTCGCAGACGTAGTGGATGAGCATCCCCTCGGGCGTGTCGCCAACATCGAGGTGAAAGTCGATGTCGACATCGTATTCGCGGGCAAGCTCGAATATCCGGCGGATCTGGCCGTTGGGGTCGGTGTCGTAGCGCGGGGCGCCGCCGATCACCTTGGCTCCGTGTTTTAGCGCCGCGACCAGGAGCTTGTCCGTACCGGGGTAATTTGTGAGGCCGTCTTGCGGAAAGACACAGATCTCGATGTCGATTGCCCAACGGTAGTCGGCAATCAGCGAATGCACGGCGTCAAACCCGCGCATGCCGATCGCGGGATCGACCTCGACCTGGGTGCGCATCTGCGTGGTGCCGTTGAGGATGCACTCGACGAGGGTACGCTCGGCCCGGGTGCGCACATCCTCTTCCGTGAAGCCTGGCTTCAGGGTGGCCACCTGCTTCATCGGGCTGATCGCGCGCCCCGTTTCCGGCGGACAGCGGTCGATGATGCGTGATTTGTCGAGATGGATATGCGTCTCGATAAGGCCGGCGCAAGCGAGGCGTCCAGCCGCGTCGTAGGTTTCGGCTGCACCCGCCAACCCGCTCTCAATGGCGACGATCTTGCCTCCGGCAACGCCGATATCCAGTGGCTCTGTAAACGGCCGATCAACGAGGCGGGCATTACGAACGATCAGGTCCACGCGATCTCCTTTGGCACGAGCCCCATCCCCTGAACACAGTGTTCGCAGCGGGAGGCTATCAGACGTTTAACCAGCCCTCGACGCAGGTCACGGCATGTCCTCCGAGCCAAATCGTGTCGTCGTCAAATTCGATCGCGACCCGGCCGTCTCTCCCGACACAGCGGCCCTGACTGGCATGGTATGAGCCCTTTTTCAGAATGTCGTCCCGGCGCACGAGCGCAGCGACGCACCCGTTACCGCTACCGCACACCGGATCTTCCGGGATCCCGTCGCCTGGCGCAAACGAACGCACTTCGAGGTCGGCGCCCAAGCCTGCGGAGTAGAGGCCAAAGACGTTGACCCCAGTGATGCCGATCGAGTTCAACGCCGCGAGCTTGCCCATGTCGGGTGTGAGGGCAAGCACGGCGTCACCGCAGGCGAGTTGGAGAGTGAACCATACGGGCCCGACGTCGATGATCGCGGCGCGCTGCACATCGGCCTCTGAGATGCCGAGACCGTCCGCCACTGCCGCAAGATTTGACCCGGTCGGTTGACGGAATTGCGGCTCGGGGAGCGCGAGCAGCAAACGCTCGCCGTCGATCTTGATGTCGACGAGACCTCTGCCGCACTCCTGTACCAACTGGCCGCGGGTGCGAGGTTTGAGATCGCAGCGCAACACGGCGCGGGCCGACCCGATCGTAGGATGACCGGCAAAGGACAGCTCTCTCCTGGGCGTAAAGATCCGCAGGCGATAATCGGCTCGCTGGTCGCTCGGTGTGCAGACGAACGTCGTCTCGGATAGGTTGGTCCAGGCCGCGATCGACTGCATCTCTTCGCTCGACAAGGTGTCGCCATCGAGCACGACAGCGACCGGGTTGCCCTTGAAGGGAACGGCGGTAAACACGTCCACTTGTTGGAAGGCGAGTGACCTCATTGAGCAATCCTCTTGGCGGTATTCATCTGCGTGATGGGATTTCGGGGATGTGGACCGACGCGCTTTGCGAGTACGGTCTTGTAAGGTCGGCAGGCTCAGGCGACCAGGAGGAACAGGCATGACAGGAAAAGCGCGCGTCGCTCATTTGGCCGGACCCAACGCCACCATCCAGAATACGCCTCCCCTGGTCACCTCCAACAAAGCGAGAGTAAGACACGGGCTGCCCCTCCTGACGAACCCGGACGCTTCGCCGGCGCGTTTCGACGTGTTGCGGGCACAGCGGTTGGCAGCCCCGGTCACCGTCTATGTCGAACAGTTCAGCGCGCATCCCCTCGAAGCCGACGCGGCGGAGCTGTATGGGCCGCCCGACGGCTACTACCAGGTCGAGCTCCGCCCCGAGGACGGCTTGTATCCCTTGCCTTACATGGCGACACAGGCGGACGGCGGGGCGTGGGAGGAAGAATGCGCGTTTCCCGATGCCCCCGAGCCGAAGGCGCGCCAGGGCTTCTTCCCGGACGGTTCGCGGAGCTTCGAGGAAATCGACCGGCTGCAGATCGGCGAGAAGGGCACCGGCAACCTCATCTCAAGCAAGGCTGAGGTCGACTTTTACCGCGTGCTGCCGCCGTCGGGCTATACGAAGGGTCTGCCGACCGATCGCCGGAGCGATATCGGCGAGGGCGACATCCAGTCCGAGCGCCGCGGCGCCGACTTCTTCCCCTACAAGCCCCCGCACCTCGCCGCGTCGGTGCCGCGGAATGCTCTGGCACGGGCGACCAATGCGGTGCAGCAGATCCTGGCGAGCGGCAAATACGATGGCGCGATCTGGACCGAGGGCAGCCCCAGGATCGAGGAAACGATCTATTGGTTCAATCTTCTAATCGACACGACGCTGCCGATCTGTGGCAATGCCGCACAGCGGCCACACGGCTTGATCAGCGCCGACGGGCCGAAGAACATCGTCGACTCGGTCGAATATATCGCCTCGCGGGTCTGGGAGGACGAGCAGGCTCGCGACCGTGCGGGCGCTGTCTCATTCAGGAGCAGCGGGTTTTCGCCGCCCGCGCCGTTCAGAAAGCCGATGCACGGCCCGGTGGCTATGTGGCAACAGGCGGGCACGGCGGGGTACTCGGGGCAGCGGGCCATGACGGGTCGCCCCTTCTTCATTATCTGCCGACCGCGCGGCACACGTGGCAATCTGACGTAAACATCACGCGCCTGCCGTACCAGGTGACGGGCGTACGTCAGGAAGGCACACGCATCGAAACTGTTGCCGTAGCAATCAAGGGGCCGGACGGAACGCTACTCGATACCGCTATCCCCAAGGTCGCGATCACGAAAGACGCCAGCTACTGGGATGATTACGGCTCACCAAATCCCGAAGCGGAAGTCGATCTGATCGCCATGATCGGATACATGTTGAAGTCAGCGCCGCTCGCCGGCTTCGTCATCGAGGGGTTTACCCCATACGGGAGGAGCGCCTCAAATGCACGAACTCGCCTGATGCTACGAGCGGTACACAGCGGACTTCCGGTGGTTCGCGTCGGCCGCGGCAACACCGAGGGTTTTGTTCCTCTCGACAACCCTGCGTTCATTGGTGGCTCGAATCTCACGGCGACGAAGGCTCGGCTGTTGCTGATGGCCTGCCTGATGAAGTTCGGGACCCTGCCGCCAGCGGCCAATCCCGATCAACCCACGGCCGAGGAAGCGGCTGCGGTTCGCGAGAAGGTCGCCGCCTATCAAACGATCTTCAATACGCATTAAACTTCCAGCTCCCCTCAGGCTGCCGTGAACAGCACGATAACACGCAGCGAGGCGGTTCGGCCGCAATGCAGTGCGGCGGGGTCCCGTAGACGCTCAAAAGCAGGGGGTGGATTACTACGGCGGCAATTTACAGGCGGGGGTGCCTGACCGAGGACCCCGGACTACAATCAAAGAGAGGCGGGGTCGGCCCCGACGAAGCCAACGAACGGCTAGGGGGTCCGGAACCTGAAGATAGACCTGGAAGACAGGGGGTCCCAGTTCGTGAATAGCCGTCGACCCGGAGACAGAAGGGCAGAGGGGGGTCGGGTTACCCCCAACCATCGGGATTTCAAGCGAGTTTTTTTAGATATCGGCTAAGCAGCCATCAGTTTGCGGTGGGTCTCGGCCTCCAGCCGGCGGCTTGATCGCACGCGGTTCAGATAGCCGTAAACGTAAAGCTTCAGCAGATCCGCGGGCGAATATGCCGGGCGACCCAGACCTCGGCCACAACGCGCTCGGCGCCATATTTCTGATACAGCGCGACCGCCTCGCGCGCCCACTCGATCGGCGCATAGCGACCGGATCGGTCATCGCGCACATAGTTGCGCCCGTCGTAGTCTCGGCCGGCGACAATGATCCCGGTCTCGTCGTCGTCCTCGCCGCAAAAATCCGGTGCGAAACAAACCACCCCGAGCTGACCTACCGCGCGGGTATGTCAGATCTTATCCCTCGCGGACCCCGGATTATCAGCTATGTTATGCCATTCTTCGGCCTGGAACTGCTCGGCATGGCCCGCGAGGTAGCCGCCTTCAATCGACCGGCGCGGGTGGGCATCTCTTCGGGTGAGCATATACGAAGCGCGCGGCGGCTGTGTCTGAGCGCTCTGGCCTGTCGGGACGGGCCATTTTGGTTCAATGAGCCTCGCCAATCAAGGCAGAGGGAAAAGCCGTGACCAGGATCTCGTTGGCTCTATGGGCCGCCATGACCGCAGCATTGGGGTTGGCTTCTTCCGGCGATGTCGCCCGAGCGGCCGAGCTAAAAGCGCTCACGCTCGCGCTTATGAGCAGGCAGCCGATGCCGGCGCTCACGGGAACGCTGCGCATTGGCCGTGATTTTGACCTTGTACCATATTTAGAGCAGTGTGCGTGACAGTGTTGTCGCTCTGGCACTCTAAATCTTTGCCGACCGAGTTGCCTGACACATGTGTCGTTGCGGTGTCGTTATCCACGTGCAGCGCGCCGTTGACTATGTTGTTGTCGATCCAAATGGCTGCGGTATTGGCATCGACCAGCAGGTTGCCGCCGACTGCATTGCCGACGCAACCTTGGGCGGCCGTCCCGCCGATTTCGATTGGGCTGGCGTTTTTTTGCACTTGCAGATTGCCATTGACCTGGGTGCCGCAAACCGTACCTTGGGGGAGGCCAGCGGACAAGCTGTTGATCTGCAAATTGCCGCCGACTGCCGCGCCGGGGCCGAGAGCGAGTGTGCTCGTTCCGGATATCTGAACATAGCCGCCCACACTAGCGGATGGACCGAGGACCAAGCTGCCGCCATTCTCGGTAACACTGCCGTCAACAGCGCAAGTAAGATTGAAGCTTCCGCCGTTGATCGTCACATTTCCCTTGATCTCGCAAAGATCGGTAAACGCGCAATTCTGGTTGGCCGACACGCTCACATCGCCGGCGAAAGTGCCATTGAAAATGCCGTTGCAAGTTTGTCCCGAGCTCAGCGGGAGATTGGCCAAGGGCGTCAAGTACGTCGTCAATGTGCCATTAAACGTTCCACCGCTCGCGAAAGTCGCACCGATCAAAAATTCTCCCAGGTCGTAAAGGATGGGATTACCCGACGCGTCAGTCGGGTAAAAACTAACCCGATGAACCGCCGGGACGAGGGTGAAATTGCCAGTCGTGGACGTAAGCGTGCCGGACCGTCCGCTATCTGTGTAATAAGTGAGCGTCCAACCAAACACGTCGCCAAATCCCAGCGGGCCGTCGAGCGGTAGCTCGATGGATGCGAAGGCTGGCGAACCTGGGTCGGCAACAAACGAGTAGGCGTAACCTGCCGGGGGATCTAATCCGTTCAGCAGGTTTGTTATTGCCGAGCCGAATTGCTGAATAGTCGCGCCCTGCGATCCGATTACATTTAAAGGGGTCAGAAGCGACGTTAACGAGCTGATGTCGTATTTAATGCCCACGTCCGTACTTGAAGCGGTTACTGTCCCCATAAGCGAAGTCCAGGAGCCGGAAATATCGCCAGGCTTTGATGGGGCATTCATCAATGCAATTTCGAGAAAGTTAAGGTCATTGTGTAACTGGTATATAAGGTTAAACGCATCGAACTTGGTAACAAAAAGCGTACTTAGCGGCGTATTGCCATACTTGGCAAAAAATGTCTGCAGATGAGCAGGCATTACGGTGATGAGCTCTCCCACCACGGGCGACTGTCCAACGAGGCTTTCCTGATCTCCCAAAATACGGTAATTGATGTCCGGTGTGGGCGGCGCTATCGCGCCTGTCACCCCGAATTGCGAGAGCAAATTTCCAACTCCCGGGGCGGAAAAAGTTACAGTGGGGTTGGTCGTCATGTTGCCGGCAATTTGGGCAATTGCACCACCCAAAGAAAAACCGGTGAGTGTTATGGATGCAGGGCAAGACTGAGGGTTTGAATTCATAACGTATTGTTGAGAGTAATTCCGCACCACATTGACCATGTTTGAGACAGCGCTCTTCAGCGCGTCTGAAGCATGACCTGTCGTAAAGGACGAGTCGGCAAATAGATTTTGAAGAACATCTTCACCGTTAAAGCCCGCAGCGGCAATGACAATCTGCCCCCCGTTGCTCGGGTCACCATTCTCATAGACGGTCACGTTCGATTTTCCGTCGTTACTAGGAAAGGTCTGCACCACGTGGTAGGAGGAATAGCCCTCCTTTTGTGATTGCCACGCGTCGTTCCCGAGAAAGACGAGTTGTTGCAGGGTTGGGGGTTGAGGTGGTGGCGGGTTGCTTTGAGCGCACGTTCGCGGGGGCGGCGATGCACAGCTGCTGCCCGTGGCACCCGCCGGGACAATGCACACCGCTGCGGGTCCTTGGATCGCCAAAACCAAGTCATAATAGCTCAAAGCCGCAGCGCTAAATTGGGTCAAGATATTGTAATCGCAAAAGGCACGACGGGCGCGGGCGATCTGGCCCGAGGTTACGGTCATGCCGTGGAATCACTCGTAAGTCGCCCAATGGCTTGGTCCCCGAGCGCAAGTGATTTCTTCAACAGCCTGCAGCGGAGCCGCAGACGCATACCCTCGCCGCCGCTTTCGTCGGCGCGATGAACTCAATTCTCGCCTGTTCCAGCGTCCGCATCATGGCGAACAGCGCGGCGCGATTTGTGAGCTTCTTCACGCGCTCGCCTCCGCACCCCAACCCAGCACAAAGTTGGCGCTATATATCAATTCTTTGGCCGAGATTATCAAGCGGGCGCGCACGACGACGCACATCTGTCCGATGTGTACAAAATGATGATCGACATATCCGGCAAGCCGCAGCACGTCTTCGTATTTCGTGGCGCCGGATGCCGCAAGAGAATGCTCGAATGGTACTACGACTATCTCGGCAAATCCGTCCAAGGCGCGGAGATCAAGCGCATTCGCGTCTGGGGTACCGCGGGCAATAAGACCAACATCGTGCTCGAATGGGTCCGCGAGTAAGTGCGACCACGATCAGGATCGACTCGTCCACTGCCGCTACCGGGCGTTTACCGGACGGGAAATTCGTTAGGTCCGCTCGTCATCCGGTGCAAAGCGTGCAGCCATGAGGCAGAACCTAAACATTGACAGAAGGAAGTTTGATGTCCATCGGTTTGAAGTTAATTATACTTATCTGCCGTTAACTATTTTAACTATACTTAATTGTTGCTTCCCGTCCGCAACAAATTCATCATAGCGATTTCGAGAAGTCGCAGGAGTTTCTGATCATGGTTGGATTCAAGGTTATCACCGCCGCCGGTCCCTCGCCGTCCTCGCCGGTACGGCGCAGGGGCTGGAAGGAACGTACTAAGCGTTCAGTGCTAATCAGAGAGGAAGGAAAGCACATGAAATCGAGGTATGAAGCAGCAGTATTTGCAGGCGCAGGTGCCGTCGCCCCTGTCGAGCGGAGTAAAGTACAATTCCCGATGCACCCAATCCGCGAACAAATCCTGAAGCTACGGCGACAGCAGCCGCTCTGGCGAAAGCTCGTCAGAGTGTTGGTATGCCGGCGATAACGGCTTAGTACCCGCGTTACCGGCGGCATCGTCACAGCCGCTCGTATCCCGACCTCCTCTCCCCCGACACTCGGGAAACTCGGTGGCCTGCCGACCCGCCCTAACTCCTCGACCTTCAGTCCTCGGTTCAGCTCCGCGACTTGATCTGGCGTTCGTGCAATTCGCCGATCAGCCGCGCGTTTGCCATTGCGATGACTGCCTGGCCTCAAAGCAACCCGACTGAACCGCCCGACGGTTATCGCGAATGGCAGGTGCGGGAGGCCCGCCCGAGCGAGCGGGATCTATTCGTGCTCGATCACTTGCGGTCTATTTGCGATAACCGATCGTGACCAGATAATCACGCGGCATGGCGATCCCGAGATCGCTGCGATAGCGCTCGTGAAACGCGATGAAGTCTCGTTTTAGCTGTCCCCTTCGCTGAGAGTCGATACTGGCTGCGAGGGTCTTAGTTGGACCGTACCCGTTGACGAAAAGCTCCCAAACTGCCTCGCCAGTGGGCGTTCGCAATGTCGTCGTCCCGGCTTCGAACCGCAGTTCGAACTTATCGCCAAGCAATTCACGAACTCGCTCAGGACGACCCCATTCGAATGGAGACGGTGGTGGGTTAGCTGGCGGAGGCGGCATATAGGGACGCATCGTCTGGAATATGCCGGTGACCGTCCCTTCCGGCACCCACGTTATAAGCCCTAAGCGTCCGCCCTCCTTGCAAACACGAGCCAACTCACGGCTGCGATTTCCGGCTGCGCAACAAACATGACGCCGAAGCTGGACGTGACCGCATCGAAACTGGCGTCTTCCAATGGCAATGCCTCGGCATCGGCGACGCGGAAGTCTATTTCCGGGGCGAGCGCTTTCGCGGCGTCGATCACCCCGGCTCCGATATCGATCCCGGTCACTGCCGCGCCGTATGACGAGAGCAGCCGCGCCGTCCACCCCGTACCAGTCGCCACGTCGAGGAACCGCTCGCCCGGTTGAGGATCGATCCGGTTGACTAGATGGGCGAGCGCGTCCGAAACGCCTTCGCTGATCCGATCGTAATCCCGCCCACCTGAACCCCAGGTCGCTGCAGCTCTTTCATTGTGCGATAGAACGTTCGCCATTTTTCGCCTCCCCTTCTGTTGGTATCCGAGCCTAGCAAAGCAGCGCTGACGAGGCCACGCTCAGGGAATGTGGGCTCAGTCATACTTGGTGCATGGGGTTCGGGCGGCTGCGGCTGGGATGCCGGACGTCATGAAGGGTGTCACTCAAATGTCATGGTGGACATGATAAAGAGTGGCTCCTGGAGGGGTAGGGAGGCGTTATGAACGAGGAAATCGCAGAACTTTCGCTTGCCGAGCTGGTTTCGGACCCTCTGGTCGGCCTGCTGATGAAGAGCGACGGAGTGGAGCGCCGAAGCGTCGAGGTTTTGTTCGAACGCCTCGTGAAGCAGCGGTCTCCCGATTTCTGCCGGCTGGACCGGGAAGGGGCCGCCGCGTAGCGCACCTCGCCGGCGCCTCACCCAATATTCCGGGTCATCGAAGCGAACCTCTTGCGCGCGGCGAGTGACACTTACAGCCGCTGTTAAATGTCATGCTCTCCCTTGATCTTTCCGAAGCCCGCGACGTTTCCGAGCGCGCGGCGCGGGGTGATGCCGAGGCAATCGCCTTTCTGTCGTCGCTATTTCCCGATACGGAACCTTGCCTGCTGTGTGATGAGCCGGTCGGCGCGGAGGGGAAGATCGTGATGTTTCCTGATCCCAAGACGCGCGGCTGGGCGATAGTGGCGGCCGAGTGCTTGCGGTGCGCGGGCTCGCCCCAGCGTCATCAACGCGAGCTGGCGATGCTGCACGCGATGTTTCCGAAGAAGAAATTTATCGCCCCAAAAGACGCGCAGCCTGGGTATCTTCGGGGGCCGCCCATCAAGCGGCGATCCTCATAAAGCCAAAGCCTCGCCGGAGGGGATAATCCTGCGAGGCTCTTGCAATTCCCGATGATTGGCCGACCGCAGCCACCACTGCCCCTCGTCCGGGGGTCTGTCAAATCGGGAGGATCGATGTCCGAAGTGCTGTACGCCGCTGCCGTGAAACCGCTGACGTATCGAATGCCGGCAAAGTTTCGTGTTGGCGGATGGCATGTTTGCAGCTGGGCGCTACTGCTGACTGGTCGGCCGCCACAGAACAGACGATGTCCAGCTGCGCGCCCTCACCGAGCCGCGCGTGAAGACGTACCAATTACAATCCATCGTTGGCGAGCCTTGGTTCTTGAAGTCGGGCCGCCATTGCAGGAGATAGCACCGCGCCGGGCACCAGACGGTTTCGACCAAGCTGCCGCGCTCAGCAGCATTGAGCCAGTGCGCCTTGTGCAGAAAAGCGACGTACTCGACGTCCAGCTTTGCCGCATGCCGAAGAAATGCCTCGGCACGGTTGAACGGCGGGTTCGTGACGATCGCCCTGGCAGGCGCCGTTCTCTGCAATAGAAAATCGACGCCGCCCTGACCGCATCCTCGATCAATCAGATCGGTTGATACAACCTCGCGGCCATGCCGTTGCAGCACCATCGAGATATCGCCCGCGCCGCAGCAAGGGTCCCAAACCTGCGCCGGCAACCGATCACCTTCAGCGGCTATCAGCGCCTCGGTGCATTCATGCGGAGTCGCGTAGAAGTCATGCGGCTCACGAGTGTTGGTCGGGCTCGCACAGCCAAGGATATCTGCAATCGTTCGTGACATGTGGGCATTATGCCACCCACGTCCCTTGTCCGGGATGAGTCAAATTGACTCACCCCAGTGCGCATCATCAGTTCACCGACCCGACGACACATCCCTCAGTCGGTGCAGCGCAGCAGCGGCAGCGCCAGGACGAAGCTCATAAAGCGTCAGAAAGTTCGACCCTGAACCAAATCGGCCGGTGTCAGGACGAGATAGGAAGCAAGTTCTCGCGATCGCCTATCGCACCCGCACTCCCGCAAGCCGTCGTTGGGAGGTCTCGGTATAGATCACCGTGCTCTTGATGTCCCTGTGGCCAAGGAAATCCTGAATTAGCCGGGTATCCGTGCCTTCCTCAGCCAGCGCAAAGCCGGCAGCATGACGAAACATGTGCGGCCTTGCCCGAAACTCGAAACCAGCCGCTTGGCCCGCCCGCTCGCAGATCACCCGGACAACGTCGGTCGACAGCTTGCCGCCTCGCTCCGATCGGAACACGTAAATCCCATCGGCGCGCTTCTTCGCACGCGCCAGGAGCCGCGCGGTATCGGGCTCCAACGTGTGCGTCGTGGTCTTGCTGCCTTTGACCCGCCGAACCCAAAACGGGCGATCTCGCGACGCATTGAGGTCAAAGTCAGTCCAGCGCAGGTCTACCGCCTCGCTGACCCGCAGCCCATGCCGGTACATCATCGTCAGCAGCAGCTGATCGCGCTCACGCTGCCGACCGATGCGGCCGGCGGCATCGATCACCAGCCGCGCCTCGTCCGGCGAAAGATACTTCCGCCGCGAAACATTCGGCTTTTCTCCGCAACTTTGACCATCGACGGGATGCGGGAAGCCGAGGATTTGTGCGGTTGCCGTCATCGCCGCACCTCAAACATTCCGCTTTCTTGCAAAAAGCCGAATGTTTGACCGGCTGCAACGTCTCAGGTTCGAGAAGTATATTGGTCTCAGCCATTGCTTGCGCTCCAATCGCAGGCGGTGGTCAGAGGCGGTGCCGCTGTTCGCCATGCCAGAGCCAGGGCAGCTCTTTCATCTCTGACAGCGCCGGTGGCTGGTTGAAGCCGTCGAAGAAGCGCGCGGCTCGGCGAGGCGACGCTGGCTCGGCTACCACACACCGGAAGGCAAGCTGATCTACGCGGGCCGAGTCGGCACCGGCATGCCCCAGGCCGAGCTGGACGCCTGTGGTAGCGCCTCCAGCTGTTGGCGATCCCAAAGATGGCGCTGGCCGAGCCACCGCCACGAGGAAGCCGGTTCGGTTCACCACTGGTGCTTCGGGTCCATTGGATACGGCCCGAAAATGTGGTCGAGGTGAGCTATGTTGAGTGGACGCCTGATGCCCTGCTCAGACATGTTGTCTACTTGGGCGAACGCCAAGACAAATTGGCCATCGAGGTGCGCCGACGCCCACCTCATGCTGACGAGCTTTGATCCACGTAAAGCTGGCCCCACCGATCTTCGTAGACGACATCGGACAGACAGTCTCCCGTTCGTAGCACCCTCCTGAATTTTGTGCCACGCCGTTTGCTTTCCGCGCTCACCGCGACTAGCCTGTTCAACACCGCTCGTTGAAGGCGGCTCCACTTTTGTCGAGGCGATGGGATGATGCGGAAATTGCTTTTCTCACTGAGCGTTCTGGTCCTATTGGCCTTCTCAGTTCACGCGCAAACACCCGCTCCTGCTCCACAGCATGGCCTCAAGGCGGGTTCTATTGCCCTGGTGGTTACCGGCGAGGTTCTCCCTGGACAGATGGACAATTTCAGGCAACTCGTGCCAAGGTTGGTCGCAGCGGTGGCCGAAGAACCAGGGACACTCGTCTATGAGTGGAGCTTCCATCCAGACCAGAAAACTTATAACGTCATGGAAGTATATCAGAATTCTGATGCCCTAGTGGCCCATCTCAAGCATGTGACGAGTACTGATTTCCTAAAGGAATTAGGGCAAGTTAGAAAGACCACCAACGCAATCGTCTTTGGCTCGCCGGACGCGCAGGTCAAGGAGGCTTTGACTCGCCTCGATCCCGTATACACCTCCCACATTGATGGGTTCATTCGATAGATCGCATGCCTTCAGGCATGCATCGGACGCAGCGCGCTTCGATCACAAAAAAGGGCAGGTAGGCCGCTACAGATCCCGGTAAGCCTCTGACCCC
>Ga0306923_10002299_pt1 | contig 17465 bp, 15 predicted proteins | sample sta12Can44000108_FD_203841 | JGI IMG/M metagenome (GOLD analysis project Ga0306923, IMG submission 203841) | Lab enrichment of tropical soil microbial communities from Luquillo Experimental Forest, Puerto Rico - statanox.12C.anox.44.000.108 (v2)... | ecosystem: Environmental > Terrestrial >... | reverse complement strand
CGGCACGCACAACGTGAAGGTCGGCATTCAGGATGCGTGGGGCTCGTACCGCCGCACGGATACCGCCAACGGCGACATCCGTGCCGTCTTTCTGAGCGGGGTCGCGACGACCGCCACGATCCTGAACGCGCCGGTCGAGCGGTTTGACCAGGTTCATGCCGATGTCGGCGTCTACGCGCAGGACAGCTGGACGCTGAAGCACCTGACGGTGAACTACGGCGCCAGGTACGAGCACCTCGCGACCGGCATCCCGGTCGAGACGGCGCCGGCCGGCCGCTTCACCGCGGCGCGCACGTTCGGGCCCATCGACATGCCGACATGGAACAGCGTTTCGCCACGCGGCGGGCTTGTCTACGACGTGTTCGGCAACCAGAAGACGGCCGCCAAGTTCAGCATAGGCCGGTACGAGCAGGCGGGGACCACCGGGTTCTCGGAAAGCTACAACCCGCTGCAGCTCACGACGGCGAGCGTCTCCTGGACCGACCTGAACGGCGACGGCGTCCCTCAAGGGGAACTGGGATGCACGTATCTGACGCCGGGCTGCGAAATCAACCTCGCACAGTTACCGAAAGGCTTCGGCGTGGCCAGCCTGGCGAACTTCGACCCGAACATCAAACGGATGTACAACGTCGAGACGTCCATCAGCGTCCAGCAGGAGTTGCGTCCGGGCGTGTCGGTGCAGGGCGGGTGGTACCACCGCGACTTCCATAACCTCAGGCGGCGCGTCAATACGCTGCAGACGTTCGCGGACTACACACCGTTCACGTTGTACAGCCCGATCGACGGCACGCCGATCACGTACAACAACGTCAGCGTCGCGGCACGATCGCAGATCCACTACGTGGACACCACGGCGGGCGACGCCCGGAAGATGTGGTTCAACGGCTTCGAGTACAACTTCAGCGCGCGGCTGAAGCACGGCATCACGTTGTTCGGCGGTGGCATGAGCGAAAGAGTGATCGCCCAGGTCTGCGACGAACAGTCGAACCCGAATCTGCTGCTCTACTGCGATCAGACCAAGAGCCCGATCCCGTTCCGCACGCAGTTCAAAATCGCCGGCAACGTGCCGATCAAATACGACATCCAGATCGGCTTCTCGTTCCAGAGCCTGCCCGGCTACGGCTTCGGCACCGGCGCGCTGTCGGGCCGCGAGGGCGGGCCGACCGGCCCCACCGGTCAGCCGTCGGCGACGCAGCTGAACACGCCGAACGGCGCGGGTACGGTGTGGCTCATCACGCCGACCACCCGCTACACTGCGACGAGCCCGTGCGTGGCGCAGGGCACGTGCTCGGTGAACCAGCTGGTCGACCCGGGCATGAACGTCGCGTCGTTGTCGGTGCCGCTGATTGCGCCGAATACCGAGTTCGGCGATCGCATCAACCAGCTGGATCTGAACGTGAGCAAGACGTTCAAACTGCGGCACTTCAGCATCCAGCCGAAGATTGACCTCTTCAATGCGCTCAACGTGTCGCCCGTGTACGCGATACGCGGGCTGAACTACGGCACCAAGGCGTACTATCAGCCGCAGTCGATTCTTGTCGGACGGGTGTATCAGCTGGGCGCGATCGTCCGGTTCTAGCGCAGCCCCCGTGAGCGATGGGCCGGTCGGCGCCGGCCCATCACCGTCCGCTTCACGATCTCCACCAGGACCTGTCCCTACCAGAAACTCCGTCGCTCCCATGAGAAGCCTTGCAGGGCACAAGACCGAATCCGTGTGTCGCCGCTACGCCATCGCCGATGAACGCGATCTGCGGATCGCTGTCGAGAGGCTGGACGTCGCTCGTTAACATGCGCCTTTATTGAGACCGTACACCTCGCCGGCGCCGCCGCGATCCAGCGTAGACAGGAATTCGTAAGGCCCGAACGGCGATTGCGACGGTGGCCGTCCGGCGTTCATGATCCTGTGACCGCGATTCTATTGTTTCTACTTTCCGCTCGCAGACGGTCGCGGACCGGCGTGACGGACGTCGAGCACCCGCTGTTCAGTTCAGCGGCGCCAAACGTCATTGAGATCGATGGCGACCCGTGACACGGCGATCGCGGTGACGGGATTCGGGTTCCCGCTTCAAAGCGCAGCGGCGAGAAGATATGATACGGCCTGCCACTACCCGTCCGATCCGTCACCTGCTGCCATGGACAACGCGCGTCTCGTGAGCACCCTGGACCTGGTTGAGCGGTTCAAGTCCGGGGATCGGGCAGCCCTCGACCAGCTGTGCGCTCGGCTGCTGCCGGCGCTGAGCCGTTGGGCCAGCGGACGCCTCCCTCGCTGGTCCCGCGACCTGATGGATACCGACGACCTCGTTCAGGAAACGGTCATTCGCGCGCTGAACAAGATGGGGCAGTTCGAAGTGCGCCACGTCGGGGCACTCCAAGCGTACCTGCGTCAGGCCATCGTCAACCGCGCACGGGACGAAGTGCGCCGCGCCGCCCGCGCGCCGGCCGCCGTGGAGCTCGACGAGAACCAGCGCGACGCCGGCACCTCGCCGCTCGAGGAGGCCATCGGCAAGGAAGCGGTCGAGCGCTACGAAGCGGCGCTCGACCGGCTGCGGCCGGAGGAGCGCGAAGCGATCGTTGCCCGGATCGAGATGGAGTGGAGTTACCAGGAGGTGGCCGACGCGCTCGGCAAACCTTCAGCCGACGCCGCGCGGATGACGGTCAGCCGGGCGCTGCTCCGGCTCGCCGAGGAGCTGGCCCTTGGGTGATCGTGACAGGCTTTTGCTGCTCGCCGAATCAATAGCCGACGGCGCGCGGATCGACTGGGCGGCGGTCGACGAACAGGCCGATGCCGCCGACGAGGCGGTGACTCGTCAGCTGCGAATCGTCGCGAAGCTGGCGGCGCTGCATCGCACGCTGCCGAACGGATCGGGACCGGAGGCAGCCGGCGCGCGGCGATGGCCGTCGGCGCCGGCAATCGGCCGATGGGCGCACCTCGAACTGCTCGCGCGCATCGCCGGCGGCGCGTTCGGCCATGTCTACCGCGCTTGGGATCCGCAGCTCGAACGCGAGGTCGCACTGAAGCTGCTGCGGTCGAACGACGCGACGCAGATCATCAACGAGGCGCGGCGCCTCGCCCGTGTTCGTCATCCGAACGTCGTCGTCGTTCACGGCGTAGCCGAGCACGATCGACGCGTCGGGTTGTGGATGGAGTTGATCAACGGGGCGACGCTCGAACAGGTCCTGGACAAGAACGGACCGTTCAGCGCGCGCGAAGCCGCCCTCATCGGCATCGATCTGTGCCGGGCGCTGTCGGCGATTCACGGGGCCGGCCTGATCCATCGTGACGTCAAGGCGCAGAACGTGATGCGCGAGGAGGGCGGACGCATCGTGCTGATGGACCTCGGCACCGGCCGCGAGATCGTGCGCGACGCCGCGGTCGTGTCCGGGGATATGGCCGGCACGCCGCTGTATCTCGCACCCGAGATTTTCGCCGGAGCCGCCGCCAGCCCCCGGACCGACTTGTACAGCGCCGGCGTCCTGCTCTATCGCCTCGTGACCGGTTCGTTTCCGATTCGCGCCGCGACCGTGGAGGGCCTGGCCGCCGCGCACGCGCGCGGCGCGCGAGCGCGGCTCCGTGACGCTCGCGCCGACCTTCCCACCGCATTCGTGCGCGTCATCGATCGCGCGATGGCCGCCGACCCCGCAGAACGGTACGAAAGCGCGGGCGCCCTCGAAGCCGATCTCGCTGCGGTCGCCGACGTCCCGGCGCGGCCGGCGCGGTGGCCGCGCAGATGGCGTTATCTGCTGCTGCTAGCAGCACTCGCCGTCGCCCTCGCCGCCCTTCCCTGGCGCTCGGTGCGATCGTGGCTCCTGGACGGTCGCAGGGCCACGCCGGATGTTGCCAACCAGATCTCAGTGCTCGCCGTGCTGCCGTTCGAGAACCTATCAACGAACGACGCCGACGCGTACCTGGCGAGCGCAGTACCGATGGAACTGACGGCAAGACTCGGCCAGATCGGCGCGGCCAAGGTCGTGCCCTGGACGTTCATGAAGCGCTTCGACGCCGCGAAGACCCGCTCGCTGGACAGTGTCGCGCGCATCACCGGCGCCCAGGCGGTTATCGAAGGGTCGGTCGAGCGCGTCCCGCGGGCAGCCGCCGACTCGAACCGGTCAGTGCAGGTGCGGGTGCAGATTTTTCAGGCCTCCATGGGGACGCTGCTCTGGAGCGGCTCGTTCGAACGCGATATCGGCGACTTCTTCGCGCTGCAGAGCGACATCGCCAAGGCGGTCGCCGACAAGATCCATCTCGTGCTCGCATCACGCGCGCAAACCCAGATCTCTCCTTTACGAGTCGTCCCGCCAGACGCCATGGAAGAGTACCTGAAGGCCCGGTACCTGATGGACGTGCAGACCAACGTCAGGGGCGCGATCGATCAGCTCCAGCGCGCCGTCGCGATTGCGCCGCGATTCGCCGAGGCTCACGCAGCGCTCGCCTCCTATTACGCGATGGAGAGTGCATACTTCGGCGCCGTTTCGTCCGACGTCGCGCTGAAACGTGCCATCGAGGCCAGCGGCCGGGCGATCGCGATCGACGAGCGGATCGCCGATGCGTGGGGCGCGCGGGCGTTCGCGCGATTCGCGCTCGAGTGGAACTGGCGCGGCGCCGAGTCTGATTTTCAACGGGCGCTCGAGCTCGATCCCACGTCTACATCCGTGCTGATCGATTTCTCCAATTACCTGACGGATCGCGCGCGCCATGACGAAGCCATCGACGCGAGTCGAAAAGCCGAGGAACGCTCGCCGATGTCAGCGACGGCCGGCCGGCAGGTCGCCTACGCGTACTACATGGCGCATCAGTTCGACGCCGCAATCCGCCAGTTGCATCGCGTGCTCGAGATCGAACCGGAATACGTGCCGGCGCACACGCTGCTCGGCCGTGTCTATGTCCTGACTGGACGGACCGCTGAAGGGATCGCGGAACTGACGTTCGCAGGTCCCGACTATCAGCTCATGCTTGCGTGGGCGTACGCAAAGAGCGGCAACGCGGCCGAAGCCGAGCGGCTCGTCGAGAAGGCCCGTTCGGAGCCGGCCGACCGCCCCGCCGTGCCGTACGAAGTGGCTCTCGTATACGGCGCACTCGGCGACAACGCTCGGGCGCTTTCCTGGCTCGATGTCGCGTACCGCGAGAGGGATTCCTCGTTGACCGAGTTGGCGGTCGATCCGCTGATCGATCCGCTGCGGTCCGAGCCCGCACTCCAGGGGCTGTTGACGAAACTCAATCTGCCGTAGAAATCAGCACGTCTCCGATAGATTTTTGTTGACCGTGTTCTCAGCTCTTTCATACACTCCGTTCCGCTTTCCCCACATTTGCGAGGCTCCGCATGGCGAAGAGGCGAAAGAAGTCTGCGGTTCCCGTGGCGGTCCGCCTCGAACCGCTGCTGAGTGAACTCGCTGGTCTGGTCAAGCGGCTGAAGGGCCGCGATCCTCAGCTCTATCTGGCCCTTCGCAAGTTCCATCAGAAGCATGCCAACCTCTGCAAAGCTGCAGTGATCGTGAGTTGTCCCAAGCCGCGGAGATAAGACGCGCACCACCGGCGGCGCGTCTGTTCCGGCGCTCGCCGCACATCGTCTGCCACTGGGCCGACGGCGCGCTCGTGATCCGCAACTATGCGACGCGGACGATGCTGTCCGGCGACGCGCTGACGCTGGGGCTGCTCGAGTACTTCGGCGACTGGCGGCCGGCGGCGCCATTGTCAAGGATGTTGAGTGTGTCGCCGGCACGCATGCGGCGCGCACTTCGCCTCCTCGTCCGGACCTCGATGCTTCACCAGTCGGATCGGCCGGTGAAACCGGCCGAACAGGCGATGACCGCCTGGTCCGACTGGAATCCTGAAGCCGGGTTCTTTCATTTCTTCACGAAAGATGCGCCGTATGCAGCCGACACCGAGGTCGCCGTCGCCTACTTGAGGAAGCGCCTCGAGGAACGGCCGGTGCCGCCGTCGGCGAAACCGTATAGAAACGGTGTTCGGATTCGACTTCCTGCGGTGCATGCGCGCGATCGCTTCTCGCGCGTGCTGCTCGCGCGCCGGACATGGCGCCAATTTGGAGGGCGGCCGGTGTCAGTTCGAACGCTCAGCACATTGATGCGGCTGACCTTCGGCACGCACAAGTTCCTCGATCTCGGCGCGATTGGAAAGGCAATGCTGCGCACCTCCCCCTCGGCGGGCGCCTGTCATCCGCTGGAAGCGTATGTGGTTGTGCGAAAGGTAAACGGCGTGGCGCCCGGCATCTATCACTATCGACCGCACGATCACGAGCTCGTGAGGGTCAATCGTACGTCGCGATCGACGATTGCGCGTCACCTGTGCGGCCAGTCGTGGTACGGCGATGCGTCGTTCCTCGTGCTGATCACCGCGGTCTTCGCGCGAACCGAGTGGAAATATCCGTTTCCCCGCGCCTACCGTGCTGTCCTGCTCGAGGCGGGACACTTCTGTCAGACGTTCTGCCTGGCGGCGACCGCATTCCGTCTGGCGCCCTTCTGTTCGGCGGCATTGGCAGATTCACTCGTGGAGCGCGATCTGCGGCTGGACGGCGTGACGGAATCGGTGCTGTATGCGTGCGGCGTCGGAACGAGGCCGCGCGGTGTGCGATCAGCGCCGTGGCCACGAGTGGGGCGATGACGTCCTGTGCGAAAACTCCCCCGAAGTCGGATTATCCCGATAACCAGCGGATCGACGCAGCCGGAGGAGGGAGCAGACTCGCTGGAGCTCCACGCGGATTTCTTGGGTTCTGAGGAGAGCTGCAGAGGCGGCTGACGCAGGGACCTACGCGCGCCTGCTGTCTGATCTCTACGTCTCAAAAGGATTGAAGTAACCGGAGGCGGAGGTCGAGGCGTCTCGAAAGCTCGCGGAGCAGTCCGGAGCCAGTTGACTGTTCGTGCTTTCGATCCTGACGGCTGCTTGCGCCCATGGCGTCGTTGTTGCGCGTAGACCTCAACTTTGTTGCGTTTATGGGCCGGTCTCGCCGTAGACGCAACAATAAGTACGCAAGTACTTGATTATTGCGCTTATATGGTCCGTCCCGGAGAGACGTTCTACCTTCCGGAGGGCGCGCGCGCCTAGCCGAGCTAGGGGCGAGACCAGTGAGCGGGCAGGAGCAGGCGGGAACGTACGCGCTGCAAATCCTGAACCGACTTCTGATGGACGCGTCATGGAATTCGAGTCGTCTCGAGGGGAACACGTACTCACTGCTCGACACGAGGCGGCTGATCGAGTTCGGCCAAGAGGCGGAAGGTCGAGACCGGTTCGAAGCCCAGATGATTCTCAATCACAAGGATGCGGTGGAGTTTCTCGTCGGCAACGCGGCGGAGATCGGCTTCAACCGATACACGATTCTGAACCTGCATGCCATCCTTGCGAACAACCTGCTGGCCGACGAGAGGGCTGCCGGACGACTGCGTCACATCGGGGTTGGCATCGACGGATCGGTCTACCACCCGCCTGAGACGCCGCAGCTTGTCGAGGAGTGCTTTAACCAGCTGCTCGCGACCGCTGCGGCGATTACAGATCCCTTCGGGCAGTCCTTCTTCGTGATGGTGCAGCTGCCGTACCTGCAGCCGTTTGATGATGTGAACAAGCGCGTGTCCCGAATGGCGGCGAACATTCCGTTCATCAGAGCCAATCTTTCGCCCCTTTCATTCACGGATCTGCCCCGCAGCCTGTACGCGCACGCGACTCCCGGGGTCTACGAGCTCAACCGGATCGAACTTCTCCGGGATGTGTTCATCTGGTCGTACGAGCGTTCGGCCGAGCGCTATGCCGCCGTGCGGCACTCACTCGGCGAGCCCGATCCCTTCCGGCTGCATCATCGAGACGCGTTGCGCGCTGTGGTCGCGGAGGTTGTGCAGGGCCGTATGGACCGAAAGACGGCTGCTGCCCACATCGCGTCATTCGCGCGCTACTCGATCAGGCCAGGGGAGTTTACGGCATGGCAGGAAATCTGGGGCCCGCGCGGCACGTGACGCGTTGCAGGCGCCTGAGCGGCGATGATCATGGTGGTGGTGACGGTGACGGTGGTGCTGCTGCCGAAGATCATCATCAGTATTCATGGTTTGGCGTGGCTGGTCGCTAGATCGATTTGGGCGCGTACCCTGCCTGAACGAGCTCGGAAACGTAGAGCTGAATCTCCTGGCGCGCAATGTCCGACAATCAACTTCTCGCCATCGGATAGCCCACCCCCCTTCGTTGTTTCACCAAACAACATTGGCTCCATGAGCGTCCGGAAGAGCTTGGGGGTGCCGTTGTTCTTGCCCGAGTGGCTTCGCTTTTGAGGTCATTTCGCCATTCTTTCGCCTAAGAAAGGACCAGGAGGCATCGAGATGGGTTCCTCAGCCACCGTTCTCCATGCGGACCTCGATGCCTTTTATGCTTCGGTCGAACAGCTGCTTGACCCTCGCCTGCGAGACAAGCCGATTGCGGTCGGCGGCGGCGTCGTTCTCGCGGCCTCCTACGAAGCGCGGGCCTTCGGCGTACGAAGCGGCATGCCTGGACGGCGCGCGCGGCAACTCTGTCCCGACCTCGTTTTTGTCGGCGGACATTTCGACGAATACCAACGGCTCGGCGACGCCGCCATCGAAGTACTGAGCGATTTCACGCCTTCCATAGAGCGCATCTCCATCGACGAGGCCTTCGCCGATGTTGCAGGGTGCACGCATCTCTTCGGTTCGCCGGCAGAGATCGCAAGGACAGTTCGGGCTCGCGTGCGCGCCGAGCTTGGCTTGCCGATGTCAATCGGCGTGGCGCGTACCAAGCACCTGGCGAAAATCGCATCGCAGGTCGCTAAGCCGGATGGATTGGTCGTCGTCGATCCAGAAACTGAACTCGAGTTCCTTCACGAGCTGCCCGTCGCACTGATGTGGGGCGTGGGCCCAGCCACGGAGGCGCGGCTCGCCAAGATCGGCGTCGCCACGATCGGTCAACTGGCCGAGAGTTCTCCTAAATCCGTGGAGCGATTGCTTGGACACGCGGCGGGAAGAAAGTTGACGGCGCTCGCGTGGAACCGCGATCCGCGGCAAATCCAGACACGCCGGCGCGCGCGGTCCGCCGGCGCACAATCGGCGCTCGGACGACGGCCCGCGATCGAACGCGTCTTCAAACCGACGCTCCATCATCTCGCCGACCGCATCGGCGCCCGGCTCCGCGCCAAATCCCTGGCTGGCCGCACTATCACGGTCCGCGTGCGCTTCGCCGATTTGCGCTCGGTCACGCGCTCGCTCACGCTGTCAGCACCGATTTCTGCAACGAGGGCTCTCGCTGAGATTGCCGAGGACTTGGTGCGCGGCGTCCTTGCGGATCACCGGGACGAGAGGACGATCTCGCTGCTGGCGATCGCCGTCTCAAATCTCGAAGCGCATGCGATCGTGCAACTGGAGCTGCCGCTTGGGCTTGCCGATGAAAGACGCCGTCCTGGCACAAAGCAAGGCCTGGCGCGATCGCGCGCAGACCGGGCCGTCGATGCGATCCGCAAGCGCTTCGGAGGAAAAGCGGTGGATTATGGGTCAGCAGTGCGGGCTGTGCGCTCCGTCCCTGACGAGTTCCGGCGCCTTGCTGAAAGAGAGCTTTGAATATCGCCAGCGCCCGCTGCAACACCTTCCGTCCGCACACGACGATTCACGCTCGTGCTAAAGACGTCGACAATCCTCGCTTCAGCTCAAGGTGACCGCTACGTCCCTGGGCAGGTCGGCAGTGCGAATGACGTCGGCGCGTGCTGGCTCCAGCGCGCGCTCAAAGTTCTGAAAGAAGTCACCTCCGCGTCGACGCCGGACCACGCGCGCGTCGACGCCGGACCACGCGTGGCCGTGTCGGCCAATCGAGACCAATGTGCGTGTCCGATACGAACAGCACACGCAAGGTCACACCCACCAGAGCGTGGCGGCGAGTCGAGCATCGGCGAGCGCCGGTGCGATGCCAAAGCGCACTGCCACAGGTGCGCCAGCCGCGACCAGACGCTTGAGCTCAGTGGTCAGCACGCGTAAACGGTCGAAGCAGGCGACCGTGAAGAGCCCACGACGGGCCATCACCTGACGCTGATAGCCACGTGGAATCGGCGGCGACCCGTATGGGTCAGCGTCCGTGCTGAGCACGATCTCGCCGCCTTCGATGACTATCAGGCGGGCGCGCGCGGCACCGGGCTCACGCCACACCACGCTCGCATCGGCCAGGCGCGTCAACCACATCGCGCGTCGTCGGGCAAGCGCCGCCCGCAGTGCGAGCCACTCCAGAGACACATGCACGAGTTCGGGCGTCCATGCGGTGATGGCGCGATCGGTCTGTATCGCGTCCTGGTCGTGATCGGCGTCACGATCTCGACGGCCTTCTCGCCATAGGCGTGTACCCAGCCGCAGCAGCCTGGCGTTTGGAGAGAGGTCGAGGCGCGACAGTTCGGGATGCGTGGCGCACAATCGCTCGTAACCAGCGTGGAACGTCGCCACGTCGGGACCCCAGCGACCTGACGCGAGAGCACCGCGGTCAGTTCGAGCGAATGCCCCGAATCGATCGAGCGTTTCCGCTGAGATCAGTGGTCCAAGGGGGCATGCCAGTGATGGGCGTGGACTCCGTTCGCTGAGATCCGGCGACACGAACCATATTGCGCGGTTGTCGATGGCCAGGGCGAGGTTGTACGGTGGGCGGTGGCGCTTGATTTCGTCAGTCTCGAGAAGCGCGGCCTCGAGCGGCGTCGGTGTGACGTCGAATGAGATCGCCCGAGCCTGCGACAGCATTTCGAGCGTTCGCTCGTCCACGCCGTGCTGCTTCCGAAAGTGGCTGTTGACCCGATCGTGGAGCGACGACGCCTTGCCGACGTACAAAACGTCACCACTCGTGCGAAGCATGCGGTAGACACCAGGACTCTTGGGGAGTGACAAGCGCAGCTCCCGCGGCATCGGCCACACCCGACGCGGACGCTTCCGCGAATCGACCGGTGTGGCCAGCCATTCGCGAAGCGCGCCCCATGTCGCGACTCCCTCGTCCTCGAGCCGATGCGCCACTTCTTGCCAAACGAACACCGTGGCTTCCACGTGGTCTGCGCTGCGGCGCAGGGCGCCAACCCCGCGGCCCAAGTACCCGGCCAGTGCACGCAGGCTGCGGCGCGGCAGTTCGGGGAAGAGCCGGCGAGCAATGTCGTGAGTGCACACGATGTCGAGCGGAGGCTCGCCGCTAGCCAGGATCCGTAGGAACGGCTGCTCAAATCGAGCAAAATGGATGACCGTTGGCGCCGGCTGCAGCGTGATCCTAGCCGCATCGTCAACCAGCTCGCGCCAGACGTGGTAAGCATCGGCGCCGGCCCGCATCATCGGCTCGGAGATACCCGTAATTCGCGTGACGGCTGGTGGAATGTTCTCGTTCCGTGAAAGCGCGATGAGGTGCGCGCGCGCGTGTGTGACCGTCGTACGCGACCGAGCCCACGCGATCTCGAGGAGATGGCCGCGCGGAGCGGCAGCCGTGGCTTGGCAGTCAATCACCAGCACCTCAAGTTGCGAAAGCGGCAGGACGGACCGATCGCAGATCACCATTGCCAACAACTCGACGGATTCACGAGGCCGAACGCGGCAGCGAGCGCCGCCGTCACGTCAAATTAGGCATGCCGTTTTAAGCCAGGCGCAGCGCAGGTACAGGATGTCCACTGAGCGTCAACACGGGCGCTACTTTCGCGTGATACCAGTCAAACGCAGCATCCCGGTTGAGGAGTTCTCGGCAACAACCGCGTTCTGTTCGTCCACGTGGACCTTGGCGGCCGGAACGAACTCGCCGGCCCCGCTGCCCGATGCATCCAGGTCGAGAAGGATGAAGCCGACGTCGTAGCCCGGTTCGTGCTTGACGTCGGCCATGGCGATGGGATCCGCCGTCACGAGCGTGATTTGGCGGCGTCCGTTCAAGTCCCACGCGTAGGCGTATTTGAGCGGCGTCTGTCGTCCGCCGACGTCAACGGTGCCGATCGTGTCACGCTTGGCGAGCAGCGTGTGGGCCGAACCGGCCCCGCCCTTCTTGACCGCGGCGATGAGCGCCTCGCGCTCGGCGCTGGTTGCGTAGCGGCGCACAATCATTGTCAGCAGTACGGATGACTTGCCGGCGGCTCCGCCAGCGAGGGCTGCGGTTCCCGTGTAAGTTTCACCTTGGGCCAGCGCCGCACGCCCCGCCAACGCTAAGGCCATTGCAATCAGCACCCAGTTCAGGCGTGTTGTGTGGTTCAGCATCTCCACTCCGGTGCGTACATCGCATGCAAGTATATCTGGTGACGGCGAAGTAGTCGTGTGCGAAAACTTGGCCGATGGGGCTAAGCGGCCGTTCGGTAGTAAAACTTAGCCTCATGTCGAAACGCGTCGGGCAAGCTTCTGCGCGAGCGATCATCCTGATCGGGCCCGCGGGAACCGGGAAGACGACGGTCGGGCTAGCGCTGGCCGGCGACATTGGCGCCTGCTTTTTCGACGCAGACGACGCCCACACGCCAGCGAGCGTGGCGAAAATGCGTCGAGGGGAGGCGCTCACCGATTCTGACCGCGCGCCGTGGCTGGACCGAGTGCGCGCGTGGTGCGTAGCGGCTCTCCAGGCCGGCGAGGTGGTTGTCGTTGCCTGCTCGGCGTTGCGCCAGCGCTACCGCGAACAACTCGCACAGAACGATTCCCGGTTCGTGTTTGTTTATCTCGATGTTCCACGTGAGCTCCTGGCACACAGGCTTGCGCAGCGCCAGGGTCACTTTGCCGGCTCCGATTTGCTGTCCAGCCAGCTCGCGACGTTCGAGCGTCCGCACGACGCAGTGGTCGTGGATGGGCAATTGACCGTTCGCGCGGAGGTTGACGCGATCAGGGCCTCCCTTCAACTCTGAGTTGTGAGCGACACTCAGCTCGCGGCAGCGGCGCTACTCGGCTTCGCGACGATCGTGTTGCTGATCTCCGCACTTCGGGTCCATGCGTTCGTCGCGCTGATCCTCGGGTCCGCGGTGCTTGGGGCCGCTTCCGGCATGCCGCCGTCGAAGATCGCCGACTCGTTCACGGCTGGTGTCGGCTCGACGGCTGGGAGCGTCGGACTTATCATCGCGCTCGGCGCGATGATGGGAGGCCTCCTCGCCGACAGCGGCGGCGCTGATCGCGTGGTCGATCGGGTCGTCGGCACCATCCCCGCACGCGGGCTGCCTTGGGCGATTGCCGGCGTAGCAGCGCTGATTGGATTGCCGCTGTTCTTCGAGGTGGGTGTCGTACTCCTCGTGCCGGTGATACTGCTTCTCGCCCGACGAATCCAACTTCCCCTCATGAAGATTGGGATTCCAGCGCTCGCCGGGTTGTCGGTGCTCCACGGCTTAGTCCCGCCACACCCCGGCCCCGTCGCGGCCATCGCGACTCTGAACGCCGACATGGGCATGACACTGACATTCGGTCTGATCGTCGCCGTGCCGGCGGTGATCCTCGCCGGACCTGTCTTCGGCTCGTTCGTCAGCCGCCGCGTTCAGACCAAGCTACCGGCGGCGGCGCCGACGGTACAGCCACCCGCAGCTACTGTTCCATCGCCTGATGGTAATCGTTCGGTAGTCGATTTCGTCGGGCGACGCCAGCCGCGATTCGTGACGACGGTCGTCACGATGACGTTGCCAATCGCTCTCATGCTTCTGCGTGCGGCGGGCGAATTCCTCATGCCAGCCGGCTCACCGGTGCGGTCGGCGTTGGAGATCGTCGGCACACCGGTCGTTGCATTGCTCGTTGGGGTTATCGTCGCGATGTTGGCGCTTGGAGTCGGCTCGGGTCTCAACCGCCGTCAACTGTCCGATTCGATGTCCGCGGCACTACCGCCGATTGCCGCGATCCTGCTGATTGTTGCGGCAGGCGGCGGCTTCAAGCAGACACTTATTGACGCGGGCGTTGGGCTAATGGTTGGCCGAGCGGCGCAAGGCACCGGGGTCTCGCCGCTCATTCTCGGATGGCTGGTCGCCGTCGGAATCCGACTCGCGACGGGTTCCGCAACGGTGGCGACAATCACCGCAGCCGGCATTGTCGCGCCGCTCGCCGCTGGAATGGAGCGATCGACCGTCGCGCTATTGGTCCTCGCCGTGAGCTCGGGGTCGCTCTTCTTTTCGCATGTGAACGACGCGGGATTCTGGATGGTGAAAGAGTACTTCGGCCTCTCGATCGCAGATACGCTCAAGAGCTGGTCAGTGATGGAGACGATCATCAGCGTCATCGGGCTGATCGGCGTCCTCGTGATGCGCTTAGTCGTGTAGTGCCACGACAGGACGCCGCTGCTACCTCCGCGCTGAACAATCGCTGAACAACTTCCGCCCGAATACATGGGGTGTGTCCCTTCCTGATCAACTGAGCGCCTGACGCGTCACGCTGACTAGTGTTGACTCTTGCCGCCGGCACCCGTCTTGGCCCGGATGACATCAGTCGTTCGCTATGAGCAGCAGTTCGGAAAGGGCACGTGCAAACGAGGCGTCGTCACGATCATCGATGCGGTTCGGGGAGTGCAGAATCGCCGCTTTCATCAGCATCATTGTCTGTGCGGCGGAGTAGACGACGCGATGTTGGGCGTCTGCGGGGTGCCAGGCGGCGCGTGATCGGCGCGACGCGTCCCCCTAGCGTCCAGGCGGCGGTCCCGGCGGGCCGAGGATGATGACCCCATGGCGCTTCGCGATCGATGCGAGGCGCTCAGGGTCGGGCGGTGGGCCCGCCGGACGCGGCGGCAGGACGCGCGCGGGCGCCGGGCGACCAACTTCCCGCAGGAATCCCTCGAACTGTACCGGCGAGAGGCCCACGAGCACGCGCGTCGAATCGGGACCAGCACCGATGAACGTATGCGGGACGCCCGTCGGGCCGAAAGCGCCCCCCCCGGCGCCAGATCCACGCGCGTGTCGCCGACGTAGACCGTGAGATTTCCGTCGAGAACGTAGAACCATTCGTCTTCGTCCGTGTGGACGTGCCACGGGGACCCGAGCCCGGGCGGAACGAGGAACTCGATGAGGCCGTACCGTCCTCCGGTATCCGCGCTGCCGATCTTCACGGTCTGGAGCATGCCGGCAAACCAGAATGTCTCGCCCTCGTCGTGCGCCAGAGCGTAGCCAAACGTCGCGCGATCCGTAACTGTCGTAGTCATGACACTCTCCGTTGATGAATCGGCTGAGAACCCGCGAGAACGACCTCAGTTCCGATTGCCGTAGCCGTGCCGCTGGCGGCACAGTCGGCAGAAGGTCGGTGGCTCATGCTCGTCGTTGGTCACGCGGTGGACGACGGGCGCGAGTGTCGTGAGATGCGCGAAGATGGCGGCGAGATCTTCGTCCGTCATCCCGCCGAAGGCGTGCCACGGCATGACCTGGTTGACGCGTCGTGCCTTGACGAACCCCGTGCGCAACACCTCTTTGAAGAGCGCCACGTCGTAGTAAGGAATGCCGCTCGGGTCCGGCGTGAGATTGGCGCTGGCGACACGGCCCCACGGCCCGTCGAAGATGAGCCCGCCGCTGAACTCCATGCCGCGAAGCGGCTGGCCGTGATCGTCCTGCGGCGTGTGGCATTCGCCGCACGCGCCAATGGTCACCAGATAGGCGCCGCGCTTCGCGGGCGTGGACAGGTCGGGCGCTGGCACGGGCGCGCGCAGCGGTTCGGGCATGCTGCGAATCAGATAGCGCACAGGAACCACGATCTCGGTGGCGGGCTGCTGCCGGCGCACGGGCGCCAGTGACCGGAGATACACGACGATAGACGCGACATCTTCGTCGGACATCGACCGGAAGCGTTGATAGGGCATCATCGGAAACAGCGCCCGGCCGTCGTGTCCGATGCCTTCGCGAATCGCGCGCGCGATTTGATCGTCGGTCCAGTTGCCGGCGCCGGTTTCCGGATCGGGGGAGAGGTTGGGCGCCACCACCCGCCCAGGAAGACCCTTGAGTGGCATCTCCTGGCCGGCGCCGAGCATGCTCGACTCGACCGGCGCATCGTGCTCGCTCCACCGGTGCGGCGAATGGCATTCCATGCACGGCGTGACGTGTTCGACGAGATAGGTGCCGCGGGCCAGACGTTCAGGCGTGGGCGTATATCGTCGCGTCGTGAGCGGGCGCGTACGCGGACCGACGAACGGCCGCCACCCGATGGTGAATGAAACCCCCGCGACGAGCACCGCGACCAGCGTCACCAGCGACCCGAAAAGGACCTTCACGATCTTTTTCATGTCGAGCAGGCTATCGAATCGCTCGCGGGCGCGTTCCTAAATCTTTCCTATCCCGACGCTAGTTTTCTCCTAGCGGGCCGCATTGCGGTCGGCCCGACTTGGTGTAGAACTGTGGCGTGCAACGCGCTGAGCCCACTGGGCCCCTCCCTGCGGAACTCAAGACGTTCATCGAGCGGGGCGTGTCCGTGATGGTTGGCACGCGCGATGCGGAACTGGTGCCTGAACTCGTCCGCGCCTGGGGACCGCGCGTCAGTCGGGATCGGAGAAGCGTCAGCGTGTGCGTCGCCATGGCCGTGGGCGGGCGGACCCTCGGCAACCTGGGGGACAACGGGTGCATCGCCGTCACCTTTGCGTCTCCCGGCAATTCCGAGGCGATTCAGATGTGGGGTCGATGCATCGGGACAGGGCCGGCGCGTCGCCAGGATCTGGCCGCCGTCCAGGAGCATCGCGACGCGTTCACTCTGGTGAACAAAGGCCTCGGAGTGCCGAACCCCTTCATCGAAGCCCTGTGGCAGCGCGAGCTCGCGGGATCGCCGGACATGGTCACAATCCGGTTTGTGCCCGAACAGATCTTCAACCAGACACCCGGACCGGATGCGGGCTCGCCGCGATGAGCGCGCTCCGCACGTTGACAGTACCGCTCGAACGCATCGCACCGTGTTTCGAAGGCATCGTTCCCGCATCCGTCTGCTCGTGCTCGCGCGAAGGCCTGCCGAACGTGACGTTTCTCTCCATCGTCCACCGGCTGGACGAGACGCATGTGGGGCTGTCCTTTCAGTTCTTCAACAAGACGCGGAAGAACACGCAGGAAAACCCGCGCGCACAGGTCATCGTCGTGGCGCCCGGCAGCGCGGATCAGTACCGCCTGGACCTGCGGTACCTGCGGACGGAGACCGACGGTCCGGCCTTCGATCGCATGCGGGTCCGGCTGGAAGCCGTGGCATCACAAACGGGCATGGGCCGGGTGTTCAGACTGCGCGGCGTGGACGTCTACGAAGTCCTCGATTGCCGGCCGGTGAACCAGGAAAGCCGCTCCGAGATCCTTCCCCAGGCCGAGAGGATGCGCGAACTCGAAGCCTTGACCGAGCGACTGGGCAGCTGTGAAAGCCTCGACGCGCTTCTCAGCATGGCGCTCGAAGCCCTTGCCGATCTCTTCGGGCATCGTCACTCGTTCGTGCTGTTTCCAGACGAGGAGGGGACCCGACTGTTTACGGGAGCCAGCTACGGCTTCGAGCCGTCGGGCGTCGGATCCGAGGTCGTGGTCGGCGAAGGGATCCTGGGCGTCTCGGCTGAGCGCCGTTCAGTCGTGCGAGTCACGAACCTG
>Ga0306923_10002298_pt1 | contig 17471 bp, 16 predicted proteins | sample sta12Can44000108_FD_203841 | JGI IMG/M metagenome (GOLD analysis project Ga0306923, IMG submission 203841) | Lab enrichment of tropical soil microbial communities from Luquillo Experimental Forest, Puerto Rico - statanox.12C.anox.44.000.108 (v2)... | ecosystem: Environmental > Terrestrial >... | reverse complement strand
TCGATCCGGCGCTGAAGGCAAAAGTCGATGCCCCCAACGTGATCGGCGGCGGGGTGGCACCGAAAGGTGTCGCCGATGCCAGCCTCTATCGGCGCCTCACGGCACACCGGCTGAAGGAGCTCAAATGCTTTCCGCAGCTCGTCTCGGTGGTGCCGGGATCGGAGCGCATCGAGCGCTACCAGCAGCAGATCCTCGCGGCACTAACGGCGGCCGAGGCCGCGGCCTGGCATCAGGCCGTCGCCGCGGCCGAGCGCGACGGCACTTTCTTCATCGCCCAGTCCTATCACTGCGCGGTCGCAACTAAGCCCGGTTAACCCGATCGCGAGGGGGTGGTGAACACAAGAAACTCTGCACGGCCGGTGCACCGGTCACGACCTTCAGGGGTGGTTGCTACACTCGCGAGACCATCGACCGGTTCTGCCCCGTTGCGGTCTTTGTTCAATACGAAGGGCGGCGGGCGATCACAAATAAGCGACGCGCCTCCGTCACCTCAATCCAGCAACTTCCGCGTAGGCCCTCAGCTCCCGTTCCACGTCGTAACCGCTGGTCCCGAAGATGATGCCAGTGGCGCCGCGGGCCTCGAGCTGCGCGAGACGTTCGCGCAACTCCTCGCGCGTGCCTGTGAAGGTCATCTGTTTGGCGGCGGATACGTCGACGAGCGCGTCATGGCCGTTCGAAATGTCGAGGGAATGCCCGCGGTGAATGGAGAGGTGGCGGACGTTTTCGTCCGCACATTCGACGCTAGCCGGCCACGCTTCGCCGTTCGGCAGCGCTTTCACGCTTTCCGGATCGGTCGTGTACCTGAGGTGATAGGCGAGCGCGATGAGCGGTTTGACGGCGGTCGAGGCGCGCGACGAGGTGACGTCCTCGCCATTATCGAAGACCGTGCCGCCGGTCGACACGAGGCAGGTCTCGAATCCTTCGGCCGGGCCGCCAAGGGAAATCAGGCCGTCGGTAATCTCTTTGGCGAGCGCGCGGGCCTTCGGGCCTTGGCCCGCCATGTAGACTGGCACGTTGATCGGACGATCGGGCAACCAGCCGTCGGACGCAAGGATCTGGGCGAGACCGCCGTCGATGTCGGCAATGTCGCCGCGCAGCAATGCCTTAACCTGCGCAATATGCATGCGCATGCTGGCGAGGCTCAACGGCTTCTTCCCCATCCCCGCACGGCCCGTAAAGCCGGTGCCGAACCCGACCATCAGGCGTCCCGGCGCGATCTGCTCGAGCGTCGCGATGGCCGAGGCCTGCGCCATCGGATGGCGATAGCTCGGGATCAGCACGGAGGGGCCAAATTTGATGCGCTTCGTCTTTTCGGCGATGCGGGCGATAGTGACCCATATGTCGTGGCCGAAGGCGGGAATCTCGGGACACCAGACCGCGCGAAAGCCGAGCTCTTCGGCAAGAAGCGCGTACTCGACGGTTCGGGGGCCGGGCGGCAGGCGGAAGTCATAAGTCAGCACGGAGCGTTCCAGAAATAAGCATCTTTAACCGACATTTGCCCGATTCCCGGCGATTTCGGGACAAGGTCGTCCCTTTGGCGGGTTTGGTCTATCGTAAATCGTACCGGCTTGCCGCTCCACTGGCGCCTTTGCGCCGATAGCAGTCATCCCCGTCACAGTGATTGCAAATTTTGGGGCGATCAATCCTTTTAGTGGCCTTTACTGGCGAGTGGATCAATTAGGCAAAGGCCTGGGCTCCGAGGCTACCGGAGCGGCATCGTTCATTCCTCGCGCAGGCCGGCGCGGCGCAGGCCGACCTCGATGAGTTCGAATAATTTAGGAGCGACCGAAGAACCCAGCATCGCGCGGTAGCGCGCAATCGTTGACCGCGGGTCGATCGCCAGAACTCGACCGAGTTCCGCACGCGCCTCATCAAGCCGGCCGAGATGCGCAAATGCCGCCGTCTTGACGCGCATCGCCGTGATGAAGCGCGGCTGATCGTGCAGGGCGCGGTCGGCCCATTCGATCGCCTCATCGAAGCGCCGTGCAGCGAGATGCGCGATCGCGGTGCTGAGAGCGTTCCAATAGACGTTCGGGTCGTTCGGGCTCAAACGCCGTGCCCGCTCCAGCGCCTCGATCGCGGCATCGGGTCGGTTGCGCAGCGCGAGCAGGTTCCCTTTCGCGTTCCAAGCCATCGCTGCGTTAGGGTTGAGCGTCACGGCGCGATCCAGCATGGCCTCAGCCACTGACGCCTCGCTGGCCAGCAGGAACAGCGTGTAACCGGCCTGCCACACCGTATCCGGATCGTCGCTTGCCGCTTCGAGCGTTTGCCGCGACAACAGAATAGCCTCGGCAATGTCGTCGCCCGATAGGGAGCCCCACCCGTGAATATACTGCAACGTCCGATACCAGCCGACCATGGCCGCGGCGGGCGCATAAGAGGGATCGATCGCCAGAGCCCGCCGGGCGAGCGCGACAGCCTCGGCAAAACCTTCGTCAGACCAACGATTGAAGTGTGCGAGCGCGCGCAAATACAAGTCGTAGGCATTAAGGCTGTCCGTCGGCTTGCGTACGGCGAGATCGATCTCCGACTGGCGGAGCTTTGGTTCGATGGCGGCGGCAACACTCGACGCCACCTGGTCCTGCAGGTCGAAGATATCGTCGAGCGCGCCGTCGAATCGGTCGGCCCAGATATGAGCGCTAGTCGCGGTGTCGATCAGCTGGCCGGTAATACGCACCCGATTGCCAGCCTTGCGTACACTGCCTTCGAGCACGTAGCGCACCCCCAATTCCTGTGCCACCTGCTTCACGTCGACCGCATTGCCCTTGTAGGTGAAGGCGGAATTGCGCGCGATCACGAACAGCCACGGCAATCGCGCGATCGCCGTCGTGATCTCCTCGACCATGCCGTCGGCGAAATACTCCTGCTCCGGATCCCCGCTGATGTTTTGAAACGGCAGCACCACGAGCGAAGGCTTTTTGGGTAGCGGCAGCGGCGGTTTTTGAGCTGGCCTGGGCCGCTCGGCGTCATCGTCCAGACGGACCGCGAACACGCGCACGGGCCGCGCGATGTTCTTGACCTGTTGCTCGCCCAAATCGTCGAACACGAAGTCGAGCTTGTCGCGGACCTCGTCCCGCACAACCCGGCTGAGGCAGATGCCGCCAGGCTCAGCCAGGCCCTCAAGGCGGGCGGCGAGATTTACCCCGTCGCCAAAGATGTCGTCGTCCTCGACGATGATATCACCCTGGTGAATGCCCATCCGGAGGTCGATGCGTGTGTCCGCCGACATCCCAGCGTTTCGTTCCGTCATCGCGCGCTGCACCTCGACCGCACAGCGCACTGCGCCGACGACACTGGCAAACTCGACCAGCAGCCCGTCGCCCATCGTCTTTACGATCCGCGTTTCACTCATCAGGCAAGCCGGCCCGTTAAAATGTTCGCGCCTAACAGTATTATGGGGCCGTCCTCAACGCGAGTCCGAGTTGGGTCTCGGGTCACACCTTTGCTCTAACTGAGCCGCGCCTCCGCGCGCGATCGGCAGGGCCGCTTTGGTGAAGGGTTTCGGATGCCGGCCGGTGGAGAGCTATCCGCGTGCACTGAGGGCGGGCGTCCGAAAGCCAACCAAAGACGACGGGATACTGTCGGGCCATTGCTGGTAGGGAAACGCAACGAAGGGGTTGGACTGTGAGCGCCGGCTGAATATTCCTCACAGCGCCGTCATACCGCCGTCCACGAACAGCAGGGCGCCGGTGACGTAGGAGGCGTCGTCGGAGGCTAGAAACAGGATCGCGGCGGCGACCTCCTCGGCCCTGCCCGGGCGCTTCAGCATCGTGCCTTGTGCGGCCTTGGCGTTATACTGCTTGACGGTCTCGCCGGCCGCGGCGATGCGGCGCTGATGGAATGGCGTGAAGATCGGGCCAGGGCCGACGGCGTTCACACGAATGCCGTCGGGCGAGTGGTCGGCGGCGAGCGCCCGCGTCAAGCCCGCGACCGCTGCCTTGGTCGTGTCGTACTGCAGGCTGCCGCCGCCTGCTACGACGGAACGCACGGAGGCCACATTGACGATGGCGCCGCCCTCGTTGCGGCGCATCAGCGGGACCGCCGCCTTGGCACAGAAGACGTAGCCCATCAGATTGACGTCGAGGATCTCTTTCCAGCTTGCCGCGCTCGCCTCGTCGACCTTCTCGTATTTGCGGATGCCGGCATTGTTGATCAGGATGTCGAGGCGCCCGAACTTTTGCGCGGCGCCGTTGACGAAGTCGAGGCACGCGGCTTCGGTACCAACGTCAGCATGCGTGAAGGCGACCTTGGCGCCGGCGGTCTCGAGCTCGGCCGCCACGCGCTGGCCGCGCTCGCCGTCCCTGTCGCAGAATGCCACGCTCGCGCCCTCGGCAACGAAACGCCTGACCGTCGCCTCGCCGATCCCCGATGCTCCGCCCGTCACCGCTGCAACCTTGCCGTCGAGCCTACCCATGTTCGCCACCTTTCACTGCATTGCGAAACGCGCATCTACGATACGCCGTATCCATCCGGCGGGCATCGCCTTGTTGACCCGGCCTGGGTGTCCGACCTAAACAGGCTGCGAAAGATTCAAGCGTCCGTTGTCGGGACCTTTCGACGGGCCGACTCGCTCCGACTTGGGTCGAACTGAGCCGTTCCCCTGGCGTGGTCGTGTGACCGCTAACGGCGCTACCTAGCCCTCCGCTCGCGTTCCGGCGAAGGACGGTTGTTCACCCGACCCGTTGGTTCACCTTAATGTCGCGCGAGGGGCCGGTTTGGGATCAAGAAGAGCTATTCCTGGCGTGAGCCTGATCAGCCGTTTCGGGTTCAAACCTAGGGTTTTGGGTCGGGTTCTTAGGCCTTTGCTCGCGCTACTCGGCGCCCAGTGCCCCGTCCCAATCCGATTTTTTTGGCAAACTCGGAGCGCCGTTGGGCATAGTTTGGCGCCACTATCGGGTAATCGGGTGCCAGTCCCCATTTCGTCCGGTATTCGTCTGGCGTCATATTGTAGGTCGACCGCAGATGCCGTTTCAGCATCTTCAGCTTCGTGCCGTCCTCTAGACAAATGATGAATTCCGCGGTAACCGACTTCCGAATTGGCACGGCTGGTTTCAGCGGCTCCGGCTGAACTTGCACCACCGGGCCCTCCAGCGACTTCAGAGAGCTGTAAACAGTGTTGATGACTTCGCCCAGCTGTGCTGTCGGCAACGTATTGTTGCCGACATAGGCCGCAACCACGTCCGCCGTCATCCGCAGTAACTCTTCCTCTGCTATCTTCGGCACTGCCGTTTCTGCCATCTGTCGCCCCGATATCTAGAACGTTCAACCTAGCGTTCATAATCGCGGCGGGAATTTCTTGTGTCAACTGATACTTGTAAGAAAAGACCGTATCGGTCATTTTTCGATTGAACGAGTGCCCCTCCCTGATTCGCGCCTCAGGTTAGCTCGATCGTCGCTTGGCAAACGCGATTTGTGGTAGGCGGCTGGTGTCCCTGGTCGAGATCTGGTAGAAAGGTGACGATCGCAAGCGCGTTGCGCGAGACGGGCTGCGAATGATTGCGTCTGATCGTAAATCAGCCTCCGCGAAGGCCTTGGCGCGGCGGCTCATCCCGCCACTCCAACGAGCGGTCCTTTGATGCCCTCAACTTCAGTTTTCTCCGCAGGGTCCGCCGCCGTTGAGCGCTTCTTTTCCGCCGACCTATCCAAGGCCGATCCCGAGCTTGCGGCGGCCGTCGATCCCGAGCGCGATCGCCAGCGATGGCAGATCGAACTGATCGCCAGCGAGAATATTGTCTCGCGGGCGGTCTTGGAGGCGCAGGGCTCGGTACTGACCAACAAGTACGCCGAGGGCTATCCCGGTCGTCGCTATTACGGCGGCTGCGAGTTCGTCGATGCCGCCGAAAGGCTCGCGATCGAGCGCGCCAAGCGGCTGTTCGGATGCCCCTTCGCGAATGTCCAGCCGCATTCCGGGGCCCAGGCAAATCAGGCGGTGTTCTTGGCGCTGCTGAAACCGGGGGACAGCATCCTGGGGATGGCGCTTGCGGCGGGCGGGCATCTGACGCACGGCGCGCGGCCGAACCTTTCGGGCAAATGGTTCAACGCACTCTCCTACGGCGTCCGGCCCGAGGACGGGCGCATCGATTTCGACGAGGTCGAGCGTCTGGCCGACGCGCACCGGCCTCGGCTGATTATTGCCGGCGGCAGTGCCTATTCACGCATAATCGACTTCGCGCGGTTTCGTATGATCGCGGACGCGGTCGGCGCCCATTTGATGGTCGACATGGCGCATTTTGCCGGGCTGGTTGCCGGCGGGGTTTACCCGAGCCCGCTGCCGCATGCGCATGTCGTGACGACGACCACGCACAAGACCTTGCGGGGGCCGAGAGGCGGCTTGATCCTATCCAATGACGAGGAGATCGGCAGGCGGATCGACGCGGCGGTCTTCCCTGGGCTGCAGGGCGGTCCGCTGATGCACGCGATCGCCGCCAAGGCGGTCGCTCTGCGTGAGGCCTTGGAACCCGAGTTCAAGCGCTACGCGGGTGAAGTCGTAGAGAACGCCAAGGCGCTCGCCGCGACCCTCGCGGCGGCGGGGCTCGAGATCGTCTCCGGCGGGACCGATTCGCATCTGATGCTGGTGGATTTACGAGCTTTGGGGATCACCGGCCGGGATGCCGAGAGGAGCCTCGAACGAGCTGGGATCACTTGCAACAAAAACGGGATCCCGTTCGATCCGCAGAAACCCACGGTTACCTCCGGCATTCGTCTCGGTTCGCCAGCGGCGACAACCCGCGGCTTTGGGCAGGATGAGTTCCGGACCGTCGGAAGATGGATCGTCGAGGTGTTGGGTGGGCTGGCGCGCGGACCCGGCAACAACGGCATGGCCGAGGCATGTGTGCACAAAAAGGTTCACGAGCTGTGCGCCCGCTTCCCGATTTACGAGAAACTCGGCGCGGATCGTTAGCGCGATAGTTAGCGTCGCTCCGCGCATCGGAGCGCCCGGACCAGGCGGAGGAGGAAATGCGCTGTCCGTTTTGCGGGACCGATGACACGCAGGTAAAGGATTCGCGTCCGACAGACGATCGCGGCGCGATCCGACGCCGGCGGTTCTGCCCAAATTGCGGCGCCCGCTTCACGACTTTCGAGCGGGTGCAATTGCGCGAGCTGACCGTGATCAAGAAAAATGGGCACCGCGAACCCTTCGACCGAGACAAGCTCGCCCGATCGATCTACGTCGCCTTGCGCAAGCGGCCGTTCGAGCCCGAGCGCGTCGAGCGCATCATCAACTCGCTGGTGCGGCAATTGGAGAGTTCGGGCGAGATCGATATCCCGAGCAATATGATCGGAGGCCTTGTCATGGAGGCGTTGGCGAGCCTCGATCAGGTTGCCTACATCCGTTTCGCCTCGGTCTACCGGAACTTTCGCGAGGCGAAGGATTTCGGGGATTTCGTCGGCCGGATCGCGGCGGATGGCGATTGAGGACGGTGCAGGTTCGCCCGCCGATCGACGCCTCGAACTCGACGCGATGCGGGCAGCGCTGACGCTGGCGCGTCGCGGGCTCGGCACCGTCTGGCCAAACCCCGCCGTCGGTTGCGTCATCCTAAACGATGGCCGGGTCGTGGGACGTGGGTGGACCCAGCCCGGCGGGCGACCGCATGGCGAGACCGAGGCGCTTCGCCGGGCGGGGGAAGCAGCTCGCGGAGCCGTCGCTCATGTCAGTCTCGAGCCGTGTTGTCACTGGGGCCAGACCCCGCCCTGCGTCGATGCACTGATAGCCGCCGGGGTACGGCGGGTGGTCGTAGCCCTCGAGGATCCTGATCCGCGCGTCGCCGGCCAGGGACTGCGCCGGCTGCGTGCGGCGGGGCTCGACGTCGATGTCGGGCTCTGTGCCGAGGAGGCGGCCGAGCTCAATGCTGGCTTCCTGAGCCGGCTGCGGCTCGGGCGTCCGCTTGTCACGTTCAAACTCGCAACTTCGCTCGATGGCCGCATCGCTACCGCGAGCGGCGAGAGTCAGTGGATCACCGGACCGCCGGCGCGCGAGCGAGCGCACGCCTTGCGCGCCAGTCACGACGCGATCATGGTCGGCACCGGCACCGTTGTTGCGGACGATCCCCAGCTGACCTGCCGCCTGCCCGGGCTCGGCCACCGTTCGCCGGTGCGGGTTGTCATCGACCGCCATCTGCGCATTCCGCCGGCCGCGCGAATAATCGCCGATGCGCACCTGGCGCCGACCTGGGTGGTGACCTTGCGCTCGGCCGATCCTGGTCGGCGCGCGGCGTTTCTTGCGAACGGCGTAACCCTGATCGATGTCGATGACGACGGCGAGGAGCAAATCGACCTCGCCGCAGCCCTCGCGGCGCTCGGTGAGCGGGGTATCACCCGACTTCTCGTCGAAGGCGGCGCCCGCCTCGCGGCCGCCTTCTTTCGCGCCCGCCTCGTCGATCGTCTTGTCTGGGTTCACGCCCCGCTGGTGATCGGCGGTGACGGGATCCCGGCAATCGCCGGCTTCGACCTCGCGGCGTTGGCCGACGCCCGTGCTTTCGAGCGGCTGTCTACGGAGACGATCGGCGACGACGTGCTGACGACCTTCCGTGTTCGGCCGATTTAATTCCCTGATCGCCGATTTTTATGTCTCTGTTCGTCGGATTTATGTCCCTGTTTGGTGGCGTAGGGAATTTGCACTCGTGACTGACGAAATATCAATCACTTAGAGGTAGGCGGTCGGTCGTTTGCGGCCCGGAATCGGCTTCTTCGCAGTTTTTTCCCGTCGACCAGGGATTCGGGTCGGGGACGAAGAGCCCTGGTAAATCGTCCAACAGACCCGTAGTTTACCAGCATGTTCACCGGCATCATCACCGATGTAGGGCGGGTACTGCGGTTGCAGCGCGGCGAACTTCTCGATCTGACGATCGCCACGGCTTTTGAGACCTCGGCGATCCCGGTCGGAGCCTCGATCGCCTGCTCCGGAGCGTGCCTTACCGTCGTTGCAGTGGAGCCTGCGGCATTCGCGGTGCAGGCGTCGGTCGAGACTCTGACTTGCACCACCCTCGGGGAATGGCAGGAAGGCACCCCGGTCAATCTCGAAAAACCACTCCGGCTGGGCGAGGAACTCGGTGGGCATCTCGTCTCGGGCCATGTCGACGGCATGGTGCGGATCGTCGAACGGCGGCCCGAGGCGGAGTCGGTTCGTTTCGTCTTCGAGGCGCCGGAAGAGCTGATGCCGTTTGTCGCACCAAAGGGTTCGGTCGCCCTCGATGGGGTGAGCCTTACCGTCAATGAGGTGGCGCAAAACCGCTTTGGGGTGAATATTATCCCGCACACTCTCGCATGCACCAATTTCGCCTCTTTGCGGACCGGGCAGCGGGTGAACCTGGAAATCGACTTGATCGCCCGCCATGTCGCGAGGCTGCTCCGGCAAACGCCATGACACGACCGCCTCATATCCTCCTCGTCGAGGCGCTGTATTACACCCACATCGCAGCCGAACTGCGACGTGGCGCGGAGCGCGCGCTCACCGCGACCGGTGCCACTCATGAGCGCATCGCGGTGCCCGGCGCGTTTGAGATCCCGGCGGCGATCGGCATCGCCAGCCGGGCCAGCGCGCATTTCGATGGGTTTGTAGCGCTCGGCTGCGTGATCCGCGGCGAGACGACTCACTACGACCACATCTGCGCCGAAAGTGCGCGCGGGCTCCAGGATTTGGCGGTCCGCGACGGTATCGCCATCGGGTACGGGATCCTGACGGTCGAGAACGAGGCCCAGGCACTCGTTCGCGCCTCGCCGGACGGCCGGGACAAGGGCGGCGAAGCGGTACGCGCCTGCCTGGCGATCGTCGACCTCAAGCGGCGTTTAGCCGGAAACGGCGGGTGACCACCTCGGCGGAGAGTGAAGACCGTCAGCGCGTCGGCAGCCGTCGGCGCAGCGTGGCTCGGCTGGCGGCAGTCCAAGCACTTTATCAGCTCGAGGCGAATAGCGAGGCCGATCCTCGATCGGTCGTGGGCGAGTTCGTCCGGCATCGTTTTGGCCAAGAAATCGAAGGCGATCGGTTGGGTGAGGCCGATCCCGAACTGTTCGCCGACATCGTCTGTGGCGCGACGGATGATTTGGAACGCCTCGACACCGAAATATCGGCGGCGCTGACCGAGGGTTGGCCATTGCCGCGCCTCGATTCGGTCCTTCGCGCTATCCTTCGCGCCGGCGCTTACGAACTCATGCACCGCCGCGATGTGCCGCCACGGGTGTCGCTGAGCGAATATACCGCGATTGCTTACGCCTTTTTCACCGGCAAGGAGCCGGGGCTCGCGAACGGGGTCCTTAATCACCTCGCCCACACGTTACGCGACAGTGACCTCTAGGAGCCATGGCGGACCGCGTCTCCGGAGAACCCCTCGGCGAGTTCGAGCGTATTCGGCGGTTTTTCGCGCCACTCGCCGGGCCGGGCGGCCTCGGCCTGCGTGATGACGCCGCTATCGTCGATTGCCGCGAGGGGCAGCGTCTTGTTGTCACCGCAGACGCGATCGTTGCCGGTGTCCATTATTTGCCGGACGATCCGCCGGACCGCGTCGCGCGCAAACTACTGCGGGTCAACCTGTCGGATCTCGCGGCGATGGGCGCGCGGCCTCTCTATTATCTTCTGACGACGGCGCTTCCGGCCGCGCTGGGATCGGACTGGGTTGCCGAGTTTACCCGAGGGCTGGCCGAGGATCAGCGCCGGTTCGGGATCGACCTCTTGGGTGGCGATTCGGTGGCGACAACGGGGCCGGCCGTATTGTCTCTGACCGCTATCGGGGCAGTCGCCGCGGGGATGGAGGTCAGGCGCAGCGACGCCCGCGCCGGAGACCTCGTCTGGATTTCCGGCACGATCGGGGATGCGTTTCTCGGGCTCGCCCTACTGCGTGGTGCCTACCCGCAACTTACCCCCGAGCATCGCGCCGGGCTAATCGGACGCTTCCAAGTGCCCGATCCGCGCGTCGACCTCGGCTGCCGATTGGCTGGGATCGCGCATGCGATGATCGACATCTCCGACGGTTTGATCGCCGATCTTGGACACATCTGCGAGACCTCGCGGGTCGGCGCCGTTGTCGAGTTGGCATCTCTGCCGCTGTCGCCCGCGACGAAGATCATCGTCGACCGAGAACCGGGTGTCCGAACAGAACTGGCGACGGGAGGCGACGACTACGAGCTGTTGTTCACCGCGCCGGCCGGTTCGACAAAAGCGATCGACGATCTGTCCTCTGTCCTCGGCCTACCGATCACGAGGATCGGCAGGATCGAGCCCGGAGAAGGCGTCCGCCTGGTCGATGCCGAAGGGCGGACCATCCCTGTCGGCGAATCCGGCTACCGTCACTTCTGAGCAGCTGCGGTTGCCTGCCGGTTGCTCTTCTGGCATGTTTCGCGCGCGCTGAAATACCCCGCTGTGCCGGACTCTGGCGGGGCCGCTACATTTGTGGTCGCGAGGAAACCTTTCCGATGCCTTCCGCATATTTGCTGGTCATCGCCTGCGGCGTGCTGGCATTACTCTACGGCTTGGTTACCAGCCGTCAGGTGCTGACGGCAAACGCCGGGTCTGCCCGGATGCAGGAGATCTCCGGCGCGGTCTTGGTCGGCGCGCGCGCCTATCTCAACCGCCAATACCGCGCGATCGGGGTCGTCGGCGTGGTGGTCCTGATCGTGCTCGGTGTGACCCTCGGTGTACGTGTCGCGATCGGCTATCTAATCGGCGCGGTGCTGTCGGCGTCGGCCGGCTATATCGGCATGAATGTCTCGGTGCGCGCCAATGTCAGGACGGCGCAGGCGGCGCGGAGCAGTCTCAAGGCGGGGTTGGCGATCGCCTTCAAGGCCGGCGCGGTGACCGGGCTCGTAGTGGTCGGGCTCGGACTGCTCGGGGTCGGGATCTATTACTTCGTCTTGCGCGCGACGATGCCCGGCGAGGACCTGCGTCCGGTGCTCGAGGCCATGGTAGCGCTGAGCTTTGGCGCGTCGCTGATCTCGATCTTTGCGCGTCTTGGTGGCGGCATCTTCACCAAGGGCGCCGATGTCGGTGCCGACCTCGTCGGCAAAGTTGAGGCCGGCATCCCGGAAGACGACCCCCGCAACCCGGCGGTTATCGCCGATAACGTCGGCGATAACGTCGGCGATTGCGCCGGTATGGCTGCGGACCTGTTCGAAACCTATGCCGTCACCATCGTCGCGACGATGCTGCTCGCCAATATCTTCTTTGCCGCGCCGCTGCGCGACAACATGCTGCTGCTTCCGCTCGCGATCGGTGCGGTGTGCATCGCTACGTCTGTAATCGGCACCTTCTTTGTCCGGTTGGGCGCCGATAACGGGATCATGAAGGCGCTTTACAAAGGGCTCATCGCGACCGGGATCCTATCGATCGCGGCGATTGCCATCGTGATCTATTGGCTCTTCGGCTTCTCGGACGCGCTGGCGATGAGCACAGGCGCATCGGTGACCGGGCTCGGATTGTGGCTCTGCGCGATCGTCGGTCTCGGGGTCACCGGCTTTATCGTCTGGATCACGGAATATTATACGGCAACCACATACCGGCCGGTGCGCAGTATCGCGCTAAGCTCGACCACCGGACATGGCACCAACGTGATCCAAGGTCTTGCCGTGTCGATGGAGGCAACTGCGCTCCCAGTTGTTGTGATATGTGTCGGCATCATCCTCTCATTTCTGATCGCCGGTCTATTCGGGATCGCGGTGGCCGCGACAACGATGCTGGCGCTCGCCGGAATGATCGTCGCGCTCGACGCTTACGGCCCGGTCACAGACAACGCCGGCGGCATCGCCGAGATGGCCGATCTGCCGCGCGAGGTACGGCGCACGACCGACGCGCTCGACGCCGTCGGCAACACGACCAAGGCGGTGACCAAGGGTTACGCGATCGGTTCGGCGGGACTTGCCTCGCTTGTGCTGTTCGCGGCCTATACCGAGGATCTCAAGCACTATTTTCCCGCGCTCGATGTTCACTTCGGGCTGCAGGACCCCTACATCGTGATTGGGCTCTTTATCGGCGGGCTGCTGCCGTACCTGTTCGCCTCGCTCGGTATGACCGCGGTCGGGCGGGCGGCCGGCTCCGTCGTCGTCGAAGTGCGGCGCCAGTTCCGCGAGATCCCGGGCATCATGCAGGGCAAGGCAAAGCCGGATTATGGCCTGGCCGTCGACATGCTTACCCGGGCGGCAATCCGCGAAATGATCGTTCCGTCCCTGCTCCCGGTACTGGCGCCGATCGCTCTGTACATTGTTATAGCGCTAATTGCCGGGCGGGCGGCCGCGTTCAGTGCACTCGGCTCTATGCTGCTCGGTACCATCGTGACCGGTATCTTCGTCGCCATCTCGATGACCTCGGGCGGGGGTGCCTGGGATAACGCAAAGAAATACATCGAGGAGGGTCATCACGGAGGCAAAGGCTCCGAGCCCCACAAAGCCGCGGTCACGGGGGATACTGTCGGCGATCCCTACAAGGACACCGCAGGTCCGGCAATCAACCCGATGATCAAGATCACCAATATCGTCGCCTTGCTGCTGCTCGCGATCCTCGCTAAGTGGGCCGGCTAAACTCCGCCCATCGTCCGATCGAGTATCAGGTGTCTGGTCTGCCGGTTTTATGAGTGTCCCCGCCGCTGCCCCCGCTGCTACCGCCCGCGGCGCTGTTGAACTTTCCGAGGTTCCCGATCACCTGCTCGAGGAAAGACAGCTCACGGCCGGGCGCCGGGGTCGCCCTGGCGACTGGAGTAATCTCCTTGCCATCCTCCAAGCCCTTGTGATCGACGGCTTTAACGACGTCCTGGTTATCGAAGTTGACGACATACACTTGCTGGTCAACTACATCGGGATCAAAAAATGCGAATTGCTCGGTTCGCCGGCTTATGTAGTACCAGGATTTGTCGTTGAAGATGCTGACGCTTGACGGCGAACCTAGGATCTTGATCACTTCGTCTTTGGTTGTGTTGCCTGGATGAATCTCGGCAATCCTATCCTGCGCGGGTAGGTTGCCGCGTTGCTCGACGCTTGCCGCGCAGCCCGTAAGTAGCGCTATCCCCGAAATTACCCCGAAGATGGAAAATCGCTGCCGAATGAGGATTGCCCGGCGGTGGACCATCGGATCACGCTACCGTTCTTTGTTGAAGCAAGTCGGGGCCGCGCCCATTTGTGCCTTACAGCTTTTAGCCTGGAGCCGTTGGTTGTCAACGTCCGGGGCGATCTTTGAGCGCGATCGCGACCTCCCGGCCCGAATGTCCCGAAGCGCGCTCCGCTTCTTGTAGCACGGAAAGTTCACGGTGGCCGATACGATACCCGAATTCTGCCGTGTTGTGCCACTCGCAAGACTAGGTTCCGCGCCATTTCGCCAGCAGATCGAAGCAACGACGAGCGAACGTGAGAAACTTTCCCGGCGTTTCGACCTCCTCGCTCTCGACCGTTTGACCGCGACTGTCGAGCTTAGCCGCCAAGGCGATGATGTCATTGTGTTAGAAGCTGCTTTCGAAGCGAAGTTTGTGCAGAGCTGCGTCGTCACTCTCGAGCCGGTTGAGGGCGCAGTATCGGACCGCTTCACGCTGGTTTACGGTCCTGCCGAAGCGGAGCAGCGGGAAATGGGATCGCAACAAGCCGAGGCAGCTTTCGAGCCACTGAATCGCGATGTGATCGACATCGGAGAAGCAGTGGCGCAGGAGCTCTCGCTCTCGCTACCGGTCTTTCCACGGCACCCGGACGCAAAGATCGAGGCCCGAACGTCGGTGGAATCGACCAGGAGCCCCTTCGGTTCCCTAGCGCGCCTGAAGCAGCGTATGGAATGCTGACTTGTTCGCAAGGCACGAGCAAAAACAGCTGCAGGCCTTGCGGGTCGGCTGCATCATTGTTGCCGAGGCCTCTGTTTTTGGCTAATTAGCAGCGTTCTTTTGCGTCGCTTTTCCAGAAAGCGAGCCTGCTATGGCTGTTCCAAAAAAGAAAACCTCGCCGTCACGCCGCAACATGAGGCGCGCGCACCATTGGCTCGAACCTGCCACCTATGCGGAATGCCCCAATTGCGGTGAGTTGAAGCGCCCGCACCATCTTTGCAAGGCGTGCGGGTACTATGACGAGCGCGAGGTGATCGCGGCGCCATCGGAGAGGCCTTGACCGACAAACTCGGTTCAGAGGTCGCGCACGGTGAGCGACACCATCACGATTGCGATCGATGCGATGGGCGGCGATCGCGCTCCAGGCATCGTGCTGAAAGGTGCCGAAATCGCGCTGCAGCGATATCCCGGCGTTCGCTATCTATTGTTCGGGGCGGAAGGTGAGATCCGCCCGCTAATAGCGAAGCTCCCGAGCCTCGGGGGGATGGTGACATTGTGCCACACGACCGATGTCGTGGCAGACGACGCGAAGCCGTCGCTGGCGCTTCGCACCGGACGCCAATCGAGCATGCGGCTCGCAATCGACGCTGTCGCCGACGGGAGGGCCCATGGCGTCGTTTCCGCTGGCAATACAGGCGCGCTGATGGCGATGGCCAAATTCGCGCTGAAGATGCTGCCGGGGATAGATCGGCCAGCGATCGCGTCGTTTTTCCCGACCCGGCGCGGCGAGAGCGTGATGCTGGATCTCGGGGCCAATATCGAATGCGACGCGGAAAATCTCGTGCAGTTTGCGCTTATGGGTGACGTTTTCGCGCGGACCGTCCTCGGCCTTATCGAGCCAACTATTGGCCTGCTCAACGTTGGCGCCGAGGACTTGAAAGGCAACGACGCCGTTCGCGCCGCTAGCGCGCGCTTGCGTCTGGCGGTGACACCGCTCCAGTTTTACGGGTTCATCGAGGGTGATGATATTGCTGCGGGAACCGTGGATGTTGTCGTCACCGACGGCTTCACAGGCAATGTCGCCGTCAAGACGGCCGAAGGAACAGCCAAGCTTTTCACCGAGTTCCTTGAGGCGGCGTTTCACCACTCGCTATCGGCACGGATCGGCTATCTCTTTGCACGCGGGGCCCTCCGGAAACTCCGGATACGTTGCGATCCGCGCCGCTACAATGGCGCCATTTTCTTGGGCTTGGGCGGCATCGCGGTCAAGAGCCATGGCTCGACCGACGCTTTCGGCTTCGCCAACGCCATCGGCGTCGCCATCGACATGAAGGTAAACGGCTTTCTCGACAAGATTCGGGTCGAGCTGGAGCGCCTTAACGAGGCGCGGTCCGTGCCGCAGCCGGCGGCTCTCTAATCGCTGGGAAGATGACTTCGCGATCCCAGGTCGCCGGATGCGGCGCCTACCTGCCTGAGCGAATTATTACGAATCACGAACTCGCCAGGCGCCTCGACACCTCGGATGAATGGATCCGCCAGCGCACCGGGATAGGCGAGCGCCGGGTCGCCGCATCGGGAGAGTTGACGTCCGACCTCGCCGTCCATGCCGCCGAACGCGCGCTGAGCAGCGCCGGGATGAATGGCAGCGACCTCGATCTGCTCATCGTTGCCACAGCGACCCCCGACAACACCTTTCCGGCCACTGCAACGAAGGTGCAGGCACTGCTCGGGATGAGGCACGGCGTGGCCTTTGACGTTCAGGCGGTCTGCGCGGGGTTCATCTTTGCACTGTCGGTCGCCGACAACGCGCTGCGCCTCGGCCAAGCCCGAACCGCGCTCGTGATCGGGGCAGAGACGTTCTCTCGCATTCTTGACTGGGCGGATCGCGGCACTTGCGTCCTCTTCGGAGACGGAGCCGGGGCCCTCGTTCTGAGGGCTGTCCCGGACACGGCGCCGGGCGGCCGCTTCGTCCTCTCGAACCATTTGCATTCAGACGGACGCCATTACGACATCCTCTATGTGGATGGCGGCCCGTCCTCGACCAGCTATACCGGTTTTTTGCGGATGGAGGGACGCGAGGTCTTTCGGCTGGCGGTCCAGCATTTAAGCTCGGTGGTCGACGAGGCGCTCACCGCGAACGGGCTTACCGCAGCGGACATCGACTGGCTCGTCCCGCATCAAGCGAACAGCCGGATCATCGACGGTATGCGAAAGAGATTGGGCTTGTCGAAGGATAAGGTGGTCGTCACGATCGAAGGCCACGCTAACACCTCGGCTGCCTCGATTCCGCTCGCCCTCCAGGCGGCCGTCGAGGACGGGCGGATCCAGCCTGGACATTTGGTCCTGATGGAGGCTCTGGGCGGCGGCCTGACCTGGGGAGCGAGCTTGGTGCGCTGGTAGCCGGCCGAGCGTGGCACGCCCCCGCCGCTTGGTCCGAACGTAACAACGCTTTGGAATTTGACGAGATTTTTCCCGCGGGTTACGCTTCCGGCAAAGAAGGGGGAGGGCTTGATGGCTGGAGAAACGGTGACCCGTGCGCGGCTCAGCGAGGCGGTCTATCAAGAGGTCGGATTGTCGCGTAACGAGTCGGCCGAGCTTGTCGAAGCTGTGATCGCCGAAATCTCCGGCGCACTCGAACGCGGAGAGATTGTTAAGATTTCATCATTCGGGAGCTTTGCCGTCCGGCAGAAGGGCCAACGCATCGGCCGTAACCCCAAGACTGGTCAGGAAGTGCCGATCAATCCGCGA
>Ga0306923_10002297_pt1 | contig 17472 bp, 13 predicted proteins | sample sta12Can44000108_FD_203841 | JGI IMG/M metagenome (GOLD analysis project Ga0306923, IMG submission 203841) | Lab enrichment of tropical soil microbial communities from Luquillo Experimental Forest, Puerto Rico - statanox.12C.anox.44.000.108 (v2)... | ecosystem: Environmental > Terrestrial >... | reverse complement strand
CACCGGCATTACCGGGACCAACGGCAAGACCACGACCTCGTATCTCGTCGACTCGGTTTTGCGCGCAGCCGGCCGCACCACGGCATTGATCGGCACCATCGAATACCGTCTTGCCGGCCGCGTGCTGCCCGCAGTAAACACGACCCCGGAGTCGCTCGAACTGATCCGCATCTTGGCGGAGCTTCGGAAGCGGAAAGGTACGCACGCCACCATGGAAGTGTCGTCGCATGCCCTGGCGCTCAGCAGGGTGTACGGGGTGCACTTTCACACCGCCATCTTCACCAATTTTACGCGCGACCACTTGGATTTTCACGGCACCATGGAGCAGTATTTCGCCGCCAAGCGGCTGCTCTTCGAGGGCGCGGGCGCTCCGCCTCCGCGCGTAGCCGTGCTCAATAGCGATGACGAAAGCATCAGGGGAATCACGCTCGCGAAAGCCACCGAGGTCTATTGGTACGGCCTGGGGGGGGAGGCGGGGCTGCGTGCGCGAAACGTGGTTTCCAGCTTTGGCGGGTTGCGGTTCGAGGTGCAATTCGGCAAGCTGCGCTTCGCGGTAGAATCGCCACTCATCGGAAAGATCAACGTCTACAACATCCTGGCAGCGTGCGGCGCCGGGCTTTCCTATGGCATCGCGCCCGAAACGATCGCACGGGGCATTGCCGATCTCGCCGCGGTGCCGGGGCGCTTTGAGCGCGTCGACGAAGGCCAGCCGTTCGTCGTGGCGGTGGACTACGCCCACACCGACGACGCGCTGCGCAACGTGGTCGCGCTGGCCCGGGGGCTGAATCCCAAGCGGGTGATCACCCTGTTCGGATGCGGCGGCGACCGCGATCGTACCAAGCGTCCCCTCATGGGACAGACTGCGGCGGAAGCCAGCGACTTCGTGGTCGTGACCAGCGACAATCCCCGGTCCGAGGAGCCGCTCGCCATCATGAACGACGCCTTGGTGGGGGTTCGCCGCGTGGATGTGCCGCACGTCGTCGAGCCGGACCGGGCCGCCGCTATCGCCCGCGCGCTCAAGGAGGCGCGGGAAGGAGACATTGTCATCCTAGCGGGGAAAGGCCATGAAACCTATCAGATTCTGAAGGACCGGACTATCCCCTTCGATGACCGGGCGGTGGCACGGGAAGTGCTGAAAAGTTACGGGTATCGCAAAAATACTCAGCCATGATCCTCGACTTGCAAGAAACGACTTGCGTTATGGGGGCGGCGGGCGCTCCTCCCGCGGTGAAGGTGGGCGGGTGGAGCGTGGACACGCGGACACAGAATCCGGGCGATGTCTTCTTTGCCCTGCGAGGCCCGAATCATGACGGCCACAGCTTTGTCGGAACCGCGCTCGAGAAGGGCGCGGCCGCATTGGTGGTCGATCACCCATCGGGCGCTCGTGAGGAATTGGTGGTGAGCGATGTGCTCGCCGCGATGCAGCAGCTGGCAGGGTGGGCGCGCACGCGCTGGGGCGGCCGCGTGGTCGGGGTAACGGGAAGCGCTGGCAAAACCACCACGAAGGACGCCATTGCGCACCTGCTGGGGGTGGAGCTGGCCGTCGGCAAGACGGTGGGAAATTTGAATAACCACCTGGGCGTGCCGCTTTCCATCCTGCGGCTGCCGGACCAATGCCGGGTCGCGGTGCTCGAAATGGGGATGAATCACGCCGGCGAAATCCGGAATCTGGCCGCGATCGCGCGCCCTGACGTGGGCGTGGTGACGAACGTGGCCTACGCCCACACGGAAAGCTTCGATTCCATCGACGGCGTGGCCGCCGCCAAGCGGGAGCTGATTGAAGGCCTGCCGCCGGACGGCGTAGCGGTGCTCAACGCGGACGACCCCCGCGTTCTCGGGTTCCGCGACGCGCATCCCGGCCCGGCTGTGACCTTCGGATTTTCCCAGTGCGCGGAGGTGCGCGCCGAGCGATTCGAGCCGCACGCCGCCGGGACGCGGTTTCACGCCCTCGGGGTTGCCTTCGAAACCGGTTTGGCGGGGCGGCATGGCGTGATGAACCTGCTGGCGGCGATTGCGGTGGCGCGGCTCTTCGGCATCTCTGCTCTAAAATTGACCGAGGCGGTTCGCTCGTTTGCCGCCGGGAAGATGCGGGGTGAACGCCTGGAACGGGATGGGATCGTCATCTGGAACGACTGTTACAACTCCAACCCGGCGGCCGCGCGCGCCATGCTCGATGTGCTCAGCCAAACGCCGGCCGGCCGGCGCATCGCCGTGCTGGGCGAGATGCTGGAGTTGGGCCGTGTTTCCGCCGAGCAGCACCGGGAACTGGGGCGCTATGCGGCTGGGCAGGGTATTGATCTGTTGGTCGGAGTGCAGGGCGAGGCCCGCGCTATGGTGGATGCGGCGGTCGGCGCCGGGCTGGCCCGGAGCGCCGCGTTTTTCTTTGACGATGCGGCTGAAGCGGGCGATTTCCTCCGCCGCACGATCGGTCCTGGAGACGCGGTGCTGTTCAAAGGTTCGCGCGGCGTTCGAGTCGAACGGGCTCTGGAAAGGCTGTTAGCGTAAAAGTTCGATGCTCTACTTCCTCCTCTACGATCAGCTCTATCGATACGTCAGCCCATTCCGCGTGTTCCGCTACACCACGTTTCGTACCGCGTTCGCCAGCCTGACGGCCCTGTTTCTTTGCGTCGCGCTTGGCCCCTGGCTGATCAACCGCCTCCGCCAGTTTCAGATCGGACAGTACATCCGCGAGGAAGGTCCGCAGTCGCACCAGAAGAAGGCCGGCACGCCGACCATGGGCGGCGTGCTCATTATTATCTCCATCGTGATTCCGACCCTGCTTTGGGCCGACCTGCGGTATCCGTACGTCTGGATTGCGATCGCTGCCTTGTTCGGCTACGGCTGGATCGGCTTTCTCGACGACTATGCCAAGATCACCAACCAGCGCAACCTGGGGTTGAGCGGCAAACGCAAGCTGGCGTATCAATTCGCGCTGGCGTTCGCGATCGGCGCCGTTCTTTTGTTCATGCGGAGATCGGGCGACTATTCGACGGCCGTGAACATTCCGTTCGCGAAACAGTTCCAGCCGTCGCTGCTGATTGGCTCTCTGATGCGCAGTCCCTGGACGTACGCGCTGGGTGTCGCGCCGTTCTGTGTTCTGCTGGCGCTGATCGTGGTGTTCATGTCGAATGCGGTCAATTTGACGGATGGGTTGGACGGATTGGCTATTGGCCTCACGGTGATCGCCGCCGGTGCGCTCACGATACTGACCTACGTCGGCAGCCACGCCGAGCTGGCCGAATACCTGCAACTCGCGCGCAACCCGCGCACGTCGGAGCTGACCGTATTCTGCGGCGCCATGACGGGCGCCAGCCTGGGTTTCCTTTGGTATAACGCGCATCCGGCCGAGATCTTTATGGGCGATGTCGGCTCGCTTGGGCTGGGCGGTGCCATGGCGGTGGTCGCAGTCCTCATCAAGCAGGAGGTGCTGCTGCTGTTCATCGGCGGCATTTTCATCGTGGAGGCGATTTCGGTTGTCCTGCAGGTGGGCAGCTTCAAACTGCGCGGCAAGCGGATCTTCAAGATGGCGCCGCTCCACCATCACTTCGAGCAGATCGGCTGGGACGAATCAAAGGTGATCGCCCGCTTTTGGATCGCAGGCCTAGTACTGGCTTTGTTCGCACTCACTACCCTGAAACTGAGATGACATGCGGCTGAGAAGAATCGAGGCCCTGGTCGTGGGGATGAAGAAATCTGGCGTGGCGTCGGTCGAGTTGCTGGCGCGGGAAGGGGCGCGAGTGCGCGCCACCGACCTGAAGCCCGTCGAGGAGCTTCCCGAAGCACGCCTGGTGCTGGAACGCTTGGGCATCCCGTTCGCCCAGCAGACGCCGGCGGTCTTCGAAGGGAGCGATCTGATCGTGCTGTCGCCCGACGTGCCGCTCGACCTGGCGCCCGTGGTCGAGGCACGCCGGCGCGGGGCGCGCGTCATCGGCGAAGTCGAACTTGCGGCCCCGTTTTTGAAGGGCCAGACCATCGGTATCACCGGCTCCAATGGCAAGACCACCACCACCAGCCTCGCGGGCCACATCCTCAACGAAGCCGGCTTCGCGGTGCAGGTGGGCGGAAATATCGGTACCCCGGTCACCGCCATGGTGGACGCCTCGCGCGACGACGGCTGGAACGTGCTCGAACTCTCCAGCTTCCAGCTCGAGACCATTTCCGAATTCCGGGCGCACATCGGGCTCGCGCTCAACGTGACCCAGAATCACCTGGACCGCCACCACACCTTCTCTAGCTATGCCGCGGCCAAAGGCCGGCTCTTCGAAACCATGCGGGGAGGCGACTTCGCCGTGTTGAATGCGGAGGACCCGACCTGCGTGGGCTACGCGCAGGGAACTCGCGCCACCCCTCAGTGGTTCAGCAGTCAGCGCCCGGTTGCGCCGGGCGCGAGCCTCTGCGGCGGCCGCGTCATCCTGGATGGCGAGGTTCTGATGGACGCCGCGGACATCCCTATCCGCGGCCTGCATAACGTGGAGAATGTGCTGGCTGCTTCGGTGGCTGCGGCGCGCGCGGGGGTGGGCCACGCTGCCATCGCGAGAGCCGTACGGAGCTTTCGCGCGGTCGAGCATCGCCTGGAATTCGTGCGTAACGCGAGCGGCATCGACTTCTATAACGACTCGAAGGCTACCAGCGTCGATGCCACCGTGAAAGCGCTCGAGGCTTTCCCCGGCAACGTCTGGGTGATCCTGGGCGGTAAGGATAAAGGTCTTGACTATTCGCTGCTGCGCCAGCCGCTGGCCGCGAAGGCGCGCGCGGCGCTACTGATCGGCGCGGCCGCCTCCAAGATCGCCGACCAGATCCGAGGGGCTGTGCCGGTAATCGAAGCCGGAACCTTGGACCAGGCCGTGGCTCACGCGTATTCGCGGGCCCATCCCGGCGATACCGTCCTGCTGGCGCCCGCCTGCGCCAGCTTTGACCAGTTCCGCAGCTTCGAGCACCGGGGCGATGTTTTCAAGCAGATCGTAAACCGATTGCAACCGAGAGAGTGACATGGCCCTAAGGCTCAAGACCGATTGGATCCTGTTCCTCACCGTGCTGGTGATGGTTTCGTTCGGGATGGTGATTCTCTACAGCGCATCGTCCATCATGGCCGATCTGCGGTACGGATCGGCCTGGCACTTCGTGGTTCGCCAGGCGGCTTGGGCGGTGGTTGCGGTCGTGGCGATGATGACGCTCAAGCGCACGCCTTACCGCAAGTTTCAGAATTCGGCGGTAGCCTTCACGGCGGTCGCGATCGCGTTGCTCTTGTTGGGGGTTGTCTATCTGGTGGACACGGCGCATCACCGCTGGCTCCGCCTGGGGCCCATGAGCCTGCAGCCTTCGGAGCTGGCGAAGCCGGCGCTGGTCATCTTTCTCGCTTTCTTTGTGACCTGGCGGGCCCGGGCCATCAACAACCCGCGTTACACGTTGGTGCCCGCATCGCTGGCGGTGGGGTTGGTGATTCTGGCGGTGGTGGTGGCGGATCTGGGCACGGCGGTTGTGTTGGGTGCCACTGCCGCCGTCGTGTTCTTCGTCGCTGGTCTCGAACTGCGCTATTGCGCGCTGGTGGCCGCCGTGGCTTCGGTGGGCGTGATGCTGTTCGTCGTGGCGCAGCCCTACCGGCTGGCCCGGGTGGTCAAGTTTTTCGACCCGGACTTCAAGATCGTGTCAAAGTTTGATCCGGAGGGCCGGATCAAGTCCAGGCTGGAGCAGTCGCTCGCGACGCGCGACACCAATTATCAGCTCGAGCAATCCAAGATAGCCGTCGGCGCGGGAGGGCCTCTCGGGCTCGGCCTGATGAACGGCAAACAGAAGCTGCTCTACCTTCCCGAAGCGCACACGGATTTCATCTACGCGGTGGCCGGCGAGGAACTGGGATTGGTCGGTTCGGTCGGGCTGCTGGCGGGCTTCTTCGTCATCTTCTGGCGTGGCCTAAGGACCACCGTGCTCGTCGAGGACGATTTCGGCCGTTACTTGGCTTTGGGAGTAACCGTAGTCGTGGTGGTCCAGGGACTGGTCAACATGGGCGTGGTGTTGGGAATGATGCCGACAAAGGGAATCCCGCTGCCCATGATCAGTGCCGGCGGCAGCTCGTTACTGAGCACACTCGCTTCGCTCGGTATCCTCATGAATGTGTCGGAGCATGCCGGGTGAAGCGCTTTCTCATGGCCGGCGGGGGCACTGGCGGCCATGTCATCCCCGCGTTGGCGGTCGCGCGAGAGCTCAGAAAAAGAGGGAGTGAGGTTTTTTTTGTGGGGACCGAGACAGGGTTGGAGGCAAGGCTGGTGCCCCAAGACGGCTTTCGGCTGGAGAAAATCGAAGTCGGCGCGTTGAACCGGGTCAGCCTGCGCCGGAAGCTCGGTACGCTGGCGCAGTTGCCTTTGACCACGCTCGGATGCTTTTCAATCGTCCGCCGCGCGTCGGCGGTTTTCAGTATGGGGGGATATGTCGCCGGCCCCCCGGTGATGGCGGCGCTCGTCGGGCAGGTGCCTGTGGTCGTGATGGAGCCGAATGCGATCCCCGGGTTTACTCACCGCGTGATCGGGAGGTTCGTGGCCCGCGCCTTGGTCTCGTTTCCCGAAACCGCCGACCGTTTCGGCGCGGGCCGTTCGGAGCTGACCGGTTTGCCGGTGCGGGAAGAGTTCTTCCAGATCGCTCCCAAATCCCGGGGCGCGGTGCTGAACCTACTGGTCACCGGCGGCAGCCAAGGCTCGCGGACTCTCAACCAGGCCGGCCGCGCGAGCTGGCCGTTGTTTCAAAGGGCGGGGTGCCGGGTGCGGATCGTCCACCAATCGGGGCCATCCGGATGGGAGCCGTTAGCGGAGGCCTTTCGGCAATGCGGCCTGGACGGAGAAGTGATTCCATTCATCACGGATATGCCGGCGGCGTTTGCGGCGGCCGATCTGGTGGTCTGCCGGTCGGGGGCGGGCGCGGTGTCGGAGCTGGCAGCGTCTGGAAAGCCGTCGATCCTGGTGCCCTTTCCGTTCGCCGCGGACGACCATCAGACCCGCAACGCCGAAGCCATGGTACGCGGCGGGGCGTCCCGGCTGATCCGGGACCGGGACCTCGGCGGCGATACACTCTTTAGCTCGGTGTCGGAATTGGCGCGGGACTCGGCAGTTATGGAGCGGATGGGCGCGGCGGCCCGAAAATTCGCGAAGCCCGGCGCCGCGGTCCGTGCCGCGGAGATTCTTGAGCAAGTGGCGCGTGATTTCAATTGACACCCGATGCGAATCGACTAAACAATACGAGAAGGAAATGTTCTTTCGTCCCCAACACTTCCACTTCACCGGAATCGGCGGAATCGGTATGAGCGGCATCGCCGAAGTGCTGCTGAACCTGGGTTACGAGATCAGCGGGTCCGATGTCAGACTGTCGCCGATCACCGAGCGGCTGGCAGGCTTGGGGGCCCGCATCTATGAAGGCCACCGGGCCGCCAACGTCGCCGGCGCGCGTGCCTTAGTGGTCAGCTCGGCGGTCGACGAGCAGAACGCAGAAGTCGAGGAGGCGCGGCGGCTCCAGATCCCGGTTATTCCGCGCGGCGAGCTGTTGGCGGAATTGATGCGCCTCAAGTACGGCATCGCCGTGGCCGGCAGCCATGGCAAGACTACGACCACCTCGATGACCGCCACCGTTCTCAACTACGCCGGGCTCGACCCCACCGTGGTCGTCGGCGGGCGCGTCGGCACTATGGGCGGGTCTAACGCACGTGTCGGCCGAAGCGATTTTCTGGTGGTGGAATCCGACGAAAGCGACGGCTCATTCCTCCGCCTTGCGCCCATCATCGCGGTGGTGACCAATATCGATCGTGAGCACCTTGACCATTATCCGTCCCTGGATGCCATCCGCGCCGCGTTCATCGAGTTTGTCAACAAGGTGCCGTTCTATGGCGCGGTCATCGCGTGCCTGGACGACGCCAACGTCCAAGCAATTATGCCCGCCATCAAGCGGCGCACCATTACCTATGGAACCGTCGCACAAGCGGAAATGGAGGCGACCGAGATCGCCTGCGGTCCCTTCGCCAGCGACTTCCGGTTGCGTTATCGCGCCGCTGACCTCGGCCGATTCCAGCTGCGCGTGCCCGGCCGTCATAACGTTCTGAATGCCATGGCCGCCGTCGCGGTGGCGTTGGAGCTGGAAGTGAAGGCCGACACCGCCCGCGAGGCCCTGGCCACCTTCAGCGGCGTGGACCGACGGTTCCAGATGCGTGGCACAGAACGCGGCATCACCGTGATTGATGACTACGGCCACCACCCTACCGAGATCCGTGCCACGCTCGATACCGCTCGGCTGTGCGGCTTCGGCCGCGTTCACGTGTTGTTTCAGCCGCACCGCTACACCCGCACCTTCCACCTGATGGACGAATTCGCGAGCGCGTTTCACCAGGCCGACAGCCTTTTCGTGCTCGACATTTATGCCGCCTCGGAAAAGCCTATTGAGGGCGCCAGTGCGGAGGCGCTGGTGGAGCGGATTCGCCAGTTCGGACACCGCAGGGTGGAACACGTGAGGACCATCGATTGCGGAGTCGAGGCTCTGTTGAAGGTGGCCGAGGAAGGCGACCTCGTACTGACGCTGGGAGCGGGAAACGTTTGGCAGGCCGGCGACAAGCTTCTGGAGCGACTCCGAGCGGGGGCCGGAGAGGCGCCGGCTGGGCGCGGGACAAGGGCAGGGAGGTGAAATGGCGCGAGAACCCAAATCCATTCCAAAGCGGCGGAGCTGGCGGGGAGTCGTCGGCCTCGCGGTGCTGGGCCTGGCGAGCGCGTCTGCCGCTTTAGCCACCCTCAAGGTGTGCCGGTTCGTCACCTCGGATCCGCAGTTCGCTCTCTCGCCGGACCGCCCGGACGCCGTCACGATCGAGGGGCTGCGGTACGGCTCGCGCACCAAAGTCCTACGCTTGTTTTCCGCCGACTTCGGCCGCAGCATCTTCATGACTCCTTTGGACGAGCGGCGGCGCAGGCTGCTGACTGTCGACTGGGTGGAAGATGCTTCCATCTCCCGAATCTGGCCGGACCGTCTGGACGTCCACATTCGCGAGCGCACGCCGATTGCCTTCGTGCTCCTCCGCTCCGGTGTGCAGTTGATCGATTCCCAAGGCGTGATGCTTGAATTGCCCGCCCAGGCGCAGTTCACATTCCCGGTCCTCAGCGGCATTCGCGAGCAGGACACCCCCAACCGGCGTCTGGAGCGCGTGAGCGCGTTCCTGCGGGTGGAGCAAGAGCTGGGCGACCAGGCTAAGGATCTTTCCGAAGTGAACGCCGCCGACCCCGCCGACATCCACGTAGTGGCGCAGGTGGGTGACCGCACGGTCGAACTTCTGTTGGGCGATGCCGACTTCGGGCGGCGTTACCAGAATTTTCTCACTCATTATCCGGAGATTCGGAAACAGTCTCCGGAAGGCAAGCGGTTTGACCTGCGGCTGGAAGACCGAATCACTGCGACCGAATAGCAAAGGAACCTGACCCATGGCAGCCAAGCCGATCTACGGAGTAGGACTCGACACCGGGAGCCGCGCCACGCGGGCCGTGATCGTGACCCTGGAACAGGGGCGCGTACGATTGCGGGGATGCGGTAAGGTCGATTCGCAGGGCTGGCTGAAAGGGCGAATCGCCGATCAGCGGGTGGTGACGGAGTCGATCCGCTCGGCAATGCGCGAAGCTGAGGCATCGGCCGGAGTGCCGATGGAGGAGGCTGTCGTCGGCATGGGAGGTAAGGCCGTGCGGGGCGCCAACGCGCGCGGCGTGCTGGAAATGGGCTACGTCCGCGAGGTTGACCAGAGGGATGTCAACCGCGTGGTCAACCGAGCCACCCGCGTGCAGTTGCTAGAGGACCGGATGGTGCTGCAACTGTTTCCCCAGGATTTTATGGTCGACGACCAACCCGGACACCGCGACCCGCGCCACATGCTCGCCAGTCGGCTCGAGATCAACGTGCACCTGGTGACGGCCTCTGTGCAGGAGCATTTTGCGCTGGTGGGCGCCGTTAATCAGGCCCACCTCGGCGTCGAAGAGACTATTTTTGAAGGGCTGGCCGCCGCCTACGCGGCGGTGCTTCCTGAGGAGCGGCGCCGAGGAGTTGCCGTGGTGGACATCGGCGCCGAATCTACTGAAATAGTGGTCTATTACGGTGACGCGATGCAGCTCGCCTCCTCCGTGCCGGTTTGCGGGGATCACTTCACGCGGGATCTGGCGCACGTGCTGTGCTTGAGCTATGAGGATGCCGAACTGGTGAAGACCGAATACGGCGGCGCGCTCTCCGGTGATTGCGCCGACAACGTAACCGTGGAAGTACCCACTCCGGAGGATCGCGACGGGCGCGACGTGCCCCGCAAATTGCTCAACCAGGTCCTGGAGGCGCGCTCTGCCGAGCTGTTCCAGTTCGTCCGGTCGGATCTGGCGCGGGTCGGAATGTCGCATTCCCTGCTTGGCGGCGTGTTCCTCACCGGCGCGGCCGCTCGGCTCCCCGACCTGTGCGACATAGCCGAGCGCGTGCTGCAGTGCCCGGCGCGATTCGGATTGCCGGTAGGAATCCGCGACTGGCCGGAGTCGATGCGGGATCCGGAGTGGGCGACGGCTGCCGGCCTGGCCATGTATTCGGCAAAGTTGAAGGTGCAGGCGGAGCGCGAGCGGGAGGCGGCTGGCTGGCTGGGAAGAGTGCTGCGCTAGGTAGCGGTGGGTAGCGATAAGTAGCGGCAGCCGCCGGGAGCCGCACCAGCAGCGAAGGGAGGTCGAGGATGGCCTTGATCAATTCGGACATGGACGATCTGAAGTATGAAATCGAAGAAGAGGCGCATTGCCGGGCCCGCATCAAGGTGATCGGAGTGGGTGGCGGCGGATGCAATGCCGTGGCGCGGATGGCCCAGACCGGTATGGAAGGAGTCGAGTTCTTTGCGATGAACACCGACCTCCAGGCGCTTACCGCCTGCCCGGTGCTGAACAAGCTGCAGCTCGGCGTCAAAATGACAAACGGCCTCGGCGCGGGATCCAACCCCGACATCGGGCGGCAGGCAGCCCTCGAGAATACCGACCACATCGTGGAAATGCTGCAGGGCGCCGACATGGTCTTCGTGACCGCTGGTCTGGGCGGGGGCACGGGCACCGGTGCTGCGCCTGTGATCGCTTCGCTTGCCAAGGAGCTGGATGCGCTCACGGTGGCTGTGGTCACCCAGCCATTCACTTTTGAAGGGACGCGTCGGCAGCGGCTGGCCGAGCAGGGTCTGGCCCAACTGGCGAGCGTTGTGGATACGGTGATCGCCATTCCCAACGACCGGCTGTTGGCGCTGGTGCCACGCGGCGCTAGCTTCGTTGAAGGCTTCAAAATGGCGGATGATCTTCTGCGTCAGGCCGTGCAGGGGATCAGCGATATCATGGTCACACCAGGCCTGATCAATCGCGACTTCTCCGACGTCAAGGCCACCATGGTGGGGATGGGCTACGCCATGCTGGGCACCGCCGTCGCGCGTGGCGATCATGCCGCTGTCGAGGCCGCGCGGCAAGCCATCAGCTGCCCGCTGCTCGAGGATTCACGCATCGCCGGCTCGACGAGTGTCCTGATCAACATCACCGGGTCGAGCCGTCTCGGCCTGCACGACGTGAATGAGGCGTGCTCCATCATTCAGAAAGCCACCGCTTCGGAAGAAGTACAGATCAGCTTCGGCGTGATCCTCAATGAGGCGATGCAAGACGCCGTGAAGGTCACCGTGATTGCCGCCGGCTTCCAGCCCGAGGATATGCGACCGAGCGAGCCGTGGCGGGAGCCGGAAATCGTGGTGGAAACGCCGCGCCCCGAGCCGCAGCCGGAGAGCGATACCGAAGTGGAGCGTCAACTCGAGCTCGATGCTCCGTTGCCGGCAGAGGCCGAGCCGGTACTCAACCTGGACGACCTCGACACCCCGGCCTATCTGCGCCAAGGCCGGCTGCTGAATTGACGCTTCCGGCCGCTTCGCCGCCTAAGCCCCGAGGTTTCGCCCGGGTGCGGTCGCGAACGGTTGGGGAGCCCGACCAAGACCGATCGCGCCTCGGTCGGGTCCTGAATTCGAAGGCTCCGAACTTCAACTCTCAAAAAGGCTGACCGCGTGAGTCTCCCGAATATCCACAGTATTCAACCGGGTGCCGTCCGGAAGGGACACGGGCCAGATAAGTTCCCCCCGGAGCTTGAGGCCGATGTTGAGATTGTTACGATTGGAGGCCAACAGCATCTTTTTTGGGCATAGCGCGGTGCCCACTACCTCTAGCAATGATTTTCGACCACGCCAATACCCAACGCTTTTGACACCGGGATGACAATCGCTCGAATTTCGTGGTCGATCCTTCGAACGGATCGACAACATCAGCCCCGAAATTGGCGGGATGCGACCGTGCTTTTCCGGCGGTGCGATTGGAGTATAGTAGCTCGAAGGAGGCGATCCGTGGCCAACTACAGCTTCCAATTGAACGGCCGTGCGGTGACCGTGGACTCCTGGGATCCGGCCCAGCCCCTGCTCTATGTTCTGCGCAATACGCTCGGGTTGCACGGCCCCAAATTCGGTTGCGGGCTTGCCCAGTGCGGCGCTTGCACCGTTCTCCTCGATGGCAAAGCCGTGCGTTCGTGCGTCACGCCGGTAAGGCAGGCCGCCAGGCGCGCGGTCACCACTCTCGAGGGCCTCGGCACACCCGAAAAGCCAGACCCGATTCAGGCCGCGTTTATCGCTGAACAGGCCGCGCAGTGCGGCTACTGCACCAACGGCATGGTCATGGCCGCGAAATCGTTGCTCAACCAAACGCCCCATCCAACGCTCGACCAGGTGAAACAGGGGCTTGCCGGCAATCTCTGCCGCTGCGGCACGCACACGCGCATCTTGAGCGCCGTAATGCGTGTGGCTAAGGCCTGAAGGAGGCGACCATGGCTACCATCGCTTCCATTTCGCGCCGCGATCTCTTGCAGAAGGGGAGCGGATTGATCGTCAGCTTCGCCTTAGGTGGAGCGTTCGCTCGTCCAGTCGCCGCCCAGACCGGCGTCGCCGCTGATCTGGGCAAGCCGCTTGATCCCCGCCAGGTGGACAGCTTCCTTATGTTCCATTCCGACGGCTCGATGACCATCTACACCAGCAAGGTGGATGTCGGCACCGGCCTGCGCATCGCGGTTCGCCAGATGGCCGCCGAGGAGCTGGGAATGCCGGTCGAGCGTATCGCATTTGTGGAAGGCGACACGGCACTCACTCCCGATCATGGGGGCACTGGCGGCAGCACCGGGATTCCGCGCGGCGGGGTCGAGATCCGCCAAGCCGCGGCCACCGCCCGCCAGGCCCTGCTCGAGCTCGCCTCCAACCGGCTCGGGCGGCCGGCCTCGGAGCTGACTCTGGTCAACGGCGAAGCCCGGCCGACTGCGGGCGGCCCCGGCGTTGGTATTGGCGCGTTGATCGGCGGACGGCGTCTTTCGCTCGCCGTCGATGCCCAAGCTCCCCTACGGGATCCTCGGTCCTATGCCTTGGTCGGCAAACCCCTCCCTCGACCCGACGTACCCGGGAAATGCACCGGGCAGCACGTTTATCTGCAAGACTTTTCCGTGGCGGGGATGCTTCACGGCCGCGTCGTTCGCCCTCCCGCTTTGGGCGCCAGTCTCCAGTCTGTCGATGAATCTTCTATTCGCGGCATCCCAGATGTGCGCGTGGTACGAATCGGGAATTTCCTGGCCGTGGTGGCCCCCGATGAGTGGGCCGCGGTGCGAGCCGCCCGTGAGCTCAAAGCGACCTGGAGCGAGTGGCAAGGCTTGCCGGGCAGTAACGATATGGAGCGCCAACTACGAGCGGCCGCGGTTGCGCGCGAAGAGACGCTGGTTGATCGTGGAGATCCCGCCCGAGCGATGCCCTTGGCCGCCAAACAGCTTTCCGCCTCTTATTACTGGCCGTTCCAGAGCCACGGCTCGCTCGGTCCTTCGTGCGCGATCGCCGATGTGCGTGCCGACGGCGCTACGGTCTGGTCCGCCTCCCAGGGCTCTCACGGTCTGCGTAGCGTCTTGGCCCGCACCTTTGGCATTCCTCAAGAAAAGTTGCGCGTCATTTATATGGATGGCGCCGGCTCGTACGGAACCAATGGCACCGACGATGTCGCGGCCGACGCCCTGTTGATTTCCAAGACCGTCGGCAGGCCGGTGCGTGTGCAGTGGATGCGCGCCGATGAGCACGGCTGGGATCCAAAAGGCCCGCCACAGCTCCTCGATTTGCGCGCTGGCATCGACTCCGAAGGTCGCATCCTGGCCTGGGAGACGCAGATGTGGCTTCCCGTGGCCGTGCCGGGGACCCGGCCGCTCGTCGCCGCCGATGCAGCTGGAATCACCCAGCCGCGCGGCCAGAATGCCGGCCAGATTTCGCAGAACGCCGATCCGCCTTACGCGGCCGCGAACCTGCGGGTTGTAACCCATTGGCTGAAAGAAGTGCCGCTGCGCCTGTCGAACCTGCGCGCTCCCGGCAAGATCGCCAACGTGTTTGCGGTGGAAAGCTTCACCGATGAAATCGCGTCTGCCGCGGGAGTGGACGCGCTGGCCTTTCGTGTGCGCGGCCTCTCCGATCCGCGTGCGCTCGACGTGCTCAAACGCGCCGCCGAAATGATCGGCTGGCAGGCCCGCCCGTCGCCCAACCCGCAGCCCGTCGAGGGCAACCGTCTTGTCGGCCGCGGCTTGGCCTATGTGCGCTATAAGCAGGCGGAGAACTACGTCGCCATGGCCATGGAGGTGGCGGTGGATCGCGCGACCGGCGAAGTTCGGGTCGAGCGCGTCACTTGCGCGCACGATTGTGGGCTGGTGATCAACCCCGACTCTTTGCGCAATCAGATCGAAGGCAACATCCTGCAGACGCTCAGCCGCGCGCTGCACGAGGAAGTGAAGTTCGACCGCTCCCAGGTGACCAGCGTCGATTGGGCGAGCTATCCGATCCTGCGCTTCCCGGAAGCTCCGAAGGTGGAAGTCGCGCTGCTCGACCACCCGTCGCTGCCGCCGCTCGGCGCCGGTGAGGCCTCTGCTGCCCCCGTGGCCGCCGCCCTGGCTAACGCCATCTTTGATGCCACGGGCGTCCGCTTGCGCACCGTCCCGTTCATCGCCGAGCGCGTGAAGGCCATGCTTGCGCGGCTTGACTCAACCCGGCCTTAGTAATTCCGGGTATCGAGCGGCCGTGCGACCCATAACCGGTACGGGCCGTGCCACCGATGGCACCTGTGCTCCTATCTCGCCACCGCTAACTAACTGCTAACGCTAACGAGCCAGACAGGTTCCATCGGATCGATGTCGAAGAGCTCCCATGGCCCTGACCGCAAGACTACCCCGGGAGTCCGGTTTGGCGAAGTTCTACTCGCCATAGCTGATTTCCACGCGTCGCGCGGAAACCGCTGCATAGGCCAACACCCCCAGGGCGACCAGCAGCAGACCCGGTACGGCGATCCAGGCCGGAGTGGGATCGGTGTCGGTCACCAGCACGGAAAACGGGGGAGGCACGTTGATCTTGACGGGGCAGAGACTCTTCAGATAAAAGATTACGCTGATCTTTTTGAGCAAGCTGGGCAGGAACGGGTTCAGATTTTCCCACACCATCACCACCGCGGCCGGGATCATCGGGTTCCGGATGAACAGACCGGCTACCAGAAAGACCGCGCCGTAACCGACCGACGCGAGCGCGGCCACTCCCATGTACCAGCCCATCTGCGACCGGCCGGGACCGTGCTCGAGAAACTCCATCCACGCGGCGCCCTGGTGCCGGCCGATCAGCCAGAACGAGAATCCCGCGCTGGCCACGAACAACACCAGCGCCACGATCAGGCCGGATAGATACTTTCCGATCACCAGCAGCTCGCGCCGCAGCGGCGTCAGGTAATAGTAGTGCAGCGTCTTTTCCAGCATTTCGCCGCGAAACAGGTTCGAGAAGATTCCCATCGAGCCGAAGAAAATGCCGAGGTGCAGAAAATACAGTTCGAACATTGCTGCGAAAATCTGGCTGTCCTGGAACACGCTGTGGCTGAAGCGCCGGAAGCGGATCTCGAACAGCGTGTGCATCAGGGCAAGGCCGACTGGCGCCAGCGCCAGTAGATAGACCCACCAGCCGCGCTGCGAGAGAAACGTCTTCTTCCACTCCAGCCGGATGACGCCGCCGAGGTGCCGCATCCACGCGCGGTTCATACGGTGTCTCCTTCGCCGCCGATCAGATATTGGTAGACCGAGTTGACATCGTCATCGGCGGGCGCCACCGATTCCACTTCGAGGCCAGCCTCGAGAATCACTTGATTCAGCAGCAAGTAGAAGCGGTCGGCCTCGGTAGTGCGCAGCCAAATGCCTTTACCATCGGGGTGAATCTTGGCCTCCACCACGTGGTCTTCGAGAAACAGGCGCGCGGCCAGCGCGTTCGGTTGGTCGCAGCGGATTAGGATCTGCATCGGTTGGTCTTTGACTTCGCTGCGCACGCCCTGAATCTGGCCTTCGGCGACCACGTAGCCGTGGCTGAGCAGGATCACCTGGTCGGAGATGCGGTCCACTTCGTGCAGGATGTGACTTGAAACGATTACGTGACGTCCCTTCGCACCCCACTCCTGAAACAGGGCGATCGTTTCGGCGCGCGCCATAGGGTCGAGACCGTTCAGCGGCTCATCGAGCACCACCACCTGGGGATCATGTGCGATGGCCTGAGCCAGCTTGATGCGCTGGCGCATGCCTTTGCTGTAAGCCGCCACCGGGCGCTCGGCGGCGTCGCTCATGTTCACGATTTCGAGTGCCGCCGCGGTGCGCTGTTCGCACTCCGCGTCGCTCATGCCGCGAATGCGCAAAAACGAATGAAGGAACTGATAGCCGGTGAGGCCCCTGGGAAAAGCGTCGAATTGCGTGCAATAGCCGACCATGCGGCAGAGTCGTTGGGGATCATCCGGCGGCACGCCCCGCACACGGATCTCGCCGCGCGTGGGGTGGATCAGCCCGGTCATCAGGTTTAGGAGCGTGGTTTTGCCCGATCCGTTGGGGCCGACCAGGCTGGTGATGCCCGTGGGAATCGCCAGGTTCACGCGGTTGATGCCGAGAACTTCGCCGTAAAAGCGCGAGACCTCGCTGAACGTGATGAGCCCGTTGCTCACAGCACCTCCCATGGCATAGGCTTCCGGCGAGTACACCGCGCGAAGCGGGGCGGTGTCGCGAGTAGCGAGGGCCCATCGCAGCCGACACAAAGCGGAAGCCTGATGCCACCGGTTTTCATCGCACCACCTCCACGCCGCGAATCTTGCGCGCCAGCATCGCGAGCGAGGCCAGGCCGAGCAGCAGCAGGACCGCCAACGAGCACCAGACGGGGATCTCCCGGCCCGGCGCCACGCGGAAAAATACCGCGCCGGTGTTGGTCGGGTCGTTGCCACCGAACAGAGCGACCCACACCGAGCCCACCAGGTTGCTGATATTGAGCAGATAGCCCCACTTGGTGTCCTCGACGGCGTTGATGGCGCCGCCGAAGCCGGAGGCCACGAAGAAGATGCCGAACAGCAGCGCTCCCGCAGCTGG
>Ga0306923_10002294_pt1 | contig 17479 bp, 17 predicted proteins | sample sta12Can44000108_FD_203841 | JGI IMG/M metagenome (GOLD analysis project Ga0306923, IMG submission 203841) | Lab enrichment of tropical soil microbial communities from Luquillo Experimental Forest, Puerto Rico - statanox.12C.anox.44.000.108 (v2)... | ecosystem: Environmental > Terrestrial >... | reverse complement strand
CTGGCGAACGGCGAATGGCATCCGCTGCAGCAGGCCTTCCACGAAGAGCACGCGCTGCAGTGCGGGTACTGCACCCCGGGCATGATCATAGCCTCGGTCGACCTCCTGCGGGACAACCCCAACCCGACCGAGCAGGAGGTCCGCGAGGGCCTCGAGGGCAACCTGTGCCGGTGCACCGGATACCAGAACATCGTCCGCGCGGTCATGCGAGCCGCGTCGGCTAGCCAGGGAGCGGCGTCATGACCGTCACCACCGAGATCGGCAAAGCCCGGGCCCGCAAGGAAGATGCCCGGCTGGTGACGGGGCAGACCAACTGGACCGACAACATCGTCCTGCCCGGGATGGTGCACATCGCGTTCCTGCGCAGCCCGATGGCGCACGCGCGGATCAGGTCGGTCGACGTGTCCGGCGCCCGCGGCGCGCCCGGCGTCATCGCCGCGTATTCCGGCGCGGACTTCGCCGCCGAACAGGGCAGCCTGCCCTGCGCCTGGCCGGTGACCCCCCAGTGCCTCATCCCGGCGCATCCGCCGATGGCCACCGAGGAGGTCCGATACGTGGGCGAGATCGTGGCCTGCGTAATCGCGCGCAACCAGTACGCCGCGGCGGACGCCCTGGAGAAGATCGACGCCGATTACGAGCCGCTGCCGGCCGTCCTGGACATGGAGGCCGCCCTGGCCGAGGGATCGCCTAAGGTGCACGCGGCGGGAAACACGTCCTTCGAGTGGCCATTTGCCCAAGGCGACATCGACGCGGCATTCCGCGACGCGCCGGTGGTGATCGAGCGGACCTACCGGCAGCAGCGGCTGATTCCGTGCGCAATGGAGCCCCGTGCCGTGGCGTGCGATCCGACGGGCGATGATTTCACGCTCTGGTCCTCCACCCAGATCCCGCACGTGCTGCGGTTCCTGCTGGCGGTGGTCACCGGTATCCCCGAGCAGAACCTACGGGTGATCGCGCCGGACGTCGGCGGCGGCTTCGGGTCGAAGCTCCAGGTCACCGCCGAAGAGGTGCTGACACTGCTGATCGGGCGCAAGCTCGGCAGGCCAGTGAAGTGGACCGAATCGCGCAGCGAGGGCAACCTGGCCGTGCACCACGGCCGCGACCAGATCCAGCGGATCAAGGTGGCAGCGGACTCCGACGGCCGGCTCCGCGGCCTGTCGGTGGACCTGCTGGCCGACATGGGCGCGTACCTGATGCTGGTCACGCCGGGCGTGCCGCTGCTCGGCGCGTTCATGTTCAACGCCATCTACAAGATGGACGCTTACTCGTTCAAGTGCACGGGCGTGTTCACCACCAAGGTCCCCACCGATGCCTACCGGGGCGCGGGACGGCCGGAGGCGACGTTCGCGATCGAGCACGCCATGGACGACCTGGCCGCCGAGCTCGGCATGGACCCGCTGGAACTGCGCAAGCGGAACTGGATCACGCACGAGGAGTTCCCCTTCACCACCATCGCCGGCCTCACCTACGACAGCGGGAACTACGAGGCGGCCACGGCCAAGGCGGTCGAGTTGTTCGGCTACGACGACCTGCGTAAGGAGCAGGCCGCGCGGCGCGCGTCCGGCGACCCGGTCCAGCTGGGGATCGGCATCTCGACCTTCACCGAGATGTGCGGGCTGGCCCCATCGCGGGTCCTCGGTTCGCTGTCCTACGGCGCGGGCGGCTGGGAGCACGCCACGATCCGGATGCTGCCCACCGGCAAGGTGGAGGTCGTGACCGGATCCAGCGCGCACGGCCAGGGCCACGAGACGGCCTGGAGCCAGATCGTCGCCGACCGGCTCGGCGTGCCGTTCGAGGACGTACGGGTACTGCACGGCGACACCCAGGTGGCGTCCAAGGGCATGGACACCTACGGGTCCCGGTCGCTGACGGTCGGCGGCATCGCCGTGGTCGGCGCGTGCGACAAGGTGATCGACAAGGCCAAGACGATCGCGGCCGGGCTGCTCGAGGTCTCGGCCGACGACCTGGAGTGGACGCCGGGACGGTGGTCGGTGCGCGGCGACCCGGAACAGGGCCGCACGATCGGTGAGATCGCGCTGGCCACGTTCGCGGCGCACAACCTGCCGGACGGCGTCGAGCCGTCGCTGGACTCCGAGGCCACCTACGATCCGGATAACTTCTCGTTCCCGCACGGGACCCACCTGTGTGCCGTGGAGGTGGATACCGAGACCGGGCAGGTGAAGATCCGCTCGTACGTGGCGGTGGACGACGTCGGTGTCGTCGTGAACCCGCTCATCGTCGAAGGCCAGGTCCACGGTGGCATCGCCCAGGGCATCGCGCAGGCGCTGTACGAGGAAGCCGCCTACGACGCCGACGGCAACCTGCTGACCACGACGCTTGCGGACTACCTGGTACCTTCGGCGGCTGATCTGCCGACGATCGTGACCGACCGGACGGAGACCCCGGCCACCAGCAACCCGCTCGGGGTCAAGGGCGTCGGCGAGGCCGGCACGATCGCTTCTACGCCCGCCGTGGTCGACGCGGTCATCGACGCCCTGCGCCCGCTCGGCGTCACGGACGTGGAGATGCCCTGCACCGCGCAACGGGTCTGGCGTGCCATCAACGAGGCGAAGGGAGGCATGTGATGATCCCGGCGAAGTTCGACTATGTACGGCCCTCGTCGCTGGCCGAGGCGGTCCAGGCGCTGACCGGGGGCGGGGACGACGCCAAGGTGATCGCGGGCGGGCAGAGCCTGATGCCGCTGCTGCGGCTGCGGCTCGCCTATCCCGACCTGCTGGTCGACATCGGCGGGCTTGGTGAGCTGACCGGCATCCATGACGCCGGCGACGCGCTGGTGATCGGCGCCATGACCACGATGTACTCGCTGATCCGCGATCCGCTCATCCGCGAGCACTGCGGGCTGATCGCCGCGGCGGCGGGCACCGTGGCCGACCCCGCGGTCCGGCACCTGGCCACGATCGGCGGCTCGCTCGCACACGCCGATCCGGCCGGCGACCTGCCCGCCGTGATTACCGCGCTGGACGGCACGCTGATCGCGACCGGACCGGGCGGGGAGCGGGAGATCGCCCCGGCGGACTTCTTCGTGGACTACCTCACGACCGCGCTCGCGCCGGGCGAGATCCTGACCGCCGTCCGGGTGCCCAAGCTCGGTTACGGCTGGGGCTTCCGGTACGAGAAGTTCCAGCCGACCGCGCAGGCCTGGGCCATCGTGGGCGTGGCCGCCCTGGCCCGGCGGGACAACGGCCACGTGGCCGAGGCCCGGATCGGGCTCACCAACATGGGCCCGGTCCCGATCCGGGCCCGGGCCGCCGAGGCCGCAGCGTCCGGGGCGGAGGCGTCGCGCCAGGCGCTGGCCGCCGCCGCGGCGAACGCCGACCAGGGCACCGAGCCGCCGGACGACCTGCGCGCGGCGGCCGACTACCGCCGCCACCTGGCCCGGGTCCTCACCGGCCGGGCGCTGGCCGGAGCGGCCGGGGCCAGCTAGCGTCGCCGCCGAGGGTCATGAACCTGGGCTTTCACCACGTTCTGGCGTGGTGAAAGCCCAGGTTCATTCGGTATGAGCGGCACGGATAAGCGCTTCTTTGCTGCCGTCGGCCGGTAGCGGGCATAATTCACTGATCGAATCAAGCCAGAGAAGGTGACTCACCGATGGCCATGGAGCTCGACAACTCCTTCACTGTGCCCGTGCCGCCCGACCAGGCCTGGGACGTCCTGCTCGACGTGAAACGGATCGCGCCGTGTATGCCGGGCGCGACCGTCGACGAGGTGGACGGCGATGTGGTCAATGGGCGGATCAAGGTCAAGGTGGGCCCGGTCTCGCTGACCTACCGCGGTACCGCGAAGTTCATCGAGCGCGACCCTGATGCCCACCATGTGGTGCTGGAGGCCTCGGGCAAGGAGACCCGCGGCGCCGGCACCGCATCGGCCACCGTTCACGCGTCCCTGACCCCGGACGCTTCGGGGAACGGCACCCAGGTCACCATGCACACCACGATGAACGTGACCGGCCGTCCGGCTCAGTTCGGCCGCGGCGTCATGGTGGAGGTCGGCGGCAAGCTGGTCGAGCAGTTCGCGGCGAACCTGGCCCAGCTGATCGCCGGGGACAGCCCGGCCGGCCCGGGCGAGGACGGCGGCCCGGCCGGCCCGGCGGGCACGGTTACCGAGGCTGCCGGGGGCAGCGTGGACGGCGTTGGCGCGCCGGCCGCGACCACGGACGCCCGGGGCGGGAATGGCGCCAGCAGTGGCGCGGCCGCCGCGGCGGCCGCGCCTATCGCGAGCACGACTACGGTTACGGTCGCCGACGCCACGGCGCCGGACGACTCGCTCAACCTGGTCACGCTGGTCGGCCCGGTCCTGCTCAAGCGGCTGGTCCCGGTGGTGGTCGGCGCGGCGAGCCTGGCCCTGTTGAGCCGGTTCCTATGGCGCCTGCGGCACCGGCCGGAGCAGGCCGAGAAGGCCTAGCCTCGGTGGAATTCAGCGAGGTCGTGCGGCGCAGGCACATGGTGCGCCACTTCACCGACGAGCCCGTTTCGGCGGACAGCCTGGACCGGATCCTGCGCAACGCCGTGCGCGGGCCGTCGGCCGGGTTCTCCCAGGGCCAGGCTTTCCTGGTCCTGACCGGTGCGGAGCTGAAGCGCTTCTGGGAGGTGACCGGCGAGGCGGCCGACTATCCAGTGGCCACGGCCCCGCTGGTCATCGTGCCCATGTCCGCCAAGCGGGTCTACCTGGACCGCTACGCGCTGCCCGACAAGGGCTGGACCGACCGGGACGAGAAGCGCTGGCCGGTGCCGTTCTGGCACATCGACACCGGCATGGCGGCGCTGCTGATCCTGCTCACCGTGGTGGACGAGGGGCTCGCCGCGCTGTACTTCGGCATCGTGCCCGAGGCCGTGGAGCCGTTCCGCGAGGCGTTCGGCGTGCCGGACGACCACGAACCGATCGGCGCCATCGCCATCGGCCACAACGCGGAGGCCCAGCCGCGTGACCTGCGCGCCCGCCGCCGTCCGGCCCAGGACGTCATCCACTACGGCCGCTGGTGAGGGTCCGGGCCGCTAGCGCACCACGACGTCGGTGACGGGCAGCGATGAGTCCGCGGGCAGGTCGAGCGGGGACGGCGCGACGCCCCGGGACACCAGCTCCGCGCCCAGCGCCGCGACCATCGCGCCGTTGTCGGTACACAGCCCCGGCCTGGGCACCCGCAGCCTGATGCCGGCCGCCGCGCACCGTTCCGCGGCGAGCGAGCGCAGCCGGGAGTTGGCCGCCACACCGCCGCCGATGATCAGATCCCGGACGTCGTGCTGCTGGCAGGCCTGAACCGCCTTGCGGGTGAGCACGTCGGCCACCGCCTCCTGGAAGGAGGCCGCGACGTCGGCGACCGGTACCGGTTCCCCGGCGGCCTGCCGGGCCTCCACCCAGCGCGCCACGGCGGTCTTCAGGCCCGCGAAGGAGAAGTCGAGGGTGCCGTCGTGGCGCTTCCCGCGCGGGAGGGCGATCGCGGCGGGGTCGCCCTCCAGGGCGGCCCGGTCGATGGGCGGCCCGCCGGGAAACGGCAGGCCGAGCACCCGGGCCACCTTGTCGTAGGCTTCCCCGGCCGCGTCGTCGATGGTGGCGCCGAGCGGGATTACCTCCTGGGCCAGGTCCGTGACCAGGAGCAGCGAGGAATGCCCGCCGGAGACCAGCAGCGCCACCGCCGGCGTCGGCAGCGTGCCGTGTTCCAGCTGGTCGACGGCGATGTGCGCGGCCAGGTGATTGACCCCGTACAGCGGCTTGCCGAGCCCGAACGCGTACGCCTTAGCCGCGGCCACCCCCACCAGCAGGGCGCCGGCCAGCCCCGGTCCCGCGGTAACGGCCACGGCGTCGATCTGGCCGGCCCGGACCCCGGCGGTGGCCAGCGCGCGGTCGAAGGCCGGGATCATCGCCTCCAGGTGCGCCCGGCTGGCCACCTCAGGCACCACGCCGCCGAACCGCGCGTGCTGGTCCACGCTGGAGGCGACGGCGTCGGCGAGCAGGTCGTGGCCGCGCACCAGCCCGACCCCGGTCTCGTCGCACGAGGTCTCGATGCCCAATATCAGGGGAAGGGTCATCAGGCCAGCGCCTTCCGCATGACCACGGCATCCACGCCGGACGGCTGGTAATACCCGCGCCGGATCCCGATCTCGGCGAAACCCTGCCGCAGGTACAGCCGCCGGGCCCGCGGGTTGTCCTCCCGCACCTCGAGCAGGACCTCCGTGCACCCGCGCCGGGCCGCCTCGTCGACCAGGGCGGTCAGCAACGCCGTGCCGGTGCCCCGGCTCCACCGGGACGGCTCCACGGCCAGCGTGACCACGTCGGCCTGCGGCCCGCCGGTGAACAGCATCCCGGCGTACCCGATCAGCGTGGTCCCCTCCTCGGCCACCAGGTAGAGCCGGCGCGAGGCCGGCTGGGCGAACTCGGCGGCGAACATCTCCGGGGTCCACGCGTCCTCGGGAAAGAGCTCTCGTTCCAGGGCCAAGATGCGGGGCATGTCGGTGCGGCGCATCTCCCTGAGCCGGACCTGGCGCGCCTCCTCCTCCGGCGGGGCTTTCATTGCCTGGCGGGGGGGGGGGGGGGTAACGGGACGGCGGAGAGCCCCCTCGTGATCGGGAGGTCCAGGGGGGTCGTCCCCCCGGACCAGTCCTGCGTGACTCGCTTCGGCGGCCCCGGCTCCCGGGCGTCGGGACGGCGCAGGTACAGCGGCTCGGCCGGAAGCAGCGGCGGCAGGCTCGAGAACTGCGCCGCCGAGCACGCGGCGGCCCAGGACGGGAGGGCCGAGGATGCGGTCAGGGACCGGGCGACGAGGCCGCACAGCGTGCCGGCGTCGGGGTAGGCGGGCCCGATCACCTCACCGAAGGCCTCCGGGTACAGCTGCCCGCCGGCGCCCGCCACGGCCAGGTCCGCGGCCTCCGGGATCGAGCTGGCCGGGCCCACGGCCGGGCCGGCCACGCGGTGGCCGGCCGCGTCGTAGCGGGCCCAGTAGACCTCCTTGCGCCGGGCGTCGGTGGCTACCACGAACTCTCGTCCCGGGCCGGCCGAGGTGGCGATCACGTCCAGCGAGCAAACGCCATACACGGGCCGGCCGAGGACGGACCCGAGCACCCGCGCGGTGACCACGCCCACCCGCAACCCGGTGTAGGGTCCAGGTCCCACGCCGACCGCGACAGCGCCCAGGTCACCGCGCGCCACGCCGGCGTCCGCCATGACCTTCGCGATCATCGGCGCGAGCAGTTCAGCATGCCGCCGAGCGTCAACGGCAGCGGCCGCCGAGAGCACCCTTTCCCCGTCGTGCAGGGCCACGCTCACCGCGGGCGTCGCCGTATCAAATCCCAGCACCAGCACCCGCTCAGCCTAGTGGGTGCGAGTCAATGCGCTGCTAACTGTGCAGGGCGGCCTCGGCCGCCTGGGCGAAGGCCAGCGCGGCCGCCGACAGCTGGGGCATGGACACCGGCCCGTAGGTACCGCGGTTGGAGTGCTCCAGCCCGTTCAGCGTGGCCCTCACGATCACGTTGTGATAGCGCACGACCACGGTGGTCACGTCGAAGACGGCACCGCCGCGGCGGAACACCTGTGTGGCGCTGAACGCCTGGTTGCCCAGCCCGTTGACCGGCGTGACCGCGGCCGGGGGATCGGCCGAGTTCTTCGGCGGGTCCTGCAGGGACTGCAGGGACTGGCTGTAGGCATCGATCGCGGCCTGGGTGGCGCTGCCGTCGCCGCTGGCCAGCCCGCTCGGTGCATAGGCCAGCAGGTTGAGCTCGAGCAACCGGTAGACCGGAGCCCGGTCGATGGTCCAGTTGCAGGCCGATTCGGCGGTCCCGCCGACCGGCAGCGGAGACGCCTGCTTGGCCTGGCCCGGCAGGTACTGCTGGACGGTTGGGGCGGGGACCGTGCCGCACGCGTTCGGCACCGTCTGAAGTTCGCCGGGCTGGAACGTGGTGATCAGCCCGCCCGGGACAACCGGGGCGGGCGCCGACCCGCCCGGTACCACCACTGCCGCGGTTACTCCCCCGGCCAGCACCACCAGGCCGGCCGCCATAATCAGCCAGCGACGGCGACGGCGGGCGGCCGCGCGGCGCGCGCGCCCGCCCGGACCGCGCGACTGGTCGCGCGCTGCTGGCCGCCCGCCCCGCCCGCCCGCGGCCTCGTCCTCGTCCTCGGCCTCCGCGTCCGGCCCGGCCCACTGCGGGATCGGCTCCGCCTCGCCCGGCCCGGCGGCACCGGGCGACGGCTGCCGTTCGCCGGGACCGCCGGCGCGTGCCGGACTGACCGGGGACAGGTTGGCCCACGGCGGCGGGTGCAGGTATTCCTGCTCGGGCACTGGCAGGCCTCCGGAAAGGGGTTCGCGCAAGGTTCGGGTCGTCCCGATCCCCGGGACGATTCCGCCGACGGACGGAAGCTCGGCGCTTCCCTGCTGACCCTCACGGGCGTAACGGCGCGGCGGCGGACCGGGGATCGAAGTACAGCGGAACTATAAACGATCTGCGCTGCTCGCTGGCGCTATTCCGGAGAACCCCTGGCTCCAGCGCGCCCCGTGACCGCGGAGCCGGACGGTCCGGGCCACACCGTCCGGGTCGGGCTGGATCGAGATCTCCAGGCGGTCCTCCGCGAGGCCCTCAACCAGCCCCTCGCCCCACTCGACCACCGTGACCGCGTCGGCCACGTCCGCGTCGAGGTCCAGGTCGTCCACCTCGCGGATGCTGCCGAGCCGGTAGGCGTCCGCGTGCACCAGCGCCGGCCCGGATCCGGCTAGCGGCGGATGAATCCGGGCGATGACGAAGGTCGGTGAGGTGACCGGCCCGCGCACCCCCAGTCCCTGGCCGATGCCCTGCACCAGGGTGGTCTTGCCCGCCCCGAGCGGCCCGGTCAAGATCACCAGGTCTCCGGCACGGAGCCTGGCGGCCAGCACGCGGCCGAGGTCGCGCATGGCGGCATCGGTCGCGACGCGCAGTTCGGCAGGCACGCAGTCCGCTCCGTTCGGAAAAATCATGAAGAGCCAACCGAGTAGGTGCGAGAGACCCGGGCCCCGATCCCGGTGACGATCTCGTAGGAGATGGTGCCGAGGGCCTCGCCCCACTCCTGGGCGGTGGGTTCGCCGGCATCCCCCGGGCCGAACAACACGACTTCCTCGCCGGCCGCCACCGGCTCATCGCCGAAGTCGATGACGAACTGATCCATGCAGACCGTGCCCGCGATCGGCCAGCGGCGGCCGCGCGCGCTGACCAGCGGCAGGCCGGCCGCCGCCCGGGGCACGCCGTCCGCGTAGCCGAGCGGCACCAGGCCCAGGGTGGTCTCGCGTTCGGTTACGTAGCGGTGACCATAAGAGACGCCGGAACCGGGCGGCACCCGTTTGACCAGGGCCAGCCGGGCCCGCACGGTCATGGCCGGGCGCAGCCAGGACGGCGCGCCCCCGGGCAGGGTGGAGATGCCGTACAGGGCCCCGCCGAACCGGACCAGGTCCCGCCGGGATTCGGGCACGGTCAGCGCGGCGGCGGTGTTGGCGATATGCGTGACCTCAGGCCTGACACCCGCCGTCTCGGCGCCAGCGACCGCGTCCGCGAACGCGGCGAGCTGGTCGGCGATCGACGGGTGCCCGGGCAGGTCGGCGCAGGCGAAATGGGACCACAGGCCCACCACCCGGAGCCGTCCCGCGGCCTGGGCGGCCAGGGCCGCCTCGACCACGGCGGGCCAGTCCGCGCGGGTGGCTCCGCCGCGGCTGAGCCCGGTGTCGGCCTTGAGGTGCAGCCGGGCCGGGACACCGGCGCGGGCCGCTGCCTGCGCCACCCTGGTCACGACCGCGACCGAGGCGGCGGTGACGTCGATGCCCGCGCGGATCGCGTCCGCGGGCTCGCCGATGGCCATCAGGCACAGCACCGGCGCGGTGATCCCGGCCGCCCGCAGCGCGAGCGCCTCGGCCAGGTCGGCGGTGCCGAGCCAGCTGGCGCCGCCGGCCAGGGCGGCCCGGGCCGCCGGGATCATGCCGTGGCCGTACCCGTTCGCCTTCACCACGGCCATGACCTGGCTGCCGCGGACCCGCTCGCACAGCGCCGCGACGTTGCCCGTGATCGCGCCGAGGTCGACGCAGGCCTGCCGGTCGGGGGGTGCCAGGGGGGTCGTCCCCCCGTGGCCAGCCCCATCGGGGGGTACCAGGGGGGTCGCCCCCCCGTGGCCAGCCCCATCGGGGGGTACCAGGGGGGTCGCCCCCCCGTGGCCAGCCCCATCGGGGGGTACCAGGGGGGTCGCCCCCCCGTAGCCAGCACGGTCTGTACCGATGATGCTCATGACACGCTGCGGATGGCGGCCGGCAGCGCCGTCACGACATCGAAGGCCCCGATCGGGGCTTCGGGTACCGGGCCCGCCGTCTCGCGCCGGCGGGAGTGCCTGGGCCCGGCCGCGGCCAGCCGGGCGGCCAGGCCGTGCAGGTACGCGGCGGCCGCGGCGGCCCAGGCCGGCTCGAGGCCCTGGGCGAGCAGCGAGCCGGCCAGCCCGGACAGCACGTCGCCGGTGCCGGCGGTGGCCAGCCACGGGGTTCCGGTCGGGTTGACTAGGACGGTCGGGTCGCCGGGCGACGCGATGACCGTGGTCGAGCCCTTCAGCAGCACGGTCACGCCGAGCTGTTCGGCCGCCCGGCGGGCGTGCTCCAGCCGGCCCGCCTCGATACTGGCCGGGTCGGTCCCGAGCAGCCGGGACAGCTCGCCCGCGTGCGGGGTGATCAGCACCGGCGCCGCGCGCGCGTGCAGGAGCATGCCCCGGTGCTGGCTGAGGATGGTCAGGCCGTCCGCGTCGACCAGCACCGGCAGGCCCGAGTCGAGCACCGCGGCCAGGCGCAGCACGGCGTCCGGGCCGGTGCCCATGCCCGGCCCGGCCACCCAGGCCTGGACCCGGCCGACCGACCCGGGCAGGTCCCAGTCGCCCTCGTCCGGGTGCACGCTGAGCACGGCCTCGGGCCAGGCCCGCCGCACCGCCGCGGCGGGAATGGTCGCGGTCACCACCCGGACCAGGCCCGCGCCGCCGCGGACCGCGCCGCCGGTGGCGAGCACGGCCGCGCCGGCGTAGCGGTCGCTGCCGGCCAGCACCCCGACGACGCCGCGGCGGTACTTGTCCGATTCCGGTCCCGGGCGCGGCAGCAGCGCGCCGATGTCGCCGGCCTGCGGGGCCAGGGCGGCGGGCTCGCCGGCCAGATGGGGGCCCAGTCCGATGTCGATGAGCTCCACGGCGCCCGCGTGCCCGGCCCCCGGGTCGATCAGCAGGCCGGGCTTGATCACGCCGAACGTCACGGTCACGTCGGCCCGGACCGCCGGGCCGTCGACGGCTCCGGTGTCGGCGTCGATGCCGCTGGGCAGGTCGACCGCCACGACCGCCGCGTCCCCGGCGCGCGCCTGCTCCGCGGCGGCGGCCAGGCCGGCGAAGGGCTCCCGCAGGCCGCCCCGGCCGCCGATGCCGAGCAGGCCGTCGATGATCAGGTCGGCGCGGGCGATCCGATCATCGGCGTCGGCTGCGGCGCCGGTCACCCGCCCGCCCGCGGCGCGCAGGTCGGCGGTGCCTCCGGCGTGGGCCTTCGGTCCGGCCGTGATCGCGGTCACGGCTGCCCCGCGGCGGGCCAGCAGCGCGCCCGCGTACAGGGCGTCGCCGCCGTTGTCTCCGCTGCCCGCCAGCACCACGACCCGGGCGCCGTAGACGTGCCCGGGGTGCCCCGCCAGCAGGGACCCGCAGACCGAGGCGAGCCCGGCGGCGGCACGCCGCATCAGCGCTCCCTCGGGCAGCAGGTCCATCAGCGCGCGTTCGGCGGCCCGGACGGCGGCGACCTGATAGGCGCGTCGCATGCTGGTCCTAGTGGACTTGAGGCCCGGCCAGGGCCAGCCGCACCTCGGCCGCGAGCTGGCCGATGACCTGCTCGGCCAGGCCCGCGTCGGCGGCCTGGACCATCAGCCGGATCGCGGGCTCGGTGCCGCTCGGCCGGACCAGGACCCGTCCGTCGCCGCCGAGCGCGGATTCTGCCCGGGTGACTGCGGCGTCCACGCCCGGCCCGAGCCGTGAGGCGTCGCCGGGCACGTTGACCAGGACCTGCGGGTACTTCCGCATCATCTTCGCCGCCGCCGACATGGGCATCCGGCGCCGGTTCACCGCCGACAGCAGCTGAAGGCTGGTCAGGATGCCGTCTCCGGTCGTCGCGTGCTCGAGCAGGATGATGTGCCCGGACTGCTCTCCGCCGAGCACGTACCCGCCGTCGCGCATGGCCGCGGACACGTGCTTGTCTCCTACCGGGGTCTCGATGACCGCGACGCCGGCTTTGGCCATGGCCACGTGGAAGCCCTGGTTCGACATCACGGTCACCACGACCGCGGTGCGGGCCAGCCGGCCCGCTTCACGCAGCTCGGTGGCGAGCACGGCCAAGATCTGGTCGCCGTCGAGCGGCTGCCCGTCGGCGTCGACCGCGAGGCACCGGTCGGCGTCGCCGTCGTAGGCCACGCCAGCGTCCGCGCCGTGCTCGACGACCGCGGCGGCCAGGGTGTCCAGGCAGGTCGAGCCGACCCCCGCGTTGATGTTCACGCCGTCGGGCTCGGCGCCGATCGCGATGACCTCGGCCCCGGCCTGGCGCAGCGCCTGCGGCGCGAGGCGGTACGCCGCCCCGTGGGCACAGTCCGCCACCACGCGCAGGCCTGCCAGCGCCGGGCCCGGGCTGGCGGGCAGCGTGGACAGCAGGTGGTCCAGGTAGCGTTGCTGCTCGGCGCCGGCGTCGCTGATCCGGCCGAACCGGGTGCACGCCGGCCGGCCCCGGTCCAGCTGGGCTTCGATCTGGTCCTCGACGGCGTCCGGCAGCTTGACGCCGCCCGGGCCGAAGAACTTGATCCCGTTGTCCTGCGCCGGATTGTGGCTTGCGGAGATGACGACGCCGAAAGCGGCGCCGAGGGCGGCGGTCAGGTAGGCCACGCCCGGCGTCGGGATGACCCCCAGCCGCAGGACGTCGACGCCCGCGCTGGCCAGCCCGGCGACCACGGCGGCCTCGAGGAACTCACCGGAGGCCCGCGGGTCCCGGCCCACCACGGCCCGCGCGGGGCCGGTCCCGTGGTCCCGGTCGCCGCCGGCCAGCACAGCGGCGCCGGCCACGCTGAGGTCCAGCGCCAGGGCAGCGGTCAGGTCGTGGCCAGCGACCCCCCGGACGCCATCGGTACCGAACAGACGGCTGCGCTGACCCGCCTCACCCATGTCGCTCCCGCTCGTATGCGTTTGACCTGTGACTCGACCGGCGCGGACGGGCCGTTTACCGCTTGGAGTACTGGGGCGCCTTCCGGGCCTTCTTCAGGCCGTACTTCTTACGCTCCTTGACCCGGGCGTCCCTGGTCAGGAAGCCGGCCTTCTTCAGGGCCGGGCGGTTCTCCGGGTCGACGAGGGTGAGCGCCCGGGTCACGCCGAGGCGCAGCGCGCCCGCCTGCCCGGTGACGCCGCCGCCGGAGATCCGGGCTACGACGTCGAACTTGCCCTCGGCGCCGAGCGTCACGAACGGCTCGTTGACCAGCTGCTGGTGCACCTTGTTAGGGAAGTACGCCTCGAGCGAGCGGCCGTTGATCTGCCATTGGCCAGTCCCGGGGAGGATGCGGACCCGGGCGATCGCCTCCTTGCGGCGGCCGGTGCCTGCCGCGTGGCCGGTCACCACCGGGCGCCGGGCGACGGCCCGCGCCGGAGCGTCCTGAGCGGTTTCGGTGGTGTACTCCGACGGCGCGTCCGCGCCGTACTCGTCGTCCGCGTAGTCCGGGTAGTCCACGTCGTCGTCGACGGCGGTACCGGTTGTGGGCTCAGCCACGGTCAGTTCCTCGTGCTTCCTCTGCTTTGGCTACTGCTCGATCTGCGTGATCTCGTACGGCTGCGGCTGCTGTGCCTGGTGCGGGTGGTCGGGCCCCGCGTACACCTTGAGCTTGCGCAGCGTCTTCCGGCCCAGCGCGTTCTTCGGCAGCATCCCCTTGACGGCCTTCTCCACCGCCCGCTCCGGGCTGGCGGCCATCAGGCTCGCGTACGATACCGCCCGCAGGCCGCCCGGGTAACCGGAGTGCCGGTAGGCGTGCTTCTGCTCTAGCTTGCTGCCGGACAGCGCGACCTTGGAGGCGTTGACCACGATCACGAAGTCGCCCGTGTCGACGTGCGGCGCGAAGATCGGCTTGTGCTTGCCCCGCAGCAGCACGGCCACGTGGCTGGCCAGGCGGCCGAGCACGACGTCGGACGCGTCGATGACGTGCCACCGGCGCGTAATGTCACTGTCCTTCGGGCTGAAAGTGCGCACAGTCCTGAGCCTTCGCATATGTATCGTGGTCTGGTCGGCCTGCACCTGCCGGCCGCCATGAGGGTGCCCCTTCAAACGAGCCGGGCAGGCGCGCCATGCCGCGCTGAACGCGCGCAGCGGGCACACCGCGTGCATGCCCGTCGCGCATGACGCCCATGCAGCATACTCCGACTCAGCCAGTGATGCCAAAGCGACGCCCTAGGCGCCGAGGCGGACGCTACCCTCATCAGTTATGGGTTATCAGGGCGCGAGGCGCAGCCGGCCAGGAGCTGACGCGCACCAGGCGCCCCGGCCGCCGGCTGATGATCCTACCGAACCTGGTCAGGGCCCGGCTCCCGGGCAGCTGATCGGTCCCGGTACCGGCGGATACCAGGTCCTGGGGGCCGACCACGGCGCCGCTAGCGAACCGCAGCGGGTGCTCGGGCCCGGCAGCGGGCCACAGCCGATCATGGACCGTACCCCGGTGCGCGGGTTCCCGCCGCTGGCCCCCGGATACCAGCAGACGCCGACCCCGCCGGACGGATTCAGCGCGTGGCACACCCCCGGCGTACCGCCCGCCGGCCGGGACGCCGGGTACGCCCCCGACGCCGGGGCTGCGGCCGGCCAAGACGACGGCCCGGTCCCCACGACCTCGAACGCGCCGAGCCCGGAGCGGCGCAGCGCGCGGGCCACCAGGTCCGCCAGTCCCCGGCGCCGTTCGGGCCGCGTGCGGTGGCTGGTCCTGGCGGCCGTGCTGATCGTCGCGGGCGGCGGGTACGCGGTCTATAAGTACCTGTACGAGCCGCGGGTGAACGCCCCGGTGCCCTCGACGCTGCGGCTGCCGACGAACGCTCCCGGCTCACCCGGCCTCGACCCGGCCCTCGGCAAGTGGCAGCACATCGGCAGCAGGACCCAGGATCCGGAGCCGCTGACGCTCCAGCAGCTCTTCCCGCCCCAGTTCGAGCTCAACGGCAGCTCGTATACGCGGACCGCGGCCGCGGTGACCAAGAACTGCTCGCAGGCGATATTCGGCTCGGACCTGGAGGCGGCGCTGCAGTCTGGCCACTGCACTCAGATCCTGCGGGCCAGCTACATCTCGGGCAGCGGCACCATGATGGGCACCGTCGGGGTGGTTAACCTGACCAGCTCGAGCGCCGCGCAGAAGGCCGGCCAGGTCACCGGGCCGCAGGAGATCATCGCGCCGCTCGCGGCGCAGAAGGGCCCGACCAGCAAGCTCGGCAACGGCACCGGGGTCGTGCAGGCCGAGATCAAGGGCCACTACCTGATCTTGATGTGGGCCGAGTTCACCAGCCTGAAGTCGCCCTCGACGTCGGCCCAGCGGCAGCAGCTCGAGCAGTTCGCCGCGAACCTGGTCACCGGCAGCGCCAACATCAACCTCAGCACCCGGATGCTGACGGGTAAGCCCTGACGTTGCGGGTTTCCGCGGCTCGGGCGGCCAGCTCCGCGGGCGGGGGGTAGCCGACCTCCTCCAGGCACAGCCCGTGCGGTGCGACGACCCGGACCGCGGGATCGCGGACAGCGGCCGCGAGTACCCCGGCGGGCCAGCCGGGCGCCCTGCGCCCCTCGCCGACGGCGAGCAGCGCGCCGACCAGCGCACGCACCATGTTGTGGCAGAACGCGTCGGCGACCACGGTCGCGACCGCGAGGCCGTCACCGTCCCGGCGCCAGTCCAGGGCGCGCAGCGTGCGGACGGTGGTCGCGCCCGGCCGGCGGCGGCAGAAGGCGGCGAACTCGTGCTCGCCCAGCAGGGGTCGCGCCGCCTCGTTCATGGCGGCCAGGTCCAGCCGGCGGAACGACCACAGCGTCTCGTGCCGGCGCAGCGGATCGGCCCGGGCCGGGTCGTCGCAGACCCGGTAGGAGTAGCGGCGCCACAGGGCGGAGAACCGGGCGTCGAACCCGTCCGGCGCCGGGCCGACGGCATGCACCCGGACATCGGCGGGGAGCACGGCGGCCAGCCGGGCCAGGACGCCCCGGTCCGCAGCGGCGGTGTTCGCCTGGCCGCCTGCGGCGGCTGTGCTGACCTGGCCACCCGCGGCAGCGGTGCTCGCCTGGCCGCCCGCGGCGGCGGTGCTCGCCTGGCCGCCCGCGGCGGCGGTGCTCGCCTGGCCGCCCGCGGCGGCGGTGCTGACCTGGCCGCCCGCGGCGGCGGGCCAGCCGGCCGCGGGTACGTCGGCGTGCGCGACCTGCCCGCGGGCGTGCACGCCGGCGTCAGTGCGCCCGGCGACGGTCAGGCCCGGCGGATGCGGCAGCCGCAGGATCCGGCCGAGCGCCGCGGCCAGGACGTCCTCGACCGTACGCCTGCCGGGCTGGGCGGCCCAGCCGGAAAACCCTGACCCGTCGTAGGCCAGGTCAATTCGGAGCCGAACGGACTGTGGTTCGTCGTCCAAGCCACCCTCGAGCGGTCCGGGGCTCGCAAGCCCGCCGATCGATGTAGGTCAATGGACCGTTGTGCCGGTAAGAACAGGTACAACGGTCCATCGACCTGGTAACGGCGAGAGCGGCTAAGCGTCCCGGCCGGCTTCCTCGTCGTCCGCCTGGTCGACGATCTCATCTGCGGCCTCGTCGGCTTCGTCGTCCTCGGCCTCTTCATCATCCGCGGCCTCATCGACGATATCGTCGACGTCCTCGGCCTCGCCCTCTTCGGGCACCACGGGGGCCTCGCGGGTCAGGGCCTTCGGCGCCTCAGCGGTGTCGATCTCCGGCTCGTCGATCTCAGCCTCGGGCTCGGCGACCGCTGTGGCAGCACCGATCTCCGGCGCGGCCGCGGCCGCGCCGGCCCTGGCGTCGGCGCGGCGGGCGCGGCGGCGGGGCTTGGCCGCCGCCGGCTCGCCGCGAACCAGTTCGATGACCGCCATCGCCGCGTTGTCGCCCTTGCGCGGGCCGATCTTGGTGATGCGGGTGTACCCGCCGTCGCGTTCGGAGAACTGCGGGGCGATCTCGGTGAACAGCTGATGCACCACGCCCTGGTCGGTGACCACGGTCAGCACGTGCCGCCGGGCATGCAGGTCACCGCGCTTGGCGAAGGTGATCAGCCGTTCGGCGACCGGACGCAGCCGGCGGGCCTTGGCCTCGGTGGTGGTGATCCGGCCGTGCTGGAACAGCGCGGTGGCCAGATTAGCCAGGATGTGCCGCTCGTGGGCCGGGCTGCCGCCCAGGCGGTGGCCCTTGGTGGGCGTGGGCATACGGACCTCTTTCAGGTTTCAGCTCATGCGTGGCATGAGCCACGTCAGTACT